>Ga0208492_1000078_pt1 | contig 100550 bp, 93 predicted proteins | sample Subbioar_CSW14AB_FD_184820 | JGI IMG/M metagenome (GOLD analysis project Ga0208492, IMG submission 184820) | Serpentinite rock and fluid subsurface biosphere microbial communities from McLaughlin Reserve, California, USA - CR12Mar_CSW14AB (SPAdes) | ecosystem: Environmental > Terrestrial > Deep...
AGCAGAACGAAGCAACGCTTGCCGACAACGAGGTCGTCGTCGACACGTAACTCCGCCAGCCCGAAGGGCTTCGTCTTGCAGTCGGTGCCCCGGACTTCAGTCCGGGGGATTTTCCGACAGATCTTCAGTCTGGATCGGCAGACCCTCTCGACCTCCTCGTCTCCGTGCCTCCGTGGTGAAAATTCTCGTGGTTCAGCGGCGATCGAGCGGCACCACCGGATCGAGCAGCATCAATCGAATGCGTGAGCCCTCCGGGAGGGTCACTGCGGCGTCACGAGCGTCTGCGGGCGCGGGACCTCCACCCAACGCCTTGCGAGACGGGGTGATTCCACCATCGCTCGGGTCACCCATGCGCATGGTGAGCACCTCGCCATGACCACCGACGTCGACCAGGATGGCGTGGATGCGGACTGGACCGTCCCGCGTCTCGATCGTGTCGAATGCCACGTCGATCCGCGACGTGGGGGCGTGGTCCACCCGCACCACGTGTCCACGGAGCACCGCTCCGCGATTGACCAGCACGCGTCCATCCACCGCGACGAGCGGATCGTCGACGTGCGCGACGAAGTAGTCGCCCGGCTTGGAGTCGCGCGTGCTCAGTCGATCGGTCATGGTCACGTTCACGTCCGTTCCCGCGGCGACCGAGGCTGCAGGCATCGGACGTGGGACCGTTTGCGGCGGGGCTTCTTCGGTCGAAGCTCCGCCGCAACCGCCGCAACCTGCGAGCGCCGCCACCACGGTCGTGGTCCCGAGAGCCAGAAACGCAACCGTGCGTGTCATGGGGCTCCTGTCCTCCCGGCAGGGGCGGGCGCGCTCGTGCGCCGGCGCTCTGCGGCGGCTCGGCCGGTGTCGGTCCGGTCGTCGTAGCTGCCGGGATTGTTCCGCCACCGTGGTGCGCCGATGTCACTGTCGGTCGCGGGACCTCCGCCGCGCGCGTCGGGCGGGGGAAGGCTATCCTCGAACCCCTTCTGGGTGTCGTAGACGTCGCCCCGCTTCGGCTCGCGGGTGGGCGTGTTCAGCGCCTCGGTGTTCCGAGGGGTGCCCTCGGGCAGCGCGACGGTGGGCGCCTTCGTGATGTTGGCGCTTCGTGCTGGCTCTGTGCTCGTGCGGTAGCATCCCACCATCGCGAGCAGGCCCGCGATCGAGAGCGCCGCGAGCTTGCAGCTCGTCTTCATCAGTCACCTCCGACTTTTCGGAGGTGATGACATTGCTTCCCGCGTACCACGACGCGGGCAGAGCGACGGTGCATAACCGCTACATCGCGCCGCCGCGGCCCTTGCCTGCGACGAAGCTCGTGACTCCCTCGACGAGCTCGGGCGAGCTGAGCGAGGTCATCCCGTGGCGGAGCTCGTTCTGCAGCGCCTCGTCGAGCGAGAGCGAGAACTGCTCGTAGGCGCTGAGGCGGTCCTCCCGCATGCAGGTCTGGGGGAACGCCGCGAGGTCGCGCGCCAGGGCCTCGGCCGTCGCCCGCGCCTCACCCGGATTGCACACGCGATTGACGAGCCCCATCTGCGCGGCCTCGTCGGCGTCGACGAGGCGCCCCGTGAGGATGAGATCGAGCGCACGCGAGAGACCGATGAGCCGCGGTAGACGAAGGGTACCGCCGTCGATCAGCGGGACGCCCCAGCGACGGCACAGCACCCCGAGCTTGGCGTCACGGGCAGCCACCCGCAGATCGCACCACGCGGCGAGCTCGATTCCGCCCGCGACCGCGTAGCCCTCGATGGCGGCGATCACCGGTTTGGAGAGCAGCATCCGCGTCGGGCCCATCGGGCCGTCGCCGTCGGGGGCGACGCGGTTCATCTGTTCGCCGCCCATGGATTTCAGGTCGGCGCCCGCGCAGAACGTCCCGCCCTCGCCCCACAGGACCGCGACGCGCGCTTCGTCGTCGCCCTCGAATACGCGGATCGCATCGGCGAGCGCGTCGGCCGTGGGCCGATCGACCGCGTTGCGCGCAGCCGGTCGCGCGAGGACGACCGTGAAGACGGGCCCGCTCTTCTCGATGCGAACGCTCATTTGATCGACACGTCGGCCATCGTCCTCGCGTAGACCTCGAGGTACTTCGGTGACGTGCCGGAGTCGCCCGTGGTCGTCGGGATGAAGATGCCGAACACACCGGTGACGGAGTTGAAGTCGTAGCGCTTGCTCGTCGTCATGCCGGTGAATGCGTTGCCCGACAGGCAATAGGGGCTGAGGCTGACGATCGAGGATGCGCCGGCGTCGAACCCGCCGGTGGTCGGCCAGAGCCCGAAGGTCATCGACAGCGATGTGTCGGTGTTGCCCGAGACGCCGCTCACCGTCACCAGGACCGGGCCGTACTGCGTCTCGTACGCGGCGACGCTCCCGAGCTCGGTCAAGGTTGCGGGGACGGCCGTGATGGTGCCGGTGCCGGTCTTCTTGATGCAGCCGCGGAGCAGATCGTTGACCTGCAAGAGCAGCTCGTTCTGCCCGGTCACGTTGTAGCGCCACGCGTGGGCCGCGATGTCGACCTTGTCGCCGGGGACGATGCCGGTGAAGCGAGAGCCAGCCTTCGCCGAGACGAATACCTTGATGGCCTTCTTGGCGACACCGGCGAGCGTGGCTGCGCCGCCCTCCTCTTGAACGAAGATCTGGCAGGCCTTGTCTGCTGCGCAGCCGCCGCCCGACACCGCCGTGACGACTGCGCCCGATACCCAGGAGTACACCGGTGCGCTCGGGTTGGTCGCCCAGAGCGCAGGAATGGTCGAGGTGGTCGTGCCGCTGGGCTTGCTGTCGCAAGACGGCCAGTCCGGGCCAGTCTCGGCGTCGAGGACGGCTGCATCCGCGGCGTCCGTCGTGGGCACGAACGTGTCGCTCGTCGCCGTGTCGGTCACCGCTGTGTCGGCCGGTGCAGTGTCGACGGCGACGTCGGGTTTGCCCACTGTGTCGTCAGTCGAGCTGCCGCTTCCGCCGCAGGCGACTGCGACGAGGGAGATGGCCGAGAGCGAGGCGAGGCGAAGGATGGGATGACGTTGCACGTGCCGAAAATAGCAGAGCCGGAAGGGGCACGCCGCTTGAAGCCGAAATGGCTCGTCCCTCTCGCCTGAAATCCGGAGGAAATCCCGATGAAGCTTCCGCTGCAGATCACTTTCCGCGACCTCGATCCCACCCCGGCCATTCGCCAGGCCGTCGCCGAGCGCGCCGACCGACTCGACACCATCTGCGATCGACTGATCAGCTGTCGCGTCGCCATCGAGGCGCCGAATCGGCGGACCCATCATGGGCCTGCGCAGTACTACGTGCGCATCGACGTGAAGGCTCCCGGGATCGAGCTGGTCGCGACCCACTCGCCGACGGCCATCACGCAGGCCGATCTCTACGTGGTCATCGATCGTGCGTTCGACGAGATGGATCGACAGGTCGACGAGTGGAACGCGAAATCGCGTTGGATGGTGAAGCGGCACAGCGAGACGCCCCGCGGGCGGGTGGCGAAGATCTTCTGGGATCGTGACTTCGGTTTCATCGAGGCCAAGGACGGGCGCGAGATCTACTTCCACAAGAACAGCGTGCTCCGGCACCACTGGGACCACCTCGAGGTCGGTACCGAGGTGCGCTTCGCCGAGGAGGACGGCGACAAGGGACCGCAAGCGAGCACGGTCGACGTCGTGGGGCGCCCACGCAGGGCTGTCTCCCGGATCGAGGGCAACGTGGATCGCCCGTCGTTCATCGGCTAGCGTCCGCGTCGATGGCAGCAGGCGGCAAGCAGATCGCAATCGGTGTCTCTGCCGCGGTGCTCGCGGCCTCTGTCGCGTATGGCGTCGGCCGCATGCAAGGCACCGGCAAGATCGACGAGGCCGAGCGTCGTGCGAGCGCCGCCGCCTCGGCGAGCGCCTCGGCCGTGGCCTCGAGCGGCGTCGCGGCCGAGATCGAGCGCGGCAAGGTAGCGCGGCTCGAGGCACGCCGAAGGCTGCACCTCGCGATGATCGCGCTCGAGGACCGCAACTTCGGGATCGCGCAAGAGCACGTCGGCGTCGCCAAGGCGTTCCTCGTGTCTGCCAAGGGAGCAGACCCCGAGGTGCAGAAGCTCGGGGCCGATCTCGACGCGTTCAAGGTGGTCGCAACCGAGGACGTCGGCGAACAACGCAAGGCCTTGCTCGCCTTCTGCAAGCGTCTCGACGACGCCATGCCTCCGCCGAAGGCGCCATGAAGCTCCTCGTCCTCACGCTGCTGTTCGCGCTCGTCGGGTGCACCGAACCACGAGCGAACGGCCCTGCGCCCTGCTGCGTGAGCAGCACCTCCGCCAAACCGTCCGCCTCGGCGAGCACCGTTGCGAGCGTCGTCGGCAGCGTCGAAGACGCGTGGACGTCGCTGCTCGCTGCGATGCGTGCAGGCGACGACGCGGCGATCGCGAAGTGGACCACCCCTGCGGGGCTCGCCTCGCTCCGCGCTGGCGTTCACGGCGAGCCCGAGCACACGGCGTTCGCGCGGTGGGGCGCGGGTTGGGCCAAGTGGGAAGTCCGCTTCAAGCAGAAGACACCCGACCGCGCCACCGCCTCCCTCGGCCCCGAGGTCAAGGAGCACGGCCTCGACTTCGTGCACACGCCCGACGGCTGGAAGCTCGAGCGGTGGTCCCCCGGCGAATAGAGCCGCGCGGTTTCCTGATTAGTAGAAATCATGGACATGGGAATGGCATGTGCCATCGTGTGCGCACCATGCGATTCCTTTCTCTTGCCCTGATCTCTTTGCTCGCGGGTTGCGAAGACGCGGAGTCCTCATCCCCGACGACCGACGCGACGGCGGAAGTCGCACCGCTCGATACCGCCGTGAGCACCGATACCGCCGTGAGCACCGATACCGCCGTGAGCGAAGCGGCGGTCGACAGCGCGCTGGCCGACGCGCCGAAGGACGACGCGACACCAGGCGAGGGTGGTCTCGGCGACGGGTCGAGCGACGGCGCGGGCACCGGTTGTCCGTCGAGCATGCCGAACCTCGGCGTTCCCTGCTCGTTCACGGGCATCTGCTCGTACCCCGATCCGAACGCGCCCACCACCGCGCTGTGCAACTTCAAGCTCGCGTGTGCTGGCGGCAGCGTCGCGCGCGGCGACTTCTCCGCGTTCGCCGTGGCGTGCCCGACCGAGTTGCCGACGAACGACACGCTGTGCACGTGCGGCTTCCACCTGTTCGGCGAGGCGAGCGGCGGCGTCTGCAACTTCTCCTGCGGCGGCGGCTCGATCACCGCGCGCTGCAAGGAGACGGGAGGCCTCGGTGCGAGCGGCGAGAAGTGGAGCGTGAGCGCCTGCGAAGCGCCGGACGCGGCCACCGACGGTTCGTAGCACCGGTCGTCGAGAGACTCGGGAGCTTCAGTCCTCGGCGGCCTCGGCCATCGAGTCCCTGAAGCCCTCGAGCTCCTCGGGCAGGCGCGGCGTCGCCCACTGCTCGGGGAACTTGGGCGTGATGGTCGCGTAGAATTCGCGGATCCGGTCCATGTCGTGACGCACGTCGCCGGTCATCTCGATGATCGGGCCGATGCCGCCCTCTTTGCGGGCGAAGTCGACGTAGCCGCAGATGACCGGAACCTGGGCTTCGCGCGCGATGTGATAGAAGCCGCTCTTCCAGGTCTCGCGACGGCTGCGGGTGCCCGAGGGCGCGATGATCAGGTACATCGCCTCGGCCTCGCGGACCATGTCGGCCGCGCGCGAGACGAAGCTCGTGCGCTTGGTGCGATCGACCGGCACGCCGCCGAGCCAGCGGAAGAAGGTCTCGAACGGGAACTCGAAGAGGGTGTGCTTGCCCACCCAGTTGATCTCGATGTCCATCGACCACGCGGTGGCGAGGGTGAACGGGAGATCCCAGTTGCTGGTGTGCGGCGCGGCGATGAACACGCCCTTGGCGATCTGGCTCGGATCGCCGGCCGGCTTCCAGCCGAACAACTTCATCCACGTGCGGCCGATGAGGCGCTTGAGGGGGCTCGCCTTGGGGTGCTTGCTCACGGCCTGGATTGAAGCCGGAGACTTCCGGCTAGTCCCGTCCGAGCGGCCATCCTGACGAAGAAATGACGGTCCGCTTGCGTCGCAACGACAGCGCAATCAGCGCGAGAACCATGAGGCCTGGCGCGCTCGCGCTCCCGCCTCGTGACGCACTGCACCCAGCCGGGGACGCCGGCTCTCCCGTCGGGTCGTACATCGTGTCCGGCTCCGGATCGCACACGTCTCCGATGCCGTCGTTGTCGCGGTCCGCCTGATCGGCGTTCGCCTTGTCCTTGCAGTTGTCGGTCACGTCCGGTTCGCCGTCCTTGTCGGCGTCCGCACAGGCGTCGCCCACGCCGTCGCCGTCTTCGTCGGCTTGATCGGCATTGTCGAACGCCGGGCAGTTGTCCTTGTCGTCGGGCACGCCGTCGTCGTCGCTGTCGAGCTGGCACGCGTCGCCGATGCCGTCGCCGTTTTCGTCCTTCTGATCGGCGTTCGCGAGCTCCTTGCAGTTGTCCTTGTCGTCGAGCACGCCGTCGCCGTCGACGTCGTCGTCACAGGCGTCGCCCTTGCCGTCCTTGTCGAGGTCGTCCTGATCGGGATTGGCGACCTTCGGGCAATTGTCGGTCGCATCGAGGTGACCGTCGCTGTCGTCGTCGGTCTCGCAGGCGTCGCCTTTGCCGTCCTTGTCGGCGTCGGCCTGGTCGGCGTTCTTCACCGCGGGGCAGTTGTCCTTGGCGTTGAGCACGCCGTCGCCGTCGAGATCGTCGTCGCAGGCGTCTCCCTTGCCGTCCTTGTCGGTGTCGAGCTGCGACTTGTTGGCGACCTTCGGGCAGTTGTCCTTGGCGTCGGCGATGCCGTCGTTGTCGTCGTCTCCGTCGCAGGCGTCTCCCTTGCCGTCCTTGTCGGTGTCGAGCTGATCGGCGTTCTTGATCGTCGAGCAGTTGTCCTTGGTGTCGGCGATGCCGTCGTTGTCGTCGTCGGTGTCGCAGGCGTCTCCCTTGCCGTCCTTGTCGGTGTCGAGCTGGGTCTTGTTCGAGACGGTGGCGCAGTTGTCCTTGGTGTCGGCGATGCCGTCGCCGTCCTTGTCGCTCGCGACGCACGAGCCCGTCGCCTGGGTCAGCTCGATGTCCGAGCCGTAGTAGAACTTGATCATCGTGTCGTCGGTCTTGCCCATCGACGCGAGACACCGCGTGCCGAGCTGCGACAGACACCCGCGGTTGCGGTAGTTGGTGGGGCTCACCCACCCGAGGCTGGTCTGGGTGATCCCGCTCCCGGACTTGCCCGCGTTGTAGGTGACGTACTTCTCGGTGTAGTCGGAGGTCGAGCCTCGACACGCGGTCGGCTTGGCCGCGCCACCGCGCACGAAGAACCCCGCGATGGTCACGCCCTTGTACCGGAGGACCTGACCGGCGGTCTCCTTCACCGCCTTGATCTGATCGGCGGTGGGACCGGACCCGCACGAGTACACCTGATCGCTCGTGCCGTCGGCGATCTTCCCCGAGGTCTCGAGCTTGTAATAGAGGTACGTGCGCGCCACGATCGCCTGCGCTTTGAGCGCTTCGTAGGGTGCGCCGCCGTTCTCGCAGTGCACCACGTGCGGCAGGTAGTCGGTCTCGATGTCCTTGACGCCTCGGCCGATGACCTCCGCCTTGCAGTAGGCGGTCAGCGCCTGCTGCGCCTTGCCCAACTCCTCGGTGCCCTCGTCGGTCGCCGCGAGGCATCCCATCAGGGTCACGGGCGAGAACACGAGGGCGCGGAGAAGCAGTCGGCGAAGCATGACCCGGGCCTACAGCACGGACCGCGCCGCGCGATTCAGGCAGGATTTCGTGGGTCTGGGTCGCAGGTTGGCGTCATGCCGCGGTGACGCGCTGCTGTCTCTGGTCAGCGCGGTGACCAGCGCCTACGTGGGTGCCATGACCCGTGCGCTCGTCTACGACCGCTATGGCAGCCTCGACGTGCTCGAGGTGCGAGACCTGCCCCTGCCGGCGCCTCGGGGCGATCAACTGCGCGTGCGCGTGCGGGCCGCCGCGCTCAATCCGAAGGACTCGCTGGTGCGCAAGGGACGGTTCGCAGTCCTCAGCGGGCGCAAGTTCCCCAAGCACGTTGGCGTCGACTTCGCGGGCGAGGTCGTCGAGGCCGGGCCTTCGGCGACACTCGCCGTGGGCCAGCGGGTCTACGGGGTGCTCGAAGAGGTGCGGTACCTCCGCGGCACGCTCGCCGACGAGGTGGTCGTCGACGGGCGAGAGTGCGGGCCGATGCCGGCGAGTCTCTCGTTCGAGGAGGCCGCCGCGCTCCCGCTCGTTTCACTGACCGTGCTCCAAGCGTTCCGCGATCTCGCGCAGGTGAGGGCCGGCGATCGCGTCGCGATTTCGGGAGCGTCCGGAGGCGTGGGCACGATCGCGATCCAGATCGCCAAGGTGCTCGGCGCGCACGTCACCACCACCTCGAGCGCGAAGAACCGCGAGCTCTGCACCTCGCTCGGCGCCGACGAGGCGCTCGACTACGCCACGGACGATCTGCTCTCGCGGCGCTTTCGGGTGATCTTCGACGTGTTCGGAAACCTCTCGTTTTCACGGGTGGAGCACGCGCTTTCGCCCTTCGGGGTGTTCGTCTCCACGGTGCCCTCGGCGCGCATCCTCTTCGACGCGGCGAGGACCTTGCGCGCCTCCAAGCGCGCCAAGTTGGTGGTCATCCGCTCACGTCGCGAGGACCTCGAGACCATCGCCGGGATGGTCGATCGCGGCGCCCTGAAGCCGGTCATCGATCGCGTCGAGCCGTTCGAACGCGCCAGAGAGGCGATCGCCCATCTCGAGACCAAACGCGCCCGGGGGAAGATCGTCGTTCGGATGTAGAATGCCCGGAATGCTCGTCCCGTGCTCCTCCTGCCGTCGTCATGTCCACGCTGGTGACGAATGTCCGTTCTGCGGTGCAGCCGCGAGCTCCGCGCCGCCCGCCGGAGCGCCCACCACGGTCGCCCGCATGTCGCGAGCGATGCTGATGGCCTCGGCGACCTTTGCGGCGGGTTGTCATCCCGCTGGCCACGCTGCCGTGTATGGCGGCCCGCCCGAGCCCGCGGAGCCGCGGCCCGTCGTTTCGCCCTCGGCGAGCACGAGCGCCTCGGCGGCGACGACGGAGCCGAGCGCCACGCCTCCGGTGCAGCCGCCGGTCGCGCTGTACGGCGCGCCGCCCAGCCCGTGATCGATCCCGGCTTCCTCTTCGTGTTCCTGCCAGTGCTCGGGGCAGCGGTCACGCACGGACCGGTGCTCAAGTGGAACCTGTTCGCGTCGTTGGCAAGGCCGCTCGACTGCGGCGCGACGTTTCGTGGTCACCGCCTCTTCGGCGACAACAAGACCTGGCGCGGGGCGATCACCATGTTCGTCGGCGCCGCCGGTGCCGCGCTGATCCTCGCGAGCGTGCCCTGGTACTGGGGAATCCTCCCCCAGGAGATCCGAAGCGCGGGGGCGTTGCCCTTCGCGTTGCTCGTCGGGGTCGGGACCCCGCTCGCCGAGCTGCCGAACAGCTTCCTCAAGCGACAGCTCGGCATCCAGCCGGGCACACGCAAGCGTGACGTGCTCGGCACGCTGGTCTCGCTGGTCGATCAGGGCGACTTCGTGCTCGGTATCTCGGTGTTGCTCCTGCCGATTTGGCGGATCTCGCTGCTTCAACTGGTCCTCGCGTTCACCGCGGTCTCGGTCGTGCACCTGATGGTGAGCGTGGTCGGATTCGCGATCGGCGCGCGGAAGACCGTGCTCTGATCCGCCCGATGCTTCCGTACCTCGAGCCGCCGCGGCTGGTGATCGGATCGAGGTCGTTGCACCTGTTCGGCTTCCTCGTCGGAGTCGGAGTCGCCCTCGGCATTCAGCTCGCGATGAAGCGCGCGCGGGACGTTGGTCTCCGAGAGACCGTCATGCGTTGGACGCTCTTCTGGGTCACGGTGGGCGGTTTCGTCGGCGCCCACGTGCTCGATCTGCTCGTCTACGAGCCGCGCGCGGTGCTCGCCGATCCGGGCAAGCTCCTCCGCATCTGGGAGAGCCTCGGCTCGTTCGGCGGCTTCGCCGGGGCCACGTTCGCGACGCTCTCCTATTTCGCCGTAGCGAAGGTCGAACGTCGGATCGAGTACGTCGACGTGCTCGCGTTTGCGTTTCCCGTGTCGTGGTTCCTCGGCCGGCTCGGATGTGCGTTCGCCTACGATCACGTGGGGCGACCGACGGCGTTCTTCCTCGGGCAGCGCTACGCCGATGGCGTCGTGCGCCACAACCTCGGCCTCGAGGAGGCGCTGTTCACCGCGGGGCTCGTGGCGACGTTCTTCGTGCTCGGTCGCAAGCCGCGGGCGAAGGGGTTCTTCATGGGCACGATGATGCTTGCGTACGCGCCGTTCCGGTTCTTCCTCGACACGCTGAGGATCGACGACGCGCGCTACCACGGGTTCACCCCGGCCCAGTACGGGACGGTCGTGGTCGGCCTCGTCGGCGCAGCACTCCTGTTCCGACGCGAGACGGCCGTCACCTCGGGGTAGACCTTTGGCTCGGTTTGGCCGTCTATTGGGGAGCGCATGTATCGCCCCCTCGCCCCGTGCTCCTCGTGCCGCCGCCACGTGCTCGCCTCCGAGGCCTCGTGCCCGTTCTGCGCGAGCGAACGAACGCCGTCGCCTGTGACGAGCGAATCCGACGTGCCGACGCTGCGTGCGTCGCGTGCGGCGGCCCTCGCGATCGCGGCGGCGATCGCGGTGGGGTGCCACTCGGAGCCGCAACCGACCGAGGCGAAGCCCGATCCGATCCCCAAGCCGCAAACGACCGCGACGCCCAAACCGCCGCCCGAGCCGGGCGAGGTCGACGATCCTGGCGGCATGGTCACCAAGTACGGCGCGCCACCGCCGCCCGCGCCGATGCCCATCCCCACGCCCTCCGCAACGACCAAGCCGACTGCAAAGCCGGTCCCGAAGCCGCCTACGCCGCCGGCGGCAGCATACGGTGCACCACCGCCGAAGTGAGTCCGACTACGAATTCGCGCGTGCCTGGGCGCGACGGCTCACCAAGAAGAAGATGGTGACCACGGTGATCACGACGGCGGGCATCACGAGCCACACCGAACGCGGTGCGGTGCGCATGTAGTCGAAGAGCTTCTGGCCGAAGTACGCGGTCGCGAGCAGCGGCACGACGTATCCCGCGAGCGAGGCCCAGAAGTGCGTCCAGAACCGCACCCGCGACACACCGAAGAAGGCGTGGAGCAGCGGCGGCATCCAGAAGACGAACCGCAGGGTGAAGACGGTGGCGAACCCGCGCCTCTCGAGCGCGCCCTCGTACTTGCGGAAGCGCGCCGGGATCCAGCGCGACACCCAGTCGCGTGCGACGAAGCGTGCGAACGAGAAGCCGACCACGCTCGCGGCCATGGTGCCGACCATCGACAACGCGAACGCCACCGGCCACGGCCAGATGAGCGGCGCCGCCCAGATGAACACCGTGCCCGGGACGCCGAACGGCTGCAGCGTGGCGTACGCGAGGACGAACGCGACGTACCCCCACGGCCCGAGGCCCACCAGGACCTCCTTCACGTGTGCAGGGTCGCGGAACGCTTGCAGCACTCCGAGTCGCCAGGCCACGAGCAGGCCGACGACCACCGCCGCGACCGCACCGATGCGGACCTTCCGCAGCGTGCGGGCGGCTGAGGGGTCGGGAGGGGGCTCGGACGACGACACGGGGCGCTCCTCGGATGCCGTGCGGCCTCCCGCGGATGCATCCTGACTCTAACTCGCGATGCGCAGCTGGGGGTGGGTCAGGCCTGCGAGCTGCAGGCGGATCAACCTCGCGTAGTAGCCGCCGCGCGCGACGAGCTCCTGGTGCGAGCCGATCTCGCGGATGCGACCTCGATCGAACACGACGATTCGATCGGCGCCGGTCACCGTCGAGAGCCGGTGCGCGATGATGAAGGTGGTGCGACCGGCCGTCAGGCGCTCGAGCGCCTGCTGGACCAGCGCCTCGGATTCCGCGTCGAGCGCGCTCGTGGGCTCGTCGAGGATCAGGATCTCCGGGTCCTTCAAGATCGCGCGGGCGATCGCGAGGCGCTGACGTTCGCCACCCGAGAGGCTGCTCCCGCGTTCGCCGACCTCCGTCTCGTATCCGCGGGGCAGGCGCATGATGAAGTCGTGCGCGTTGGCATCCTTGGCCGCGGCGACGATCTGTTCGAACGTCGCGTCCGGGACGCCGAACGCGATGCTCTCGCGAATGGAGCCGCTGAACAGCGCGCCGTCCTGGAGGACCACGCCCACGTGCCGGCGAAATTCGCGCTGCTTGAAGTGCCGAACGTCGACGCCGTCGACCAGGACCTGACCCGCGACCGGATCGTAGAGCCGCTGCAAGAGCACCATCAGCGTGCTCTTGCCGGACCCGCTCGGGCCGACCATCGCGACCGTCTCGCCCGCGCGGACCTGGAGCGACAGGTTCTCGACGATCGACTGCTCGGGTTGATAGCCGAAGGTGACGTCCCGGAACTCCACGGCGCCCTTCAAAGCGCCGGGCTCGATCGCATCGGGAGCGTCGTCGAGCGCGTTCTCGGCTTCGATGATGTCGGACAACGCTTCGGCGGCGACCGCGCCGCGCCTCAGGGTCTGGTACATGCCGGTGAGCGATTGCACCGGGCCGAAGAGCCCGACGGCATACCCGAGGAACGCGACCACGGTTCCGAGAGAGATCTCGTGGCGCATCACGAGCCACGCAGCGGCGCCCAGGGCAGCGGTGCGGGCGAGCGTGACGACGCTGCTCTTCATCGTGTTGGTGATGCCGTCGCGGCGGATTCCCGTGAGGGTGGTGCGGTTGACGCTGTCGACGTCGTCGAGGAACCGATGCTTCTCGGCCTCCTCCATGGTGAACGACTTCACCACGTGGATGCCGGCGAGGATCTCGTTGAAGCGTCCGTGAATCGCGGTCCATCGATTCATCAGGCCGCGCTCGCGCGTGGTCTGCTCGTCCGAGGCCCACGCGCCGATCGCCGCCGGGAGTGGCGCGAACGCGAGGACCACCAGCGTCAGTCGCCAGTCGAGTCGGAGCATGAACACCACCGACATGACCAGGTAGACCACGGCCGGCAGGAGGTGGAACGCGACCTCGGTGAACGTCGCGACGCAGCCGACGATCCCGCGATCGAGCTTGGTCAACAGTGCGCCGACGCCGTGCTTTCGGTGGTAGGCGAGCGGGAGCGCGTGCAGCCGGTCGACCGCGGCGCAGAGCATCTTGTAGCTCGAGGAGATCCGGACCTTCCAGCTGACCCAGTCGAGGACGGCATTGCCCAGCTCGCGACCGACGAGCAGCACGACGAGCCCGACGAGCCCTGTGACCACGATCCGGGTAGCACCCGGCGTCGGGTGCTCGAGCGCGTCGAACACGTACTTCATCAGCAGCGGCTCGACCGCGCCGATCGCCGAGGTCAGCAGCGCGAGCACGGCGACGGCCGCGATGCTCGCTTTGTGCCGGGAGAAGTACGGCGCGATCTTTCTGAGCGTGCGGAGCGTGTCCTTCATGGCGAGTGCTGCGCGCACCTCTGGTGCTCCGCGCCACCGCCGTCGAGTGGTCAGACCTGGGACACGAGCAGCTTCAACCGCCCTCGCGCAGCGAAGCAGTGCACCGAGACCGAGAACGAGAAGCCCCTCGCGCAGCGCGGGTGCAACAGCACCACGGCCGGTCTCCGCGCCGTGTGGTTGCCGCCGGGCTACTGATCGCCGATCGACTCGGAGGGAGAAAGTGCCGACGTGCTACCTGCACGCCGGCCGAGCCTCAGGGAGAGGGGCGGCCCAAACGGGGTACTCTGTCCCCGTGGCTCGCAAGAGGAAGCGCAGCTCGCCGAAGCCGGCGAAGCGGATCACGCGGCTCGCCTTCGAGCTCTGCCTCTCTCGCCTCGAGATGGCGCGCGGGCATGACGGGCTGCTCCGCGGCGAGCCCGAGCCGGTCGTCGTTCTCGGCGTCTATCACTCGACCGGCGTGACGATGCGCGCCCTCGGCCGCATGCACGTCGGCTTCGCGCCCCGGGGCGGGTATCCGGTAGTGGTCGAGCCGGAGGGCGTCAGCACGATCACCGCGCCAGTCCTGCCGGGCGGCACACCACACGACAAGGAGCGGCTGGTGATGCTGGCGATCGCCCTGGAGGACGACGGTGGCAGCGACGTCGCGCGCATCTACGGAGCCCTGCAGGAGATCACCACGTTCAGCTGCTGGCCGCGCGACGAGCAGGTGCCGAACCCCGTTCCGTTGATCGAGGCGAGCACGTGGACCGAGCCGGTGACCCGCGTATTCGTGCTCGACGAGGGGCGAGATCTACGCGCGCTCTGTACGAAGGACGAGCTGATCGGAGCCGCGCTCGTGACCATGCCGGTCTCGCGCGGCCGACGCGAGTTCCGGTTGCCCTTCTCGTCCGAGCGCAACGACTGGGTCGCCCTGCTCGAGGCCTCCCTGTAGGCGATCAGCTTTCCTCCGTTCGCGGGTTCAGGGCGTGTAGTGCCTCGCGTAGCTCTCCGCGAGCTGCTGGTTCACATGCAGGACACCTTCGTTGAGGTGTGCGAACGAGTAGCTCTCGTCGATCTTCGGCAGCGCGTCGGCAGCGGCTTGCGTGCGGATCACCGCTCCTGCCGGGACGTAGCGGCCCTGAGGTACCTTCACGCCCATCACCAGCGCTCGGGGCTCGAGGACGCAGTTCGCGCCGACCTCGGCCCGGAACACCAACGCCTGCATCCCCACGAACGTGTTTTCACCCACCGATGCGGGCCCGTGGATCTGCGCCTGGTGCGCAATGCTCACACGCTCGGCGACGTAGACCGCGTAGCGCGCGCCGCCGACGAGCACCGTGTTCGCCTCGATCGCGTGCCCGTCGTCGAACGTCTCGAGCGCGTGGATCACCACGCCGTCCTGCACGTTGGAGCCGTCGCCGATGTGGATCGGTGTCCCCTCGTCGCCGCGAATCGATGCGCCTGGTGCGACGAGCACCTCGTCGCCGAGATCGACCTGACCGATTACCGAGGCGAGCGGGTGCACGTAGTCGTGCGGCGCGAGCTTCGGGGTCGCGGGCGCAGGGGCGAAGGTCGTTCGTACGTTCTCGGCGACGTGGGGTGCAGGATGGCTGTGCGCTGCGGTTGCTGTCGCGGTCGCGGCGCCGGCGATGGCGGCAGCGCCGATGGCAGCCGCCACGAGCAGCCGCTTCCGTAGCTTCGTTCGTTCCATGGTCCGCGTCGCAACTGCAGTCGGCATGCCAGTTGCGAACCACGGGTTCGCGCGGCGATCGTGCACCGGAAGAGGTGGAAACTCCGTTTCACGTCGCCCGCGCAGTTGCTCCAACGTGTTTCGCCCGATCAGTTCGTCGGGACGTACTTGACGGTCAGCGAGTACGTGCTGCTCGTCGCGAATCCGCGGACCATCACGTAGACAGCGTTCCCGCCGTCGACCGAGCAGCTCTCGTTCGAGCCGGACTTGTACGGACGACAATCGTAGGTACCGGTCGTCGGCGCCGAAGCCTTGCGGACGTAGAGATCGACGTCGCCGTTGCCGGTGGTCACCGCGGACAGCTTGGTTCCCGCGGCCACGTTGTACGGGCCAAAGCTCTTGGTCGCGCCCTTGGCGAGAGTACCGCTCTCGGTGATCGTCTTCTCCACGGCTCCGGGCGGAGCCGTCTGGTCGTTGGCCGTCGCCTCGTCGAGGATCTCCTTCACCTTCGCAAAGGCGATGGTGCCGCCCGCGACGGTCGCTCCGGACGCCGCGACCGGCAGCCAGACGAAGTCCGGGTGGGCCTTCTTGCTGGCTCCCACCCACTCGCCGCCGATCACCTTGCCGGCGGCATCGAGCTCGAGCACGTACTCGTATCGATCGCTCTTGGTGTACTGGTCGATCCGGCTCGAGAGGTTGCCGTCCGTCGACGCGGCGGACTCCGAGATGTAGCGGACGTCGGTCTTGAAGTAGACGAAGCTCTTCGCGTCGGGGTTGAAGACCCACGTCGTCGGGAGGGTGCCCCCGGTGTTGATCGACAGATCGAACTTGGATGCCTCGTCGTAGCCCTGGACGGAGACGAACATCTTCGTCGCGCCCTCCGGGACCGTGCCGGTGCACTCCTCGCCGCTGCCGCTCGCGTACGGGCGGCACGAGTAGGTCGACGTCGTCGGCTCGCTGCCGAAGTTGACGTACAGGTCGGCGTCACCGGTGCCCGTCATCAGGACCTTGTAGTTGGACCCGGGCGTCACGTCGAAGGAGCCGAGGTGGTTCCACTCGTCCTTCTTCGGCTCGCCGCTCTTCTTCACGGTCGTTCCACCGACCGCCGAGACCCCGACGAGCTTCAGCGCGTCGGACACCGAGACCTCACGCTTCTCGACGACCTTGTACCCGCGGAGCGGCTGGTTCCAGACCTCGTAGTCGAACGTCCGGTCCTCGACGAATGACTGCTTCATGATGCCGAGGTAGTTCGTGAGCAGCAGGTGGAAGGTGCCGGCGTTGGTGTCCTTGCACTCGCCGGCGTTCGGGCGGCCGTGGTTGTCGAAGCTGATGTCGCCCTTGTCGCCGTTCTTGTCGCAGCGGAGCGACACGAACTTCGTCGTCGTCTTGTTGTGGACGAGGGTCGCGAGCGCCTTGATGTCCTGCACCTTGAAGGTGACGCCGTTCTTGGTGACTTCACGCTTCGGCTCGGCGACCAGGATCGAGGCCGGCGCCCACGCGTGGCAGATCCCGAACCACGTCGGGATGCAGCGCCCCTCTTCCTTGCCGGGGCGCTTGCCGCACTTCTCGCCGAGCGCGGAGTCGCACTCCGCGTCCGCCTTGCAGACCTTGGCGCTGGTGCGCGACTCGATGCCGTGGTGCTTCGAGACCGCGTCCTCGACGTTCTGCCCGCCGAACGCCTTCTCGTACTTCTTGGCGGGCGAGTCGGAGTCGGCGCCGGCCCACTTGTCGTTGATGGAGTCCTTCCAGACCGGCCAGTAGTTCCCGGCCCACGGAATCTGCGCGGCCTCGCCCTCATTCGGGAGGTCAGCCAGCGTCCGGACGGAGTCCGGCCCGAAGATGGCGGGGTCGTCGGCCGTGGACCACTTCTCCGCTTGCTCCTGAGCAGCACTCTGCCCCTCGTCGCCCTCCATCTCGCGATCGGCGGCGCAGGCAACAGTGGACAGAGCGAAAGGGACGGCGAGGAAGAGGAAAGAACGGCGCATTTTGGGTGACCTCGTGGTGACGGGTACGTCTGAGTGAGGCCCGCACCTACATGGGGTCACATTGGAGTGCAAGAAAAATATTGCCCAAGACACGAATGTGTGTTTTGCGCGCCGAAATCGGCCCCTGCGCTCGAGGACGGCCCGCCGTACGCCCAGTGTCACTCGGCGGTCCGAACGACCGGCAGCCGCCGCGGAACGCGCTCGAGGATGCCGTCGCCGAACACGCCGGCGAGGCCGAGCCGATCGAGGTGCGCGTACCCGATGTGACAGCCGCAGCGAGCGTTGGGGCAGGGGCGTTCGAACAGAGTGCGCTCGAACTCCGGTTCGTAGAGGTTGCCGATCGGCGTTCGTACGAAGTGACAGCGTCGCATCGTTCCGTCGCCGTCGACCGAGAACACGCTCGCGCCCGCGCGGCACGAGTGCCCGAGGCTCTCGTGCTCCACGAGGTTCACCGGAAACAGCGGATCGAGCCGGGTGAAGCGCGCCACGTCTTCGCCTCCGTAGGGCTCGGGCGCGGGCGTGCTCTTCACTGCGTTGATCCAGAGGTACACCGACTCGGGTAGCTCCTTGCGCAGCGCCTCGGCCTCTTCGGCGAACCGGCGGAACCCGACGACACCGACCGAGACGTGCACGCCGGCTCGATGGAGCGCGCGCACCTTGGCGACGAAGCGCGAACGGGTCACCCACTCGGGGTGATAGGTCGCCCACAGGCCGAGCTTCTCGGGCACCGCGTCCTCGACGAACCGGAGCGATCCCGAGAGGTTCGTCTGCAGGGCGACGCGATCCACGTGGGGCGCGCGGGAGAGGGCGACGAGCGCGTCCTGGTACCACCGACGGTTCCCCGCCTCGCCCCATGGGGTGAAGAACACCCCGAAGCGGTGGTCGTCCCGCTCGAGCACCCGCGCGACGAACCGTGTCAGCGCTGCGCGGTCGCGCGCGAGCGTGTCGCGGTCGTCGACCCTCTTGGCGAACGGGCAATACGAGCAGCCGTAATTGCAGCTCTCGAGCGGACCACGATAGAGGATGCGCAGGTCCATCAGCGGAGCTCGTGGGCGTCCATGCGCGCACGGACCGCCGGTGAGATCAGGAACGGTCCGATTGCATCGGAGCGCTCCACACCCGCGTCGGTGAGTACCAGACGATCTCCGGCGATTCTGGCGAGGTGGCGTTCGACCAGCGCGTGCAATGCCGGGAAGTCGTCGAAGAGCGGGGCTCCGAACCGCGCGCGATAGGCGTTGCCGTCGGCCCCGTCGCCGAGCAGCGTGAGCGCGATCCAACGGCGGCGTTGCTCGTCGCCGTCGAGCGCGAAGCCGTGAGTCACGTGGTCGAACGCGTCGCTCTCGATCCAGCGCGCGATCACCCCCTCGACCGCGCGGGGTGACACCGCGTACTCGGTCGCCCAGTGCAGCGCGCGGGTGTACGAGCGCGCGCCGACGCCGAGGCCGACCATGCCGTCGTCTTGGACGCAATACACCGGTCCGCTCTCGGCCTTCGACCACGGTGCGCGGAACATGCGCATCGACACCTGCTCGAACCCCTCGCTCGCGAGGAACGCGCGCGCGGTGCGGTAGAGCGACAGCCGCTGATCGTCCCACGAGCGCGCCGAACGCCCGAGCCCGGTGAGCGGTCGCACGTAGAGCGGATAGAGATACAGCTCCTCGGGCGAAAACCGGAGCGCGGCGCGCAGCGACTCGAGCCAGGTCTCCTCCGTCTGACCGGCGAGGCCGTAGATGAGATCGATGTTGAGCGTGGGAAAGCCATGCGTGCGAATGGCATCGAGCGCGGTATCGACCTTCGCGCGCGATTGCGGCCGACCGGCGGCGCGCGACTCGGCGTCGAGGAAGCTCTGTACGCCGATGCTGATCCGATCGACGCCTCGTGCACGGAGATGCGCGAGCTTCTCGCGGGTCACCGTCTCGGGCGAGACCTCGACCGAGCAGGGAATGTGCTCGAGGTCCGCGCCCATGGTGCTGGTTGCGACGTCGAGCACGGCCGCGAGCTCCCGCTCCCCGAGGATCGTCGGGGTTCCGCCGCCGAGCGCGAACCGCGCGAACCGCGCGTCGGGCAGCGCCTCGCGAACGCTCCGGGCCTGCCTTTCCAAGGTCGCGAGCCAACGTCGGGTCGTGTCCTCGGCCGGGCGCGATTCGGTGAAGAGGTTGCAGAACCCGCAACGCATCTCGCAGAACGGCACGTGCACGTAGAGGTAGAGCGCATCGCGGCGCTCGTCGGCCCACACCTCGGAGAGCGGAATGGCGGGCTCGATCGGTCGATATGCCGTCTTGTGCGGATATGCATACAGGTATGCCTGATACGGCGATCCATCGAGGAGCTCGATGTTCATGATTCGATCCCTGCAAGCGCGAGCTCGGCGTACGGGACCTCCCACACCACCGGATGGGCGAGCCGATGGCCCTCGTATCCATCCTCGCCATACGCGGTGCCGTGGTCGGAACAGACGATCCAGAAGCTCGGTCCCCGCCTGCGGAGCGCACCGACGAGCGAAGGCAACTGCGAATCGACGTATTCGAGCGCTGCGGCGTGGGTCGAGCGATCGTCTTTGGTCTTGCCGGGTAGATAGAAATGGTTGGGCTGGTGGAGCGCCGAGACATTGAGGAAGAGGAACGCGCGTTGGTCGGCCGGCACCCGCGCGAGCGCTTCGCACGCGACGCGGACCTGGTTCTCCGTCGAGCGTGGCTCGCGCACGCCGAGCTCGGGCGACCAGTGGCTCTCGTCGAAAAGCGAGGGCAGGGCGCGACCGAGCGGGTTCTGCAGGTTGAAGAAGCCCACGCCGCCGACGCAGATCGAGTGATACCCAAGCGCCCGGAGACCCGTCGGGAGGTCGGCCGCGTCGAGGACGCAGGTCGAGCGATCGGTGGTCTCGCTTCCCTCGAAGCGCATCGCGAACAACCGCGGATGCCTCCCGGGCGAGCTCGGCGTCGGGAGGAACCCGGCGAAGAACGCCGCGTGGGCCGCGTAGGTGAAGCTCCCCGGCGAGTGCCGCTTCTCCCATCGGCCGCCGGGCAAGAGGCGGGCGAGATTGGGCGTGCGCCCTGCCGCGCACAGCTCCTCGGCGACGTCGAACCGGAGCGTGTCGAGCGTGATCATCACCAAGTCGTGACTTCCGACGATCGCGCGCATGTCGTGTCGCACGTCGGGAGATTACCAGCAGTTTGGGGGTATCTTCGACCCATGCGAGCCGTCCTGTTGCTGATGACCCTGCTGTTCGGGTGCGCGAAGGCGCCCGATCGAGGCACCCTCGAGGCTGACGCGGCGAAGGTCCTCGACGCGTTTCACGATGCGGCATCGCGTGCCGACGAGGCGGCCTACTTCGCGACGTTCGCGCCAGGGGGCGTGTTCCTCGGCACCGACAAGACGGAGCGGTGGGACGTCGAGGCGTTCCGCGCATACGCACACCCGCACTTCGCCAAGGGGCAGGCGTGGACCTTCAAGGCCACGCGCCGGGCGATCACCCTCTCCACCGACGCGCGCGTCGCTTGGTTCGACGAGGACCTCGCGAGCGTGCACCTCGGTCCGGTGCGCGGGAGCGGCGTGCTGGTGCGCGCCGAGCAAGGGGCCTGGAAGCTCGCGCAGTACAACCTGAGCGTGCCGATCCCCAACGAGAAGTTCAAGGACGTCAAAGTGATCATCGACAAGTGAACGGCGGTTCGCCTTCGCCGCGCGATCTGCGACACTCGAGGGATGCGCGCGCTGAGCTTCGCCTTGTTGGCCGTCGGCTGCGGCGGTGCCGCCAATAACCTCAACCCGGCGGAACCGACCGACTCCGCCGTGATCGAGGATGGCACCTCGCCGGTCGATGCACCGGTCGGAGACAGTGCCACGCCGAAAGCCCCCACCAGCGGGAAGATCGCCGTGAGCCTCGTCGCAGACAAGGGCGCGGGGACCGACGCGGTGGTCTCGCTGGGCGTACCGTTCCCTCCAGGCGCGCTCTCCGATCCGAAGAACCTGGCGCTGTTCGACGACGCCGGCAAGGAGGTCCCCATCGCCGCGAGCGTGCTCGCCCGGTGGCCCGTCGACGGCTCGGTGCGGAGCGTGCTCGTAGCCTTCAAGGCGACCCTCGCCGCGTCTGCGACCGGCAAACGCGAGCTTCGCTACGGCGCGCCGCGCACCGCCGACGCAGGCGCGATGGCAGCCAATCCCGACGGCCCGATCGCGGCGATCCTGCCGGCCGAGTGGCTCTCGTCCTCGCGCGTGAGCGGAGTGCTCCTGCCGGTCGTCGCGAACAAGAAGTTCGCCGCCTACGACACCGAGCTCGAACAGGAGTTGAACAAGATCGCGTGGAGCACCTACGGCTCCAACTGTGGCAGCACCACCAACCACCGTACCTACTACGATTCGCCGCACGGCATGTACCAGCTCTACGCGCGCGTCGGCGACGCGAAGCACTATCGGCGTGCCCGCGAGGAGGCCCTTTGGTATCGCGCGAACGAGCTGCGCTGGTACGAAGGCCGCGCGATGGCGGTGCAGATCTGCCAGCCGACCGGGTGGACGCCGTCGGTGATCATCGACTGGGGCGTGCTCCGCCGGATGCTCGGCCAAGGCATGCTCGACGACTACCTGCTCACGGGCGATCCAGCCGCGAAGGAGGCGGTGCTCGGACTCGGCGAGGCGTACCGCCGGAACCTCCCCGCGCTCACCTCCGGCAAGGAGGTCACGCTCGAGGTCACCGAGCGCAACATGGCCTGGCCGATGATGGGCCTCTCGGCGTACTACGCGCTCGACTCGCGCAAAGAGGTGGCCGACGCACTGAAGAGCGTGGTCGATCGCACCATCGCGTGGCAGGCGCGTGGGAAGAGCGGTGCCTTCGAGCACGACATCGTGCGGCCCGATCCGAGCGAATGCGACAACGGGCCCGCGGGCGGATCGCCGTTCATGACCTCGCTCCTGGTCGACGGCCTGATGGACTATCACGCGCTCACCGGCGACGCGCGGGTGGTCGACGTCGTGCAGAAGGTCGCGACCTGGTACGAGACCAAGGCAATCACCAGCGACAAGAAGGCCTTCCGCTACCTGTGGAACTGCCTCGGCGATCCGTACGACGACTCGACCTACGCCGATCTCAACCTGCTCATCGTGCACGTGTTCGGCGCTGCGTACCACCTCACCAAGGACAAGCGCTGGCTCGACTTCGGCGATACGGTCGCCACGAGCGGCATCGATGCGATGTACGTCGGCCGTCCCAAGCAGTGGAACCAGGGGGCGCGCGCGTTCGGGCGGTTCCTCGGCTACCGCGCCGCAGGCGCGACCCCGTGACGTCCCGGCAAGTGCTCTAGGAGCTCTCGGCGATCCGTGCTCGGAGCAGCTTGCGCACCAGCGCCACGGGGAGCGGACGCTCGGGATCGAAGTGCAGCGCCGACTTGGTTCTTCCGTAACCCGAGAGGTCCGACGACAACGTCGAAAGGGTCGTGCCGCTGAAGGGGTAGTAGGAGCATCCCCTGGCCGTCGCTTGGAATCCCGCGATCACTCGCCCCTCATGGCGGAACGCGGGCATCGAGTAGCTGATGCACTCCTCGAGGCCGGGGACGATCGAGTGAATGGTCCGTCGGAGCTTCTCGAGCGCTGCGCGGCGATCTTCGCTGACTGATTCCAGGTACTCGTCGATGCTCTCCGGCTTCTTGCCCATGCCGCATCGTAAGGCCCGGACGAGCGGCCTATGGGCAGTCTTTCGCAGCAAGGACCTTGTCGTTCACGTCGCTCGGGCAGGCGTGCCATGCATCGGTCGCGTGGCAGTCTCCGGGGAACCAGTAAGCCGCACCGGTCGCGCTTCGCACCTTGCAGGTGATGGCGTCCGTGCAGGCAGTTCCTGCCGAGCGACACTCGACCACGTCGCTCTTGGCGAGGCATCCCTTCGCCGGGTCCCACTTCTTCGGGGTCGACGTGTCGCACGTTCCGTCGCACGCGAGGGCGACCGAGGGACATCCGCCGCACGGCATGCGCGGATCGGTGTGCACGACCTCCGCCCACTTCCCGCCGCTGCACTTCACCGTCTTGGCGCCGCACTCGACGAGCGCGTAGCCGTAGGCGCAGCTGACCGATCCGGAGCACGGCGTTCCCGTCATCGGCGCCACCGTCGGACACGCACTCGGGAGGCTCTTGCTCGGTTCCGGGCATGCGCACGAGCTCGGCATCTGCAACACCGACCAGATCGTGGGCTTCCCGGCCTCGTCCACCGCCTGAACACAGACCTTGCAGTCGTCGCTCGAGTCCTTGCACAGCGAAGTGGCCATCTCGAACGGCATGTCGAGCGTGCCAACCGGCGACGTACAGGTCGGCGAAGTCGATGTTTCGGACGTGTCCGCCCCGGCGTCGGTCACCGCCTGCTCGGAGGTGACCCCTCCACACCCGACGAGGACCGAGACCAACAACCAACGCGATGAGAACGTGGACATGCCGCGAGAGAGACGCAAACCTCGTTCCATACGAAGTGCCTTGAAAACAGCCGGTCTGCACGCGTTCGCAGGCACAGCGTGGCGCACGAAGCCGCGTGAACGCCGAGCGCCGGCAGACCGATTGTGATTACGCGCAAAGACGCGGCGCGATCGTCGGCCGCGACGTCCTCCTCGGCGCCCCGCGTGTCCCGGACCCGCGGCGGTGCTATGGCACGGTGATCCCCCGCGGTGCGGGGTGGCGGGTGGAGTCATGCGACGTGGGGGACATCGGGCATGCGTGGGACTGGCGACGGCCCTTGCGGTCGCCGGCTGCGGGATCGTCGTCGGCGACGAGCTCGAAGGCCTCGGTCCCCGCGTCGACGCCGCGATCACCGAGAGCGGGAGCGAGGACTCCGCGCCCGAGACGCCCGAAGCGCCGCCTTGCTCGGCCGTGTTCTTCGGGCTGCCGCCCGCCGCGCTGGGAGCGTGTCGCGCGCATTGGTCGGCGCGTGGGCAGGGCCTCCGCACGTTGTCGGCCTACGCGATCGACGGCGCACCGCTCCTCGCCGGGGCCTTCGCGCCCGGTCCGGACCGCGAGGCCTCGATGGGGCTCGGGCGTGCGCAGCTCGACACCGAGATCACGAAGCAGCGCGCCGCGGGCTTCCGCCCGTTGCAGATCTCGCCCGTCGTCTCCGGTGCGAGCGTGACCTTTGCTGCGCTCTTCACCAAGGCCGACAAGCCCGAGCTCGAGTGGCTCGTCGGGGTTGTGCGCTCGGAGCTCGACGTGCGGGGCGCGGAGGTCGGCTCGAAGGGCTTCGGCACCGACATCTACGTCGCCTACGAGCAGGGCGGCGGGTTCTACACCGGCGCGGTCTGGTCGAAGCACGTGATCGACGCCAAGGTCCTCGGTCCGGTGAGCGTGGCGGACTTCAAACGCTGGCACGCCGACCTGCTGAAGGACGGGTTCCAGCCCGTGCAGATCACGCCGACCCGCCCGACGATCGGTGGGACCCACTACTGCGGCGTCTACAACGCGACGCCGCTCGTGCGTGACATGCTCATCGAGGCCACCCCCACCGTGTTCCTCGCCGAGCACGCGGCCAAGACCGACGCGGGTCGCAAGCTCGAGTTCCTCTCGGTCGCGGGTCCTTCGAGCCCGCCGACCGTCGCGGCGTTGTGGGTCGCGGAGTAGCCGATGCTTCACGCTGAGGAACTGCTTGGGCGCACGCTTCGCGAGCGATGGTCGCTCGAGCAGAAGCTCGCGGTCGGCGGGACCTCGGTCGTGTACGCGGCGAGGCACCGCAACGGCAAGCGCGTGGCCATCAAGGTCCTGTCCGAGCGTCTCGCGGTCGATGCCCGCGCGCGCACCCGCTTCTTGCGCGAGGCGTACGTGGCCAACAAGGTCGGCCACCCGGGTGCCGTCGGCGTCCTCGACGACGGGGTCGAGGAGGATCTGCCCTTCCTGGTGATGGAGTTGATCGACGGTGAGACGCTCGAGCAAAAGTGGATCTCCGCCGGACGCCGCTTGCCCGTCGATGACGCGGTGGCGGTGATCACGTCGCTGCTCGACATCCTCGCCGCCGCGCATCGCGCCGGGATCGTCCACCGCGACGTCAAGCCCTCCAACGTGCTCATCGACGTCGAGGGCAACGTGCGGTTGCTCGACTTCGGCCTCGCGCGACTCGATGGCCCGGAGTCGACCACCGTGACGACCACCGGCACGATGATGGGCACGCCTGCGTTCATGGCGCCCGAGCAGGCGCGCGGGCTGTGGGCTCGAATCGATGCGCGTACCGATCTCTGGGCCGCGTCGGCCGTGGCCTTCACCCTGCTCACCGGGCGTCACGTCCACCCCGGCTCGACCCCGAACGAAGTGATGATCGCAGCGGGGACCCAGCCCGCTCCGAAGCTGCGCGCGTTCGCCCCCGACGTACCGGTCGCCATCGCGCAGGTGTTCGAACGCGGCCTTTCGTTTCGCATGGAGGATCGGTTCGACGACGCGAGCCAGATGCTCGACGCGCTTCGCGTGGCCCGTATCTCCGGCGCCGCGTCGCTCGCCATCACGACGACGCCCACGGTGCCCGAGGAGCCCGCCGGTGTCCCCACGCCCGCCCGCTCTCGCAGCAGGACGCTCGTCGTCGTCGGAGCGCTCGTGGTCGCGGCGGTGGCCGCCTTGGCCTCGTGGCGACGAGCGCCCGCCGATGCCCTCATCGCAGCGGAGCCCGCGGCGACGAGCCCCGCAGCGTCCTCGATTCCCTCACCCGTCGTTTCGCCCACGCCTTCGCCCGTGGTCTCGTCAGCTCAGCCCCCGTCGATCGCATCCGCCATGGTGACGAAGACCAAGGCCCCCGCTCCAACGTCCGTCCCGTCGCCGCCGAGTGCGAGCCTTTCGGTAGTCGCCGAGACCGCCGTGGTATCGGCCGCACCGTCGGTCGTCGCGAGCGCTCCTTCGGATCCTCTGGAGCGACGCAAATGAGGTGCGCCGGGTGGTTCCTCGCCGTGCTGCTCTCGTCGGCGATCGCCCGCGCCGACGGCGGGGAGAGCGAGGCCGAGCGACTGTTTCGCGAGGGCCGCGACGCGATGAAAGCCGGCGATCCCGCCACCGCGTGCGCGCGCTTCGCTGCGAGTCAGTCGCTCGATCCGGCCCCGGGCACGCTGCTCAACCTCGCCCTCTGCGAGGAGAAGCTCGGCCAGCTGTCTTTGGCGCTGCGCCACGCGAAGGAGGCCGAGAAGCTCCTTCCGGCCGACGACGATCGGCTGCCGATCGCGCGCGCGCTCATCGCGCGCGTCAAACCGGCGCTCGTGACCGTCGCCGAGGGCGAGTCGTCCAAGGTGACGGTCGCACCCGCCGCCGAGCGGCCCGTCGTCGATCATCCCTACCGCAGCGTCGGGATCGCCTTCACGACGGTCGGCCTCGCCGGTCTGGTCGTCGGTACGGTGAGCGGGCTCTCCGCGCTCGGTGCGCGGCAGACGGTCCGCGAACACTGCATCGACAAGCAGTGCGACGACGAGGGCCTCGCCGCCGGGGAGCGCGGTCGCACGATGGCAACGCTGAGCACGGTGGGCTTCGCGGTGGGGGCGCTCTCCCTCGCGGTCGGCGGCGTTCTCTTCTTCCACACGACCGAGGTACGCTCCGCGATCGCGGTGTCTCCCCAGGGCGCGACCTTCACCCTCGTTGGCTCCTTCTGATGAGCGAGACTCCGACACTCCCCGAGGACGTCGACAGTCGTCGGCGCGTGGTCGCGGCGGTGCCGCGGGTGCTCGCGCTGGTGGCGCTCTGGTGCCCCGAAGCCCCTTCGCGCATCGGCGAGGTGCTGCTCTTGCCCTCGAGCAGCGAGCCGCGCGTGTTCGGTCGCGGGGCGGCGCGGATCGACGATCGGCACCCCCGCGTGCTGCTCGTGCGGCAGCGGCCCGGTATGACCGAGCCGACCGAGCCGCTCGAGCTCCCGCACGTCTCGCGGGAGCAGCTGCTGCTCCACGCGCACGATGATCACCTGGTCGTCGAGAACGTCGGCATGTGCGCGCTCGCCGGCGTTCCGCTCGGGGTCTCGCGCGTGGAGGTGCGGCCCGGCGATCTGTTGCAGCTCGGGCGTCAGCTGTCGTTCTACTGCACCACGCGCCCCGCATGGTTTCCTGCGCTGCCCGGCGATCCGGCGCTCCATCCGTTCGGGGGACGCGATCCATTCGGCATCGTCGGCGAGTCCGAGGCGGCGTGGACGCTGCGGATGCAGCTCACGCTGGTCGCGCGGCGACAGGAGCATGTGCTGGTGCGCGGCGACAGCGGGACCGGCAAGGAGCTCGTCGCGCACGCAATCCACACCTGTTCGGCGCGTGCCGGCCGACCGCTCGTCGCGCGCAACGCCGCGACGATCCCGCCTGGCATCGCCGACGCAGAGCTGTTCGGCAACACCCGGAACTACCCGAACGCGGGAATGCCCGAACGCGTCGGGCTGGTCGGCGAGGCCGACGGAGGCACGCTCTTCCTCGACGAGTTCGCCGAGCTCTCGCACGAGGTGCAGGCGCATCTGCTCCGCGTCCTCGACGGCGGTGAGTACCACCGACTCGGAGAGCCGCGCGCACGACGCTCGGATTTTCGACTCGTCGCCGCGACCAACCGGCCCCTCTCGAGCGTGAAGCACGACGTGCTCGCGCGCATGCCCCACCGGCTCGAGCTCACCGGTCTTCCGGCGCGTCGCGAGGACATCGTGCTCTTGGCCATCGACGTCGCGCGCAGGGTCGCGCGTAACGACTCCGAGGTCGCGCGCAAGCTGTTCCCCGACGGCGAGCTGCGTCGGTTGCCCCGCTTCGGCTTCGATCTGGTTCGGGCCCTCGTGACGCATGACTACACGACGCACGTGCGCGAGCTCGAGGCGCTCTTGTTCCGCGTGCTCGCGAGCGGCAGCCCCGCCTCCGACGAGGGGTTCGGACCACCCTCGACGAGGCCGATCGCCCCTTCACCGCCACGCGTCGCTCCGTCGACGCTGCCGCCGCCGCCGAACGCCGAGGTCGACCACGACGGCGCCGAGCTCACCCGCGCGCGCATCCAAGAAGTGCTCGATCAACACAACGGCGTCCTCGAGCTGGCGTGGCGAGCGCTCGGCCTTTCGAGCCGGCACGCGCTCGCACGCCTGGTGAAGAAGCACGGTGTCGAGGTTCGACGACGGCCCAAGCCGTGAGCCGACTCAGTAGGTCGGTCCGAGCTTCGTGGTCGAGACGCAGAGCTGGCGACGCACCGCGCGTCCTGCGGGCGCATTTCGCATGGACTCGCGCCAGGTCAGAGCCGTAGATCGCGGATGATTCGACCGTTGCTGGTATCGAAAGCGATCACGCGGCCGCGGTCGTCCCAGGCGATCACGCAGCCGTCCTGAACCCGCACGCCGACGCGGGTAGAGCCCTCGAAGAAGAGCTCGTGGAGGACGGCCAGGGTCGCCCGACCGAAGACCAGGACGCGCGTGCCGGTCTCGGCGACGAGCACCGCAGTGATGTGGCTCGCGCCGAGGGCCACCGTGGCCGGCCGATCGCGGGGCTCGCCGATCGGCACGCCCTCGTCCGGGGACGAATTCGTATACAGGGCGACGTGCTCGTCGGACCGCGAGAGCGCGGCCCACGACGTGTCCGTCGCGATCGCGCAACGGCCGAGGCCGTAGGCGCGCATGGCCGCGCGGCTGCGCAATTGGTGCGAGGGCAGCTCGTAGGTGGAGCGCTCGACCCCGCCAGAGCCATCGGCGGCGAGGATGGCGATGCCCTGGCTCGTGCGGGCGATCGCGAACGGTTTGCGGGTGCCGAAGTCGCGCAGCGCAGTGAAGTCGGGCGAGAGCACGTCGACGAGCAACGAGCGGTCGCCCTCCCCGGCGATCCACGTCGTGCCGTCGAAGTCGTGCGCGAAGCCGCCGAGGCGAGCCTCGCACCACGGCTCCGAACGACGGCCGAGCAAGTCGATGCGCGCGAGTCGGGACGCTTCGCCACGTCGGGCGACGGCGATGGCGCGATCGCAGCGGTCGGAGATTACCAGGTGATCCGCGGGCTGATCGAATTGCGTCACCACGCGACCCGTGCGGGAAATCACCCGTACGCCGGCCTCGCCGAGCGCGACGACCGTTCGACCGTCGGGGAGCAACGCTGCGTCGGAGATGGGAGTCGTGCCGGCGTCGAATCGCGCGAAGTCACGCCGCATCGAGCACATCGTGGTCGCGGCCGGGGGCCACGTCGGGCGGTCGGCCCGGAGCGCGGCATCGTCCGCCCGATCGACGAGATCGCGCACCAGGCGTTGGAGCGTTCCGTCGTCTTCGCGGCCGGCGTCGGCGTAGATTGCTCGCGCGGCAGCACGTGCGCAGAGCCGGACGATCGGGGCGGCCTCCTGCAGCAGGAGCTCGCGGGCGAACGCGTGTCGAACATGCGCACCATCGGGCGATTGCAGCACCGCGTGCACGCGGTCGAGCAGCTCCTCGGAGCCGTCCAATGCGATCTTGCGCGCGAGCATGCGCGCGCCGGCAACGCCGCCGAGCTCGACTCCGAGATCGATCCACCGAAGCGCGACGGGACGTGCGGCCGGCATTGGCCAGATCGTGTCGACTGCGGCGGCGTAGTCCCCGCCTTCTGCGAGGAGGTCGGCCCACTCGAGGCGCAATGCAGAGGCCGCGTCGGTGAGGTTCGACCGCTCGAGACGAGTGATCGCGCCAGAGAACCCGCCGTGCGCGCGGGCGAGGGCGATCGCGTGCTCGCGATCTCCCGCGAGGAAGCGCTGCCGTACGCGGAGCTCGGGGGCGAGGTCGCGCGCATCGGCGATGTCGGCCGCGAGCCGATATCGACCGTGGCGCTCGAGGAACGCGACGGCCTCTTCGTCTGCTTTGAGGAGCTCCGCGAGCACGAACGCTGCCTCGTCGATCCGCCCCTCGCGCTCCAGCTTCTCCAACGCCGCGCGGTAGGTGCGGCGGAGGGTCATGAAGAGGTTCTCGCCGAAGCCGAGGCTGCTGCCTCCGTTCTGCCGCTGCAATCGAATCGCGAGGTCGTTGCGTCGACCGGGCACGCCGAGCGCCGGCGCCGCGTTGCCCGCGCTCTCGCCATCGAGCGGAATCGCATGGCGCAGCGCTTCTTCGAGATCGCCCTTCTCGAACAGATCGAACAGCTTCTCGACGTATGCAGCCTGCCTTCGGCCGACGAGCTGCGCGAGACGGGTCGCGACCAGAAGGCGCGCGAGCAGGTCCTGCATGCGTGCCACGATCCAATCGAGTGTGCTCGGGCCGCGTGCCGGCCCGGCGGTGCGGGCGACGAGACCCGGCTTGGGCTTCAGCGTCGTGCTCAGCGCCGTGAGCACACGCGTCGCGAACGCGGCGAATGGCGCGACGATGGTCGGCTCCGGCGCGCGAAGAGCCGCCATGACCGCAGCCCGTTGCGCGGGCGGCGGACCGACGATGCGTCCGAAGACCTCGTGGGCCGCCGGTGGCGGAGGCACGGCGAGGATCGCCGGCGCCGGTGGAGGCCCGAGCGGTTCGAGCTCGCGAATGCTCCAGTCCTCGACGTCGATCCACTCCGCAGGATCGATCGAAGCGCCTATCGCGAGCGCCTTCGCCCCGGCTCCGCGGACCAGGACGAACGCTGCTCTGGCAAACGATTCGACCTCGTCGGACGCGAGCGGCGCGGAGGCGATGACGCCGTGTTGCTCGACGAAGGGAAGCGCGCCGACGCGATCGACGACCATCCGACGCGCTCTCGGCAATCGAAGCAGGTGACCGCCTTCGACCCGGTGCACGCTGGTCCCCGGCTCCCAGAGTGCGAGCACGCGGGCGTGCCCGCCCAGTTGGTCGTCGACGAGCAGGGCCACGGCCTCGACCGAGCCACGGAGCAGGAATTGCCGCGGGCGAATCACGGCGCGCTCCGGAATTCGAACGTGTGCAGGTGTTCCCGGCGCGCGACCGAATAAAGGACGACTGACCCGTCCTCGGTGAGGAGCGCGAACGTGTGGCCGGCCGGGTCGAGCGTGGCCGAGACGATCGCGCCCGCGGTGCGCAAGAGCCTGCTGCTCGTCGAGCGGGTGACCGAGCTCACTTCCCGTCGCGTCGAATCCATCGTCAGCAGCGCAAGCTCGGTGTCTTGGCGATGCACGCCGAGCACACGATCGGGAGGCGTCCATTCCTCGTACTCGCCGTCTGCGGAGATGCCATATGCCCCGCCGGGAACGCCCAGCACGACGAGCGGTGCGTGGGCTCGGTCGGTCGTGAGGAAGACCTCGCCGACTACGTCAGGTGAGCTCAGCGGCTCGCTCGCGACCTCGCTGCCCGTGACTTTGCACAACTGCAACGGCCGGAAGGCATCGTCAAACGCGTCCGACTCGGACTCGGCCTTCAACCCGACGAAGACATAGCCATCCGAGGCGCGCGGATTGGCGGCCTTCACGTTCCGGCCGACGAGTCGCGTCGAGCCATTCGGCCGCATCTCGAACAACCGACCGAGCGAATCGACGAAGCCAATCGCGTCACCATGGACCAACAACGGACGCAGCGGGTCGTCCTCGGAAGGTCGAAACGGGGCGTGTTCGTCCTTGTTTCCCGCGAATGGGCCGAGTCCCCGTTGGATACCTCCGGTGAGCGCGAGATGACCGTGGCTCTGAGCGACGAGCAGCGTCGGGCGACGTGGTCCGCGGCCGACCGCGGCGACCACCTCCATTGCGCGCTGCAGCTTCGGTTTGCCGACGCCGGCACGGGGCGAGTTCGGCACCGGAATCGAGAGCACCCCGAGGCTGGTGCGCGCGAAGACCTTCGACCCGTTGTCAGCAAAGACGAGCGTCGGTTGCGGGACGTCGAGACCCAGGGCCATCGTCGGCGCGGCCTTGGCGATCCCGAACGGATCGCGCAGCAATCGCGCGGTGTCACGCTCCGACGGCAAGTCGAGCGTCGCGCGGCGTACCGGCGCGTGTGGCACATGGAGCTCGAGACTCACGCAGCGTCGGTCGAGGGCGAGCACGTCGCGCACCAGGACGGTGCTTGCCTCGGTCGTCCTCGCCTCGTCGCCACCGATGATCCACACATCGTCGGAAGGCGAATACGACGCGAGGGACGCCTTCAGCCTCTCGCGATCGACGGTTTGGGTCGTGCCCGCGCCGACCAACGACGAAAGGCTCCCGCGGGTCACGTCGTCGCGGAGCGCTTGGGACTGCAGGATTCCCCAGCGAAACGTCGCATTCGCCGCGGCCGCGCGTCGGGCGAGCACGATGAGCAACGCGATGTGGGCGACCCGCGGAGAGCCGAGCTGCGACGGACCCGCATCGAACAGCGCAATCGAGGCGCGCGCGTGCGACGGGCCGCGACGCGCGGGGCGGAGGAACATGTGCTCGCCGCTCGCCGCGCGACGGGTGAACTCGTCCGGGATCTCGTCGGCGAGCAGCCACTCCGAGAGGAGCAATCGCTCGTACGAACCGCGCGAATCGATTCCATCGAGTCCACTCCCGTCGGCGAGCGCGATCGTTCGATCGGTGCGCATCGGGCCCACGAACAGCGCGAGCTTGCGCACCAGATCGCCGAGGCCGAGCGCGAGGTCGGGCGCGAAGAGCGAAAGCTCCTCAGCCCACGGCGACAGTGCGCGCGGGAGCTCCATCAGCGCGCCGTCCAGCGGGCGAGGTGCTCGTGGGTGACGGGGCGTGCGCCATCGATCGGAATCAGCTCCTTGCGCGTCGGAATGACCGCGAACGGCCCGGACCCTCGGCGGAGCATCGCGCGCTCCACCAGGGAAAGCGGCAGGCTCGGTCGCAGCAGCGTCGGCAACAGGAGCGAGGGAGCCTCGGGGTCGCGTCCGAGATAGATCGCACCGTCGGCCCACGGCAGTTGCTCCTCTTCGCCGAGCAACAACACGAGATCGTCGCCAGCGAGACCGCGGAGGGCGTGCAACTCGGTGCGCTTGTCGACCGAAGCGATCAACGCACGCGCCGCCGGGCCGAACGCCGCGACGGCGACCGGCTTCAGCGGCTCGTCCCGCGTTTGCCAGGTGAAGTTCACGACGCTCCGAGCTGCTCCACGACCTTCGCTCGCAAGGTGCCAAGGGTCTCGGGCATCTGACCTTCGGCGAAGCCGGCGTCGATCGTGCGGGCGATTCCCTCGAGCCGGAGTCGCCAGGCCTCGAGCGCCTGCGCGTCATCGCTCGTGGGTTTCGCCTCGAGAATGGTGCGCGCGTCCTCTTCGACCCGCCGTGCGCGCGCGAGCGGGCCGAGCGAGGTCTCGGCGGCCGCGACGCTGAGCGCCGCGCTCTCGCTCCGTACGAGCACCTCGCGGAGCACGTCACGCGCGAGCGCTTGTGCCTCCCGCGTCGGCACCGCGGTGACGATCGGCCACAAATCCGCCTCGGTCGGCGCCTCACGCCCGGCGAGTACTGCAGCCGCCGCGACGAGCTGCTGCACCTTGACCACGCGACGATCGGAGAGCGGCACGCCCGCGCGACGCAACAGACGAATCGCGTGCGCGAGGTGCGGTCGCACGAGGGTGACGTCGGCACGTCGCGCTGCCTCGGCCAGGAGATCGAGTTGCGCGAGGCTTGCGCGGGCCGTCGGCTTGTTCGCAGCGAGGGTCCGTCCGCCTTCGAGCAGATCCTCGAGCCGCGCATCGGGAATTGGATCGAGGAACACCCGCACGAGGAAGCGATCGGCGAACGCGGCGAGTTGCTCGTCCTCGGGCAAGTGGTTGGTCGCGCCGACACACACGCGCAGCGGGCAATCGACGCGAGTGTGCCCACGTCGAAAGACCCGCTCGTTGAGCAATCCCAACAGGGTATTCAGGATGGCCGTCGAGCCGAGGAATACCTCGTCGAGAAATGCGATCTCGGCCTCGGGGAGCATCCCAGTGATCTCGGTTTCGACCACGCCCATCTTCAGCTTGCGCAGATCGACGGGGCCGAAGATCTCGCTCGGTTCGGTGAACCGACCGAGCAGGTATTCGAAATACCGGCCGGAGGTGGCGTGCGCGACCCGACGGACCGCCTCGCTCTTCGCCGTGCCCGGCGGACCGACGACCAGCACGTGCTCGCGTGCGACGGCCGCGAGGGCGACCAACTCCAACAACGCCTCGCGATCGACCAGACCGCGGGACGCATCGGCCAGCGCGTCGCGAACGACCTTCGCGGCAGCAGCCAACGATGCACTGCTCGACATGCGCGGAGCATAGCGCCTCGCCGCGGTATCCGCCGCGCAGCCCAGCGCACGCGCTGATCCCTCAAGCGCCGCGGCCTACGGCTACCCGGCCTGTCGTAGCGTCTCATCCCGTGGCGGTCGACGGTGACGAACACCAAGCCTCATGTCGGCGGAATTTACGTCGACTCGACCATTGGATTCCGTAGTCTGTGGTCGGTGCCGGGATCGGCACACCACGGCCATGCAACCGCGACTGACCTACGCCTTCGGCATGATCCAGGGGGCCAACGGCCTCGACGTGCGGGTCACCTCGCCCCTCTTGGCGCAAGCCTGCGAGGGGATGACGAAGGCGTCCGGAGTCGTCATCTGCGGCCACCACGCCCGCTCCTATCGGGAGCTGCATGAGCCGACTCAGTAGGTCGGTCCGGGCTTCGTGGTCGAGACGCAGACGGGGCGACCGGCGAAGTTGACCGCGCACGCCTTGCCCGCGCCGCAGTAGTAACTCCGGCAGACCGAGGGGATCCCGCCGCTGGGGAAGCTCACGGTGCCGCTCGGCTCGGGGAACGAGACCGTGAAGCCCGGAGCGGGCACCTCGCTGACGCCCACCGGCGGTCTCACGCACGTCGCGCGATCACCCTGCATGTTACACACGAGAGGCAGCGGGCAGACGCTCATCTCACAGGTGTAGGGCGCCTGCATGCAGCCATCGATCCCGTCGACCACGCGGCAGATCTGCCCCGCCGGGCACCCCGTGATCGAGCAGCGATTGAGGCCCACCGTGCCCTGGCAGGGAGTGATGGTGCGATCGTAGTGATACCGGATGGTCGGGATACGCGGCGACAGCCCGCTGCGGCTGATCTTCCCGACGTAGTAGGGAACCCTCGAGGGAACGACCGAGTAACACCCCTGGCCCGGCGATCGCGCGAGGCCGGTGACGTCGAGAACCGTGCCGTCGCCGTTGCGCGTGGCTAGCACCACAGGGGTGCTCGTCATGAGGTTGTTGCCGGCCGAGTAGAAGACCGCCCACTCGCGCGAGAAGTCGATCCCGTACGGCTCGGCGCGAAGCACGGCGCGGAACTCCGAAGCGGACTGGAACACACGCACGCCGGCGAAGGGCGCGACGGAGAGCGAGAGCTTCGTCACCGGCACGACCACCGAAGCGACGAGGGCATCGCTCTCGGACGCAGCCGGACCTTCTTCGATGGGGTCGACGTCGACCGCGCAACCAGAGGCCAGGGTGACGAACGCGAAGAGACAGAGCTTGTTCATGCCGCGCGGCTTCGCAAACGAAGTGCCACACGGTTCTTCCAGGAATTCGCCCGGACGGCGGCTCGTTCGACGGCCGTTGCGCGCGCATTCGAGCGCGCATCCGCGCGCGCGCGGCCTGCGCCGCGCATCCTTCCCCGAATTCAACGCGAATTGGTGTTGGCGCGCGGGTTGCTGAGGCGCGCCGCATGACCACGCCGCGAACGCTCCTGTGTCTGCTGCCCGCCCTGTTCGTTGGATGCACCGTCGACGCGCGTGACCGCGACGTGGAGGAAGGCCCGATGGCCGAGAGCGAGGGCGCGACCTGCAAGGAGTTCACGGACTGGATCGGCGACTGCCAGCCGAACGCCTGGCCGGGAGGGCGCATCCCCTACGAGTTCCACAGCAGCGTGATGGCGGCCGAACGGACCAAGATCCGCGACGCGATGAACCGCTGGGAGTCGCGCACGGGCAGCCGGATCCAGTTCGTCCCCTCGACGACCGACGCCGAGCGCGTGTTGATCCGCGGGGACCTCAACGGCTGTTGGTCGGGCATGCCCGGATGGGACAAGGCGACGGGCACGCAGACCGCGAGTTGGATGGTCGGATGTCCCTACGACCACGAGGCGGGCCACGTGATCGGTCTGTACCACGAGCACCAGCGCTTCGATCGCGGTCGCTACGTCAACGTGAACACCACGAGTCTCTCGTGCGCGTCCTACTACGACGCGGTCAAACGGTGCTCCGATACGAGCAAGACCAATTACGGTGTCTACAACGACCGCTCGATCATGCACTATGGGTGCGCGTCCGCGAGCGGCTGCTACCTCACGCTGAAGAGTGGCGCTGCGGTGACGCCAGACCCGACCTTCGGCACCGGCCCTACGGCTATGGATGGCTCGAACGTGCGCGAGCTCTATGCGGAGTCGGAGTCGGGTTGGTCGCCGTTCCGGTCCCTTGGGCGTGATGTCGACTCGACCAAGCCGCTCAGTCCGGAGATCGTCGCGGGCGTCAAAGTCGTCGGCGCTCCGGCGATCACCAGCCAGCAGGACGGTTCGAACAACGTGTTCGTCCGCGGCAGCGACGGCAAGCTCTGGCATCGCTTCCGTGTCGGCACGAGCTGGTCGGGCTGGTACGACATGGGTGGCGCGCTCGCGTCGTCTCCCTCGGCTGCGTCGTTGGGCAGCGGGAGTGTGATCGTCGTCGCGCGCATGACCAACGGCAAGCTCGGCTTCCGACAGTACCAGGGCTCGACGTGGTCCGGGTGGGCGTACCTGAACGCGCCGCGCGCGGGGCTCGCGAGCGCACCCGCGTTGACCGCGTGGGCTGGAGGGCGCCTCGACGTGTTCGCGCGGGGAGGAAATGGTCGGTTGTGGTGGCGCTCGCTGCAGAACTACACGGCGCCGAACCAGGACTGGGCGTGGTCGGCGTGGACCGACACCGGCGTCTCGATGCTCCAGGATCCGGCCGCGGTCTCGTGGGGACCGCAGCGCATCGACGTCGTGTACACGATGACCGGCGGAAATATCGGGCACTTCTGGTACGCGAACGGCGCGACCGGAACCGATTCCTCGCTCGGCTGCTGCGGGAGCACCACCTCGAGCCCGTCGATCACCTCGCGTGCGACGGGGCAGCTCAACGTGGTGATGCGCGGCAGCGACAACCAGCTGTGGCACCGCTACTGGGACGGCGCATCCTGGTCGGGGTGGGCGGCGCTCGGCGGCATCCTCTCTTCGAGCCCCGCGATCGCGGCCGTCTCGACCACGCGTCTCGACGTCATCGCGCTCCGAACCGACGGCACGCTCGCCGTACGATCCTGGGGCAACTACTAGGGAATGGACGACGGGAAGTCGGCGGAGTCGGGACACGCTTGCACGAGCAGCGAAGCGCTCGTGTCGCAGATGAACGTGGAGGAGTGGTCCTCGTAGCCGTAGGTGTAGACGTAGGGGCACGCGGCCTTGAGGCTCGCGGTGTAGTCGGTGCCGCGCTGTACCCCGAGGGCCGTGCAGCCGGCGCTGTCGTAGCGGTAGTTGGCGCCGGCGTAGGTCTTGGTGACGTCGGGGCAGCAATACTTGATGCAGTCGGGGTGATCAGGCGCGACGCCCCTCGTCACCGTGCACGCGTCACATCCACCGAGGCAGGTATTGGCGCTCCCGCCCGCGGCGCATACGCCGCTGTTGCAGGCGAACCGGCGATTGGCGTGGATGCCCTGGTCCGACCCGAACGTGGTAGCGAACTCGGGGCTGCCGTTCCACGTCCACTCCGGTCCGCCCACGCCGCCGGGGTTGAACACGGTGCCGGAGGGGATCTTGTTCGCCGACGCCCCATTGGGGCATGGACCGCACGAGCCGTCGATGACCTGTTTGCCGCCGACGATCTTCACTGGACAGGTGATGCAGCCGCTCGGAGCGGCAGGGTGCGATGCGGTGCCGTCGGGACACTGCGTGCTCACGTCGAAGCGACACCCGGCTCCGCCGCAGCGGAACTTGTCCTTCGGATCGAGCGTGCCGCCGCAGGTCTTCATGCCCACCGCGCTCACGGTGGTCCAGGCGTTGACTGCGCTGATGTCGTAATAGAGCGCGCCTTTGCCCGGCGTGTCGTAGGTCCACTCGAACGTGCTGTTGCGCGCGGCGTCGTTGCCCAATGCACACGCGTGACCGTTGGCGTTGCAGCCGGTGGCGATCCAGCCGGTGCCGCTCGGGAACGCCTGGCCGGCGGGCAGCACGATCTCGTGCGCCTTGCCGGGGGCGAGCTCGAAGTACGGATTGCACCCGCACTTGCCGGCCTTGCAATAGACGTTGCCTGGATCGTTCGCGCCCGCTTTGGCCTTCGCCTTCGGCGTGCATTGACCGACTCCTTCATCGTCGGTGCAGGTCTCGCCCGCCCATGTGCAGGTCGTGGGGCGCGCCCACGTCGGCGTGGTCCGCGCGTCGAGCTTGAACCAGCGCGTCTCTTTGCAGTTGTTCACCAGCTTGATCCGACGCGTGCCGTCTCCTGCGGGACAGCCTGCGGTGCCCGCTTCGTAGGCTGGTCCCCGCGCGCTCGGCGTGATTGCGTCGCTCGGGGCGACTGCGTCGGTTGGCGCAACCGAGTCGTTCGGGATGGGAAGCGCGCCGTCGCTCGCGCTGTCATCCGAGGCCGCGTCGTCCAGTGGCGCGGTCTCGGACGACGAGGAGGAACACGCGACCAGCAAGGCTGGGAGCAGGTAGGCGAGGCAGCGCATGGGCGCACCGAAGTACACGTTGCGGGCCAGTGCGGCAGGGCGCGAACGACGGGCTCTTCGCGCGGTCAACTCGTCACGAGCCCGGGACACCTGGGGAGTCTCATCCCCGGGCGGTCGGCTCCAAGGACCGGACCCAGCTCGAGTACTTTGCCGCGACCTCCTCGAAGGTCGCCGTCTCGGTGGTGGCCAGCACCTCGGCTCCGTGCACCATGCGAAGCGTGAGATCGAGGTCGACCTTGCCGTCGACCCGCGGGCGCTCCGCGGCGCGCGCGAGGCGCGTTCGCTGATCGGCCACTGCCTCGTCGGCGGTGCGGGACGCCTCCTTGACCAGGGCGTCGAACGAGAACGGCGAGCCGGTGAGTCGCGCGAGGTAGTCGGTGAAAGTGATGGAGTTGCCCGGCCGCCAGAACTTCTCTCGGAGCGTCGGACCGATCTTCGGGTTGTCGGTGAGGTAACCGTCGCGGTGCTCGAAGAACGCGCGCGTCTGCGCGACGCCGCCGAGGGCGAGGACGTAACCGTGGTAGATGCAGGACGACTCGCCGGCGAGCAGGTGCGGGACGGCGAGGGTCGGTCGTGGGCAGCGATCGATGAAGTTGAGCCGCTTCTCGACCTTCAGGACGGCGGCCATCACGCCGTCGGCGGTGAGCTCGTCATCGGAGAGCTCGTAGATCGCCTTCTCGGCGTAGCAGACGGTCAGGAGGTTGCGCACGTGCACGACCTCGTTGTCCTGCGTGAGCCGCGTCGCCTTCTCGATGACCTCCCACGGGGCCGAGCGGCCGTCGCGATCGAGGGCGTACCGCGCGATCCAGTCTGCGTCGCCGAGCAGTGAATCGCAGAACATCGACTGCGTCTCGGCGAACGCCGCGCTCGTCGGCGCGAACTCCTGCGAGAAGCAGGGAGCCCCCATCAACATGTTGGCGAAGTGCGCCGCGTGCCCGCCCTCGTGGAACAAGGTCTCGGCCGCGCGCTTGCCCGAGCCCACCTGGCCCGGGACCGCGGTGCTGGTGAAGTTCACCCGCGCGCGCACGCGACCCGTGGCGTCCTCGTACGGAACCTCGGGCGCGTGACAGAAGCCATTCTCGAACTTGCCGTCACGAACGATCAGATCGAGCTGCAGGAGCGAGCCCTCGAAGCGGATGCCGAGGCCGGTGAAGCTGCGTCCCCAGCGCGAGAGCGCATCGTGGAACGGGAAGTACGGATCGAGGTCGCGGAGCACGTCACCTTGCGTGTGGAAGCGGAAGTTCCACGCGGCGAGGGCGTCATCGCCGTGTTTGGCGAGCACCGCCTCGACGCGCCGCTGCCCCGCCTCGCGGGTTCGGGTCTCGAGGTCGTCGAGGAGCGCGAACAGCGTCGCCTTGTCGAAGCCCTCGGTCGTCGACACCTTCCAGTCGTAATAGTCCGCGAAGCCGAGTCGCCGCGCGAAGCGATTGCGACGGCGCACCAGCTCGAGGAAGCCGTTTTCGAGGGCGAAGCGCTCGATGCTCTCGAGGGCGCGATAGGCAGCCTTGCGCACTCGTTCGTCGGGATCGGAGGCGACCTTCAACGCGAGGGCGACCGAGCTCGCACGTACCGGCTCGCCCGTCTCGGGATGGATCCACGTGAGCGGCAACGCGCCCCGCGCCTTGGCGATCGTGCTCTCGAGCTCGACCGTCTCCGCCGCCTCGCGCTGCGCGGCCTCGTCCTCGATCACGCCCGATTCGAAGAAGTGAACCCAGCCCGCGAGCGTGGTGCGCTGCGCGTCGGTGGTCGCATCGGCGGCGAGCGCCCGGACCTGTGCGAGGCGTGCGGCGTCCTGGCGAAACGCCTGGAGCGCGTTCTCCGCGTCGTTGAACGCGTCGTACTCGCGCGTGATCCCCATCTTCGTGGTCCAGAACAGCTCCTCCTTCGCCGTGTGGAGGGCTGCGTATTCACGATTGAGATCGACGATCGCGCGATCGACGCGGTCCAGTTCCATGGGGAGCTCCTTGGCCGGGAAGGCTAACCCGACTCCGCCCGGGGAGGCGCGGAGAGTCGTGCGGCGCGCTCCCGCCAGCCGAGCGCGACCCTCTGACCTGAAGAGAAAGCCACTACAATGGCGCCATGCGCCGACGTGGCCAAATCGAGGATGCGCTCCGCGAAGACACCGAACCATTGACGGTGCGGGCGTCCATCCGCGGCAAGGTGGTGCAGGTCACGGCCGACACACCGATCGGTCCCACCCGAACCGTCCGCAGCCTGCCGGTCCTTCACCAGCTCACGGACGCGGTCGTGTCACGCGCAGTGGGGCGCACGCAGGGGCGTGGTGCCAGGATCTCCTGCAAGTCCGGTTGCGGAGCCTGTTGTCGTCAGCTCGTTCCCATCTCGGAGACCGAAGCCCGCGCCCTCGCCGACCTCGTCGACGACATGCCCGAGCCTCGACGAAGCATGGTTCGAAGGCGCTTCGCCGAGCTCTGCACACGCGTGGAGGAAGGAGGGCTCTCCCGCCTCATCGACTCCGACACCGTCGCCGACGACGAATGCGAGGCCGTTGCGCTCGCGTGGTTCGCGCTCGGCGTCCCCTGTCCATTTCTCGAAGAAGAGAGCTGCTCGATTCACGCGGTACGCCCCAGCGTGTGCCGCGAGTACCTCGTCACCTCGGACGCGGAGCAGTGCGCGCGGCCGACCCCCGAGACAATCGAACACGTGTCCCTCGACGCCGAGATCTCCGACGCGATGGACCGACGTGACGCTCGCGAGGCCGGTCGACGCAATGGATGGGTCCCGCTGGGGCTCGCGCTCGAGTGGGTCGAGCGAAACGCGGAGGAGCCTCCGCCTCGCCCAGCGCTCGAGCTCGTCAAAGAGGTGCTCGACCTGGCTGTGGGCGGCAAACGTCGCCGGTAGCGTCGTTCCCACCCTCGCGCTGGGGACTCTACGATCTCGCCGGCAACGTCGAGGAGTGCGCGACGCCGCGGAGCGCCTCGCGCTTGCTCAGCGGTGAGAGGCGCGCTTCGTTCTTCGCTACGAAGTTCGCCACCGCGTCGGCGTCGGTCGCCGCGTAGACCCGCAGCGCCCACCCGATCGCCTTCCGCATGAAGAAGTCCTTCTCTCCGGCGCGCGTGCGGCAATAGGCAAATAGGCGCTTGACGTCGGTCTTGTTGCGATATCGGTTCTGATGGAGGATCGCGGCGCGCGCGAGCCAGAGGTCGTCGCTCTTCGCCCATTCGTCCATCGTCGTGACCAGGGACGGGTGTTTGGCGACCAGGCCTCCCACGGCATGTTGCGCGAGCTCGTCGACCGTGTCCCACCACGACTTCGTGGTGATCAGCTCGGCGAGCACCTCGACGAACGCGGGCGACGCGACCTTCGGCGTCCACTTCCGTAGGTACTTCTGCGCGAAGTACTGGTACTCGCGCGGCGACTTCTTCCAACACGCGCGCGCGATCGCCGCGAGGTCTCGTTCCGTCGGGGCTTCGAGCTCGACGAGCACCTCGCGATCGAGCGCATCACGAGTGTCGCGTTTCAGACCGAGGAACTCGAACTGGTCACGCATGTACGCCTTCATCGGCCCCGCGAGGGCCGGGTCGGCGTGCGCCTCGTAGCTCCTCGACAGGCGGCTCATCAGCTTGGGGCTCAGTGCCATGACCAGCTCGAGCGTACTGCCCCTTCGAATCCGGCCGAAGTCATGCTTAGTTCCGCGCCGCCATGAGCCGCATCTACCGCTCGCTTCCGCCCAAAGGGACCAAGGTCGGCATCGCCTTCTCCGGCGGCCTCGACACGCGTTGCGCAGTCGCCTGGCTGTCGCGTCAGGGACTCGACGTCCACTGCTATACGGCCGATCTGGCCCAGCCCGATTCGCCCGACGTCTCGCAGATTCCCGGCGACGCCATCCGCCATGGCGCCAAGGCGGCCAAGGCCGTCGACTGTCGCGAGTCGATGGCGCGCGAGGGCATCGTCGCCATCCAGTGCGGCGCGTTCCACCTCTCGAACGGCGGTCGCAAATACTTCAACACGACGCCCCTTGGTCGCGCGGTGACCACCACCGCGATCGTGCGCACCATGCGCGAGGATGGCGTGCACGTCTTCGGTGACGGTTCGACCCACAAGGGCAACGACATCCAGCGGTTCTACCGCTACGGCATCCTCGTCGACCCCGACCTCAAGATCTACAAGCCCTGGCTCGATCGCGCGTTCGTCGACGCGTTCGGCGGCCGCAAGGAGATGAGCGAGTACCTCGTCTCGGTCGGCCTGCCGTACACCATGTCGACCGAGAAGGCGTACTCCACCGACGCCAACGTGCTCGGCGCCACGCACGAGGCCAAGGACCTCGAGCTGCTCTCCAAGAACATGTTCATCGTCGAGCCGATCATGGGCGTCGCCTTCTGGAAGGACGATGTGAAGATCGCGCGCGAGACGGTGACCGTCGACTTCGAGGCGGGCGTGCCGGTCTCCATAGGCGGCAAACGCTTCTCATCGATGATCGACTTGGTCCTCGAGGCGAACGCCGTCGGCGGTCGTCACGGCCTCGGCATGAGCGATCAGATCGAGAACCGCGTCATCGAGGCGAAGTCGCGCGGCATCTACGAGGCGCCCGGAATGGCGCTGCTGCACATCGTGTACGAGCGCCTGCTCTCGGCGATCCACAACGAGAACACGCTCGACATGTACTTCACCCTCGGCCGCCGGCTCGGTCGCCTGCTCTACGAGGGCAAGTGGTTCGACCCCGAGGCGCTGATGCTCAAAGACGCGCTCACCCGGTGGATCGCGCCGTCGGTCACCGGCTCGGTCACTCTCGAGCTGCGTCGCGGCGACGACTACTCCATCGTCGACACCCGCCCGCAGTACTCGGCGTACGCGCCCGAGAAGCTCTCGATGGAACGCGTCGAGGAGCCCGCGTTCACCCCCGAGGACCGCATCGGCGCGCTCGAGATGCAGAACCTGAGCGTCGGCGACAACCGTGCGCTCCTGCTCCACCACCTCGACAGCGTGGCGCGCATCAGCGCGGGCGACGCGCCGAACCTTCGCGCGTTGCTCGAGAGCGGCGAGCAGAAGAAGGGCTGAATCGTGGAGCAGGGGGCGATGCTGGTGGGAGCCGCGGGGCTGGTGCTCGCGGCGATCACCGTCGCGGGCGTGTTGCACGTCCGCGAGCTGAACGCGCCCAAACCGATCGCCGCACTGCCTGCCGAGTCCGTCGCGGTCGGGCCAACGGCGGTGGCTCCTCATGGACCCGCGGATCCGCAGCCGACCGCGCCGCGCGACCTTCCGCCCCTCGAGAAGCCCGCGTCGGCGCCCGAGCTCCCCGCCGCGGCTCCTGTACCCGCCCCTACCGTCGATCCCGTCGCCCTGAAGACGGCGCGGCGCTCGGTGAACATCGTGATGTACACGACCACCTGGTGCCCGCAGTGCAAGCGCGCCAAGGCGTGGATGAGCGACAACGACGTCGCCTACACCGAGCACGACATCGAGGCGAGCCCGCAGGCCATGCGCGACTGCAAGAAGCTCAACCCGAAGTGCAGCATCCCCACCATGGACATCGATGGTGAGGTGGTCATAGGTTTTGGTGCAGAGACGTTGCGTGCCACGGTCGACCGTGCGGCGAGGCGTCACCTGCACTGAGCCCCATGAACGACGACGCCCGCCGCAAGATCCTCGAACGGCGTGCGGCGTTCGTAGCGGCGGCGATCGCTTCGGTCGCCGCGACGTCGTGCGAGCGCACCGACCCGTGCCTCTCGGCAGTGCCGACCGAGATGAACAAGCCTTCGGCTCCCGACGCGACGGTCACGGGCACCGAAGCGGGCCCTTCGGTGTGTCTCTCGGAGGCGCCGATGCCGTGCCTCTCGCCGCCGTTGCCCCCCGACGCGGGCATGCCGCACGCGTGTCTGTCGAAGCCGCGGGTCAAATGAGCCTCACGACACGCGCACGACTCGATACTCGCGGAGTCCCTGCGGCGTCCTGACCTCCGCTTCGTCTCCGGCTCCGAGGCCCACGATCGCCTCGCCGAGCGGGCTCGTCGGGGTGGTGGTCTGAATCGAGACGTCTCCGAGCCGCACCTTCTTGCCGCCGCCCGACGGGACGACGAAACACAGGCTGCGCTTTCCTTCGAGCTCGAGCTCCACGATCGCCGAGATCCCCACGGGCTCGTCAGCCCCGAACGAGTGCAGCTCCATCCCTTGGAGCTGTGCGAGCGCCGCCGACAGCTCGGCGACGCGGCCGGCCTGACCGCGAGCGAGATACGAAGCCTCGGTCGAACGCATGTCCTTGTCGTTCTCCGGCTTGTTCTCCTCGTGGGTCGCGGCGTCGGCCGCGTCCTTTGCGAGGCGGACCATGGTGTCGATCTCGGTCGTGATCTCCGCGACCAGCGCGGCGACGAGCGCGCGTTTGTCGATCATCGGCGCACCATAGCAGTCGTTACGAGACGGGTGAGAAAGGGAATCCGGCTGTCGTGGAATCCACCCGCACTGCTCGGGGTGAGCGCCCCCAGCGCTCGCACGTAGGCATTTCCTTTCGTACACTCGCCCGATGCTCCGTCGGCTGTCGCCCCTCGCTCTGGTTCTCCTCGCCACCGCGTGTTCGTCGCGCGCCTCCACGGAGTCGACCGACGCGAGCGTCAGTGCTCCGAGCGTCACGAGCGAGAGCACGCTCACCGCTCTTCGCCGCAGCATGCTCGCGGCCCCAGCGCTCGACGGCGTGCGTACGGCCATCTTCCCCCCGAGCGCGGCGACCGGCCTCTCGCGTCGCGGCGATCGCATCGTGGCCGACGTGCCGGGCGCGCGTGCCCACCTCGAGCTACCAACGGCGGCGCATGGCGCGCTGTCGCTCACCTCGAGAGGCGTGAGCATCACGGTGCGCGCCCGTGGCGCCGCGGCGGTCGAGGGCGTGGTCGACGACAACTCACTCGTCTATCGCAACGCGTTTCCGCACGCGGACCTCGTGCACATCCCGCTCGTCGACGGCGACGAGGAGCTCGTCGTCCTGCACGAGCCGCCCAAGGAGCGAGAGCTCTCGTGGGAGCTCGGTCTCGGTGAAGGTGCGGCGGGCCTCCGCCTGGTCGGCGGCACGCTCGAGGTCCTCGACAAGAGCGGTCTCCCCCGGCTTCACGTGGGCGAGCCCACCGTCTTCGACGCCGACGGGCAGGGCGTGCGCGCCACGCTCGAGGTGGTCGGATGCGCGGTCGATCGGTCGCCGACGATTCCGACCGATCACCCGGTGGTCCACTCGGGGGCAGAGCGCTGCACGGTGGTCGCGCGCTTCGACGACGCTGGCCTGAGGTACCCGCTGGTGTTCGACCCGGCGTGGACGTCGACGGCGAGCATGGCGAAGGCGCGGTCCGAGCACCAGATGGTGCCGTTCAAGACGTCCTCCGGCACCTGCGCCGCCGGCTGTCCGATGGTCCTCGGCGGCAAGGACTCGTCCTCGACCGTGCTCAGGACGACGGAGATCTACCTGCCCTCCGACATCTGGCTCGCCCAGCCCAGCTTCGTCAACGCTCGCTACTCATTCGCCGCCGTCCCGTTCGGGTACGACCGCATTGCGATCGCCGGCGGCGCGACCACCACGACGCCCACGACCACCGCCTCCGTCGAGGTCTACAACATCACGGCGGGGACCTGGGCGAGCGCCGGGACCCTCCCCGGTGGTGCGCGCATGGGCATCAGCGGCGCATCGGTCACCGGCTCGAACGGCGCCAATGGCTTCCTGTTCCTCACCTACGCGCAAGCCATCTTCGTCGGCGGCTGGGACGGCACCAGCGTCTTCTCCAACAAGGTCGACAGCCTGACCGACGGCGATACCTCCACCACGACCGGGGTCACGCTGGCGGCCGCGACCTCGCTCGGGACGGCGCGTGCGTTCGCCTCGGTCGGCGGCTACGACGCCGGCTGCGGCATCGTCGTCGGCTGCAACTCCAAGCGGTACTTCGCGGTGGCCGGTGGCCGTGGCAGCGGCGGTGCGGTCGCATCGATCGAAGCGCTCGGCGGCACGTTTGCCGTTGCACCTTCCGAGACGACCGCCGTTCCTTTCCCCTCTCCGTGGGTGTCGGGCGGCAACCTCGGAACCGCCCGTTGGAGCGGCGCAAAGGTCGTCAACGGCTCGCAGATGTGGATCGGCGGCGGATGGTCCGGGGTTGGCGTCGGCGCCTCGGAAGTCAGCAGGATCCTGATCACCACCGGTGCGCCGACGTCGATCGGCAACTTCGCGACCGCCCGCGGCGCCGGCGCCGCCGGAATCGTTCCGTTCACTGCCGGAAGCTTTCCGGTCTTCACCGGCGGGTCGCAGGCGCTCGGCACGTCCCACGGCAGCGCTCTCGTCGACGTTGCGAACACCACGGGCGTCTTCGCGGCGTCTTCCATGATCGGATCGCGCCTCGAGCACACTGCCGCGGCGCTCCCGTCCGGCAAGTTGCTGGTCGCCGGCGGTTACCGCGCCAACTGCACGAGCTTCGGGTGCACGGTCCCGACGCCGCAGTTCCTCTCGACCGCCGAGCTGTTCGCGCCGTCCGACAACGGCGCCACCTGCACAGCCGCCGGCGACTGCAAGAGCACCAATTGTGTCGACGGCGTGTGCTGCGACTCCGCGTGCAACAGTCAGTGTCAGGCCTGCAACCTTCCCACGAAGGTAGGCACCTGCACGACGGTCACCAAGACCAACGGACCCACCAGCTACCCCGCCGGCCAGGCGGTCACCGGCTTCGGGACCACGCGCACCCTCTGCTCACCGTTCGGTGAGCCGTGTGGCTACGCGTGCGACGGCACCAGCGCGACCGCATGCTCGCTCGCGTCCCCACGTCCGATCTGCATCGCCGCGAGCTGCACCGGCGGCGTGCAGACCAATCCGTCGACGTGTGATTCGGCCGGCCTCTGTCCGACCCCGTCGACGCCGACCAAGGACTGCACGCCCTACGCGTGCGGGGCCACGGCGTGTCGCGCGACGTGCAGCGACAACTCTCACTGCGCGACCGGCTACAAGTGCAGCGGCGGCGCGTGCGTCACCGCGGGCACCGCCGGTGCGGCGTGCTCGGTGACGGGCGACTGCGGCTCCGGGCTCACCTGCGTCGACAGCGTCTGCTGCTCGAGCTCGACCTGCCCGAGCGGCATGAAGTGCAACAACACCGAGGCCCCCGGTGTGTGCCGGTACCCCAACGGTTCGACCTGCACGACGGGGGGCGCGGCGCTCTGTGCGAGCGGCAACTGCATCGACGGCTACTGCTGCAACTCGACCTGCACCGGTCAGTGCCAGGCCTGCGACGTCCCCGGCAAGCTCGGTGTGTGCACTGCGGTCGCCGGCGACGTGCATGGCTCGCGCACCAAGTGCACCGGTAGCGGCTCTTGCCAGGCGAAGTGCGACGGCGTGAATGGCTTCACCTGCGGCGCGCCTCCCGGCGTCACCACCGTGTGCGCCGGCGCGTTCTGCACCGCGAGCGCCGAGACCCCCACGCGCTTCTGCGACGGACTCGGCGCGTGCCCGAGCGCCGCGAGCAAACCGTGCAAGGAGTACAAGTGCGGCACCACGGCGTGCCTCGCGTCGTGCAGCACCACCACCGATTGCGCGACGGGCTACACCTGCATCGGCGGCTCGTGCGTGACCACCGGCGCGCTCGGCACCTCGTGCTCGGCGGACGACCAGTGTACCAGCGCGCACTGCGTCGACGGCGTCTGCTGCAGCACCGGGTCGTGTCCGAGCGGGCAGCGCTGCGACGCGACCAGCACCGGGACCTGTGCCGGTCCCATCGCTTCGGCCTGCACCGCCGACAGCCAGTGTGGCTCGGGCTTCTGTGTCGACGGGTTCTGCTGTGGCACGAAGTGCGACGGCCAGTGTGAGGCCTGCAACGTCGCCAAGAGCGAGGGCACCTGTCTCGCGGTCGCCGGTAAGCCGCGAGGCGTGCGCGTCGCGTGTTCGGGCGCCGGAGCGTGTCAGGCGAGCTGCGATGGCACGGTCCGCACCTCGTGCGCCACGGTGCCGGGGAGCTCGACCACCTGCGCAGCCGCGAGCTGCGACGTCGCGACCGGTATCGCCAAGCCCGCTGCGTATTGCGACGGTGCGGGCAACTGCACGCCCGCGAAGGCGAGCACATGCAAGCCCTACGTGTGCGACTCGACGGCGTGCAAGACGGTGTGCATCGCCGAGACCGACTGCGCGACGGGCTACACCTGCAAGGACAACGCTTGCGTACCCAAGGCCGGCGTGGCCTGCACCATGGACGGAGATTGCACGAGCGGCCACTGCGTCGACGGCGTGTGCTGCAACACCGCCTGCTCGGGCCAGTGCGAGGCGTGCGACATCCCGGGCAGCATCGGCACCTGCTCGCCGACGCTCGGCGCGCCGCACGGCTCCCGCACCAAGTGCAGCGACGGCGCCGGCAACGTCTGCAAGGCGCTGGCGTGCGACGGCTCCGATCGCGCCAAGTGCGTCGGCTACGCGAACGGTCCCGACACCGTCTGCCAGACTCCGGCCTGCTCCGACGGCACGCTGAAGCCCGAGGGCGCGTGCGACGGCAAGGGCACTTGCAAGGTCGGCGAGACGACGTCGTGCGCTCCCTACGTGTGCGACGGCACCACCAAGTGCAAGGTCACCTGCGCCACCTCGAGCGATTGCGCCACCGGGTTCCTCTGCTCGTCGGGCAAGTGCAGCGCGATCACTTCGAAGTGCAGCGACGACGGGCTGTCGTCGGTGCCGCTCGACGGCAAGCCTTCCCAGCCGTGCAACGGGTTCGTCTGCGATCCGTCGAGCGGCAAGTGCCGGGACACCTGCACCGCGAGCACCGAGTGCGCGAGCGGGTTCACCTGCGACGGCAGCAAGTGCCAGCCGAGCGCGACGCCCCCCGGCGGCGACACCGGCGAAGACGGCGGCTGCGCGGTGCAGTCCACCGGTCACACCGACAATGCGTCCTATCTGTTCGCGGTCGCGGGGCTCGCGCTCCTCGGCCTCGCCCGCCGCCGCCGCGGATTCTAGGCGTCACCGAAGAGAAGAATCACCACGGAGGCACGGAGGCACGGAGTCGTGCTGCCGCTCGCTTCGCGCTGGCCGCGAAACATGCTCTTCTCGACATGGAACGTCGTCGAGCTTTGCGGCTGCAGTGGTGGACACGAGGGATCGGCCGGCATCGGCAGACCATCTCGACCTCCCTGTCTCCGTGCCTCCGTGGTGCAAATTCTCGAGTCGCAGCAACCGCGAGATCAGCGGACTCGGAAGATCGCCATGCCCGCAGCGGGCACGGTGATCTTCGCGGCCGTTCCCTCGCGGGCGAGCGAGCCACTTCCAAACACCAGCTGAGCGTCTCCCGGGAGGTTCGCGCCCGCGACGGTGGTGGTGTGCGCGTCCTCCTCGTCCATGCCCATCGCCATGACGTAGGTCTCGGTGCTCGACGTACGTGAGTACGCGAGCACGGTCGGATCGTCGGCGGCGAAGATCTGCAACGTGCCGGTGCCGAACGCCTCGCGACCGCGACGCACGCCGAGCAGCTTGCGATAGAACGCGTAGGTGCTGTTGGGATCGGCCTTCTCGACCTCGAGGTTGGTCACATCGGCGTCGGGGCCGAACGCGATCCACGGCTTGCCGGTGGTGAATCCGTAGCCCGCGCCCTTGGACCACAACATCGGCGTACGGGCGGAGTCGCGTCCGTCGACGATCTTCTGCTCGCCCGGCCTGAGCGCGAGCTCTTCGCCGTAGTACACGTAGGGCGTTCCCGGCATGGTCATCTGGACGAAGGCGGCGCGCTGCCAACGCGAGTCGATGCCTTTGGCACCGACATACGCACGATTGACGTCGTGTGAGCCGATGACCAGCGCGTCCTGTGCACCTGGCGGGTTCTTGGTCTTCGAAGCCTCGAACGGCTTGGCCACGTTCGCCGCGCTGCTTCCGCCGAACGGCAGCGCCCACAGGTACCCATACGCGAAGTTGAAGGCCATGTGGAACATGTCCTTGCCGTTGCCGTAGTAGTCCGACGAGCCGCTGTAGTTGGTGCTCTCGGCGACCATTGCGCGGTCCTTGTACGTGTCGGTGAGCGCACGCAGCTTGCGGATGTAGTCCTGCGTCTCGGGGATGAAATCGCACCCGGTCGCCGACTCGACGAGCAGGGCGATGACGTCGCAGCGGAACCCGTCGACCCCCTTGTCGAGCCAGAACCTCGCGACGTCGAGCGTGGCCTTGACCACCTCGGGGTTCCGGTAGTTCAGGTCGGGCTGGCCCGCGTAGAACCGGTGGAAATAGTACTGATTGCGCTCGGGGACGAACTGCCAGGCGTCCGTGCCGAAGGTATCGTTGGCGGTGCCGCAGCCGATGTCGTCGCGCCCCTTCTTGTCGGACCACACGTACCAGTCGGCCTTGGGATTGGTCTTGTCCGCGCGCGATTCCTTGAACCACGCGTGCTGATCGGAGGTGTGGTTGAGCACCAGATCGATCATCACCCGCATGCCGCGCGTGTGCGCCGCGGCGAGCAGCGCGTCGAAGTCGGCGAGCGTGCCGTACTCGGGGTTGATGCCGACGTAGTCGGCGATGTCGTAGCCCGAGTCGACGAACGGCGTCGGCATGATCGGCATCAGCCACAAGGCGTCGACGCCGAGGGTCTTCAGGTCGTCGAGGCGCGAGGTGAGGCCCTTGAGGTCACCGATGCCGTCGCCGTTCGAGTCCTGGAACGAGCGAACGTTCACCTCGTAGAAGACCGCGTGCCGATACCAATCGGGCCCGGTGAGCAGCTTGGTCGCCTCTGCGGCGCGGTCCTTCTCGGGATACGAGACGCTGGGGGTCTCGGTCGTGTCGTTCTTGCAGGAGGTGACGAGACCGAGCAGGACGACGAGCGACACGGCAGGCAAGCGCATGCCGGCATTGTCGCACGAGTGCGGTGGAGATTAGAACGTGCCAACCAGGCCGACGTGCAGGCCGAGGTCACTGTGTCGGCCGCCTTCACCCGGGTCGGAGAAATCCCAATACTCGCCCGACACCTTCACTCGATATCCGCGCTCCAGCACGATGGCTGTTCCGAGGGTGAACCTGGTGACCGCGCTCTGGCGCCGCAGCGGGCTGGCGGCGAACACGTTGCCCTTGCGATAGAGCCCGTCGACACGAAACAGCAGGTCGACCGAGCTCGAGAGCGGCTGCTCGATCTCGGCGTACCCGCCGTGTTTGACGAAGAAATCCCCGCCGGTCGAGGGCAGCGCGTAGCGAAAGATCGAGGGGTCGCTCGCGTCGAATTCCTGCCGACGCGCCAGCCACTCGAAGCGCACGTTGGTGCGATCGAATCGGAACGCGAGGTCCGCGCCGACGATGGTGTAGGTGAGCTTGTTCTCCGGGTCGAAGGTGCCGTGCATGCCGCTCGCACCGAAGCTCACGTCGGCCTTCTCGCCGGCCTTGACCGTGAGCGAAAGACGCGCTCCGAGCGTGGGTCGGCCGTTGTTGTCGACGTAGTACGCGTCACGGCTGCGGGACTGCTGGAAGTCGAGATCCTGACCCGAGGCGTCGCCGCGAAACCCGTTCACTGCGTAGATGGCGTAGTCGAGCTGCGCCTTCAGTCCGAACCAGTGCGTACCGTTGATCTCGAGGCCGCTGTCCGGGAACGGGCTCGGGAGCACGCCGAGGTTCCACTCGCGCATCCGCAACATTCGCCCCATGTCGTACGGGAGCGGTTTGCTGCTGAACTTGTGGTTGGCCGGATCGTGCCGGAGGTTGAAATTGCCGAACGACGGCGAGAACCGCCCGATGCGAAAATTGAGCTCGTCGGCGACGCGGTAGTCGAAGTACGCCATCGGCAGCTCGAACCCGTGGCAGCCGAAGCACACCTTCACGTTTGCCGAGAGCTTGCTGCTGACGTCGACTGCGACCTTGAGCGCCGCTTCGGTGGTGAACCCGTCGAGTGGGACCTGCCGCGCCGGCAGCGTGCTCGAGGAGTTCGGCACGAAGTGGTAATCGAACTGCGCCGAACCGGCGAGGTTGCGCTCGACGGCAGCCGCCCGGCGGCCGAACAGTCCCGCGAGACCACCTGCGACGATGGTGGCCACGAGCCAGCGCGCGTTCACGGAGCCTCCTTCGCGTGACGCTTGTGCTGCTCGGCGGAGTAGTAGTGGAGGAACCGCAGGATCTTCACCTCGTCGTCCGCGGAGATTCCGCTCCCGGGCATGGCTCGCATGCGTGCGACGTAGTGTTGCCACCACTCGTCGCTCTCGATCCCGCTCTGCAGCGGCCGCGCGAGCGAATGGCACTTGGAGCACCGGCGGGCGAATACGGCGTAGTCCTCCTGCGCTTCGGAAGGCATGTGCGTCGGCTCCATGCCTTCGCTCGCACCGGCGCACCCGGCGGCCAATGCGAGCACCGCTGCGGAGAGGAGCCTCATTCGTCGTCTCCCCCCAGCGCGCCCTCGCGGATCCACTGCTCGACGAGCGCGATCTGTTCCTCGGTCCAGAACGGAGGTCCGTTCTTGGGCATTCGCGTGCCGAAGGGGTAGACGCCGCGGAGCTTCTGGACGAGCGCGGAGCTCGCCGGATTGCCGGGGACCACGATCCTCGTGCCACTGGTTCCGCCGCCCTCGCGCAGCTTTCCGAGGGTCGACAGATCGAACCCGCCGAGGTCGACGCCCACGTGTTTTGGCGCCCGACCGTCGTGACAGGGGACGCAGCCCTTGCCGGTCGGATCGCTCGAGAGCCGTTTGATCAACGGGCGGATGTCGCGTGCGAAGCTCACGCCCGACGGGGGCGCGTCGCCGCCGACGTCCGGGGCGCCTCCATCGCGTTGGGGGGCGCGCTCGTCGTCGGCGAGAGGGCTCGAACCGACCGTCGGCGTGAAGTCGAGGCAGGCAACGAGCGCGAGGGGTAGGGCGAGCGCGGTGGCTCGGAGACGGCGCGTCAGGGCGGCCCTCACTTGTGGGTGAAGGAGAGGGTGATGGTGGAAGACGCCTCGCCGGTGTCGACGTTCTTGATCGTCACCGTTCGGGCCGCCGACTCGATGCATGCGCGCACCGAAGACAGGAACGGCGCCGAGAGCGTCGCCGAGGTCACGTAGCCGCTCTCGGAGATCGACAGAGTCAGCGTGGCACTGCCGCTGGCAGGAGCGCCCTTTGCGACGAGCGCCTCACGGTAACAACGTTCGAACGGGACGTGACTGAGCGCATTACGCACGCTCGAACCGTTCAGCCCGTTGGTGTTCGTGACGCTCGCGATGCTCACCGACGCCGTGTTCGGATCGAACGCCGGCTTGGGCGCAGGCGCCGCCGTGACGAGGGGCGGCGGCGGCGCAACGCTGGCGACGGGCGGGGAAGTGGCGATGGGAGCCTCGGAAGCCGAAGGCGCGCTCGGCAGGTCGGTGGCTGCTTCGACGGGGACGGGTAACGCGACGGCGGCGGCCTTCGGTTTGGTCGGTGGGGGTTTGGCCAACGCCACGTGCGCGACGGATGCGACCTGGGTCGCCGAGGCCGGCGTCGGTGGCGCTGCACTGGTCGCGACCATCGTGCTGGTCTCGTTCCGCACCGGCTCGGTGAGCTGCGGGACCGGAGAGGCCACGTTCCCGGGCGCGCGTTGGGTCCGCGCGAAGTACACGCCGGCCGCGGCAGACCCGGCGACCAGCAGCACGCCGAGCCAGGCCTTTCGCCGCGTCGGTCGCGACGCGGGCGGTTCGTCGACCATCACTTGGATTTCGTTCGAGCTCAGTTGCTCGAAGTGACCGGTCGGTTGCGTCTTGGCGTGGCTCTGGATCGCCCGAGGGGCGTCGGCCTCGGTCAGGGCGGTGGTCTTGGCGCTCTCGAACAGCGCGAGCGTGCCCGCGTGAGGACCTCGGCTGCGCGGCGCAGACCTCGATTCGGGTTTGCGTCGCGCGCTCTCGGCGGACTGCTCGTAACCGATGGTGTCTGTGCGCCTCTCGAACCCGGTCGTCCGGGGTGCAGTCGCTTGAACACGCGAGGACGAGTCGACCATGCGCCGCGCGGGGAAATTCCCGCTCGACGAAGCGGGCAGCGGTGGGAGCGCCGAGCCGTACTCCTCGAGGATCGAGCGCAGCTCGCCACGCATGGCGCGGGCCGACTCGAAGCGCGCCTCGCGCGGCTTCTCCATGGCGCGCAGACAAATGCGCTCGAGCGCCGGGTTGATGTCGTGCGCGAACGTCGAGGGCGGGATCACCGGGTCGGTGATGTGCTTGAGCGCGATCCCGAGGGCGCTCTCCGCGTCGAACGGCGTCCGTCCGGTGAGGAGGTGATAGAGAATCACGCCCACCGAGTAGAGATCGGTGCGGTGATCGAGTCGCTCGCCGCGCGCCTGTTCAGGCGACATGTAATCGGGCGTGCCCATCACGAGCCCCTTGGCCGTGAGCCTCGGCGCCGTCGGGTCGTCGTCGACGGCCCCCGCGATGGTGGCGATCCCGAAATCGCAGACTTTGACCAGGTCCATCGGCTCGCCGTCGTCGGTGTACGCCGGCATCACCATGATGTTCTCCGGCTTGAGGTCGCGGTGGACGATGCCATGGTCGTGGGCGACGGCCAGCGCCGCGAGCACCTGGCTGAGGATGAGCGCGACGCGAACGTCGTCGAGCGGCCACTCGTCGTTCATCACCGTGAGCAGGTCGCGTCCGGCGAGGTACTCCATCACGATGTAGAGCAGCCCCTCGTCCTCGCCGAAGTCGAGCACCCGTACCGAGCTCGGATGATCGAGCCGGGAGGCCGCGAGCGCCTCGCGGTGGAACCGCTCGACAAACGCCGGATCGGCGGCCATCTCGTGGTGGAGGATCTTGATGGCCACCAGCTTGTCGAGCGCGATCTGGCGTGCGCGATACACCGATCCCATGGCGCCACCGCCGAGGAGCTCCTCGACGAGAAACTTGCCGGCCACGGTTCGGCCGACGATCGGATCACGCTCCGCCATGATTCGGATCATGCTGAGGACTACGCGTAACTGAATCAAGGATCCGCACTCGGGACTCGTGCGCGAAAACTCGCTCTCGCCGGGTGAGATTAGTCCCCGAGCATGGCGTCGGTCGGCGCGGCTCCGCTCTCGCTCGGACACGCGTCGCTTCGTCCCGCATCAGCAAGGCTCACGATGTCGGTCCGTTGAAACTTCAGCACGTCCCCGATTGTGGCGAGATCGGTGGCGGCGATCTTCGCATCGCCGAGCGCGCCGAGGACGTCTTCGATCATCGCGTCGAACTCCTCGGGACGGATCCCGAGCGCCTGGTGCGAGCCACGCATGTCGCGGCAGAGAATCCCCAGGGAATCAGGCCCTGGATACTTGATCCGCGTACCCCCGCGCGAGCAGCGCATGATCGAGCCGACCTGCAGGGCCATGCACTCCTGCATGTGCCGCAATGCGGACGCAGGCATGGCGCCGAAGAACCGTTGGATTCGGCAGTCCGCCTGCACCTTGGGGATCAGTGCGGTCATCGCGCTCTCGACCAGCGGGTACCCGTAGCGATCGCATATCGGCGCTGGCGCATCGACATTGCCGTCGACACCGACCTCGAGCACGGTTGCGTCGGTCCCAGTATCGGAGACGCGACTGGCATCTTCGGAGAATCGAAAGCAGTCGGTCGTCGCCGTCGTGAGCACGAGCGCTGCAGTCACATACGACGAGATGCGCATCTGCATCAGATAACGGACGCAATGCACACTGTCACGGCGGCCTCGGTGTCCGCCGCGACGCGAGCGAAGCAATCAGCGATCGGACGCGATGTCCTCGATCAGGGCCGCTTCGAGGCCTTCGTATCGCGACGCATTCGCCGCGACGAATCGGTCGCTGCCGAACAACTCGCGAAACAGCGATCCCGTAGCCGGTGCGGCAGCGGTGCGGATGAACTGCTCGACGACCTCGCGCGCGTCTTCGACGGAGAGCGCGGCGCTCACGCAGATGGTGTCACCCGGGACCGGTTCGACGCTGACCGCAATGGCGCGCAGCCGCGGCTCGTCGCGGAATGCACCAGCCGTGATCTCGCCCTGGTCACCCACGCGGCAGAACATCGCGCCGACGTCGGCCGTTCCGGCGAGGAGCGCCGCCATCACGCCCTCGTAAGAGCCGTGGAACGATTGGGTGCCGAACGTGCGATCGGGCTCGATGCCCGCTGCGCGGAGCATGCAGCGCGGCACCAGGTAGCCTGCGGCCGACCAGGGATCGACCCACGCCGCGCTGCGTCCTGCGAGCTCCTGGAGCGTGTTGGGTCCGTCGCTGGCACGTACGACGAGCGCGGCCGAGTACGAGCGACGCCCGTCGCGCTCGAGGGTCAGCATCAGTCGCGCAGCACCCGAACGCACGGCCCGCACGTACGCGACCGGAGGAAGCCACGCGACATCGAGCTCGCCTTCGGCCAGCGCGTCGACAAGCTGCGAATACGTCGAGGCGATGGCCACCCGCCACTGACGTTGGAGCTGTCGTGAGAGCTCCTTGCCCGCGGCGCGGCCCTCGTCCGTGACGGGAGCCATTCCGAGGCGCAACCTTCCGGTGCGCAGGGGCCGTGTCGGGACCGCCATTGGCGTCGGCAGCGGCGCGTGGGCAGCCGGTTGCCACGTGAGCTGTTCGACGAGGGTGACCTGGGCCACCGGTTTCCGCACGTCGACGACCTCACCGGCGGTGAATCCGGGCTCGAGCTCGGCCGGCCGTGCCGCGCGCATCGTTCCGGAATGCGTCGCCGGAACGAGCGGCGTGCCCACACCCTCGCGTTGGAGATCGGAGAGCGCGTGGAGCAGCTCGGTCATCGACGCCCAGCGTCGATCACGATCCGGATCGAGCGCGCGGTGCACGACCGCCGCGAGGGCGGGGGGCACGTCGGCCAGCTCGTCGACCGCTCGCGGTCGCTCGCTCGCGATCTTCATCATGACGGCCGTGGGGTTCGGTCCGTCGAAGGGCAGCCGGCCCGTGAGGCATTGGTACATCACCACCCCGATCGACCAGAGATCGGAGCGCCCATCGAGCTCGACGACCCCGTGCGCCTGCTCGGGAGACATGTAGTGGGGCGTTCCGAGCGGGATGCCCCCGTCGGTGAGCGGCGCGCGCTCGCTGAGATCGCGCCGAACGAGCTTCGAAAGACCGAAGTCGATGAGCTTCGGCACGACCGCCCCGCCCTGTTGCGCGAGGAAGATGTTGCCCGGCTTCACGTCGCGGTGGATGACGGCGAGCTGGTGCGCAGCCTCGAGCGCCTCCATGATCGGCACGAGCAGCTCGAGGGTGCGTTCGACCGGCAGGCGATGGCCCGGTGCGTCGCGGAGCAAGTGGTGCAGGTCCTGCCCCCGCAGCAGCTCCTGCACGAGGAAGAACGTGCCGGTCGGCTTGTCTTCGCCCATGTCGAGGACGTCGACGATGTTCGGGTGCTCGATGCGGGTGGCGCTTCGCGCCTCGCGGACGAAGCGGCTGACCCGGTCGGGCTGCCGGGACACTTCGGGCGCGAGGATTTTCACCGCGACGCGACGTCGCGTCCACGTGTTCTCCGCCTCGAAGACGGAGCCCATGCCGCCATCCGCGATCCAGCGGGTGATGCGGTATTTCTCGCCCAGGGTGAGGCCGACGTAGTCTTCGTGCTGCAGCAGGGTCCGCCTCCGCCGGCATTCTACCGCCCCGAGGCCTCCCAGTGTGAGCCTGCATGCTGCACACGAGCGGTCAGCCCACCGTGGGCCGGTATCCGGATGAGCCGCGGGCTGATATCACTGGCGCCATGGGGCGGTTCGCGGTCGATGACGTGGAGCTGCTCGCCCCGCACAGGCGGAGCGAGGTCGTCGAGGTCGCAGGAAGCGTCGCCGAGTGGCGCGCCCAGCATTTCAAGGTCGTTTGTGTCGGCGAGGCGCTGCTGTCGGTGGGGGGCTCGTCGGGGTTCCGCCCGAGCGGCGGCGCGTTGAGCGCAGCGGTCCTGCTTGCACGTCGGGGCCTGCAGGTCGGCCTCACGGCCGCGCTCGAAGACGATGCCCACGGCCGCGCGGTCGTCACCGACTTGAAACAAAGCGGCGTTGACGTGGGCGGCATCGCCCTGGTCCCTCCGCGGTCGCGCCTGGTCGCGTCCGATGCGCGTCGCGTCGTTCCGCTGCGCCCCGAGGACGAACCGCCGCTCTCCGTGCCGGACGGGTGGCGGAGCGAGCTCTTGCTGGTGTCAGGACTCTCGCCTGCGCTCATTCCGGCGGCTGCGCTCTGTCGTGCCGCCCGCGCCGCGCGGCGTGGTGGCGCGGTCGTCGTCGTCGACATCAACGCCCGTCGCGCCCTGTGGAGGGGGCGCGATCCGCGCACCGTACACGCCATCCTCCGCGAGGCAGACGTCGTCCGCTGCAGCAGCGACGATCTGGTGTCGTTGTGGACCGACCCGACCACGGTGCGCGCCGCCATGCGCGAGTCGGCCACGTTCGTGCTGACGGACGGTCCGGGGCAGGCGGTCGCCAGCGGTCCCTTCGGCGAGATCGCCGTCGCGCCCCGCGAGGTGCTCGCGGGCACCGTCCCCGGTGCAGGCGACGCGTTCACCGCGGCGCTCTGCGAGGACCTCGTGCAGGTTCACGGGCGGTTCGATTGGGAGCGAGCGCTGCACCACGCGCACGCAGCCGCCCACGCGCGCATCTGCGCCGAGCGGTTCTAGAGCATTTCTCGACTGCGTGATTCCTGGTGGCCCGTTCCCCCCGGCTTGAAAGCCGGGGCCCCTTCGCGAATCGCACGAACGCAGTGTTTTCAGCTTGAAGCCCTAACGGGCTCCTTGCTTGGACGTGCGGCGAATCGCGACTCCGCTGAGGACCTGCGCGAAGGAGCCCGCGGGAGCGGGCTTCAATCGAAACGAGCGATCGGGCCCCGGCTTTCAAGCCGGGGGGAAGGGGAATCCCGTCGGATCGATGCGGGTGAGAAGTGCTAGATCACCCGCGCAACGCAGCGATGAGGGTCGCGACTTCGGTGCGGGGGCACCCGAGGCGGCTCGCGAGGAGCTGTTCGGTGGGCGCCGTCAGCGCGCACACGGCTTCGGCGACGTCGGCGCGCACCGCGCGTTTGGCGAACACGGGGAAGCCCATGGCGAGGCACGCACGTGGATCGGCCCGATGGGCGGAGAACGACACCGCGCTCGGCGGCGGGCGCTTCGGTGCACCTTCGTAGAACAGTCCGGCGAGCAGCGCCCGTCGCGAGAGCGCGTCCGAGCGCATCGAAAGCCAGGTGACGCACGCGCCGAGGCGCACGCCGCCCGCGAGCAGCGCTTGTCGATCGTCGTCGGTCAACATCTCGAGCTGTGCGCGCGCGTCCCGCGAGATCACGGTCCCCAGCGATTGTTCGAGCTGGTAGACGAGCCCACGTCCAGGAGCGGACAGATCGCCGACGATCGCGCGGAGCGGACCGAGCAGATCGTCGACCACGTCGCGCGCGACCGCCGAAAGGCGCCGCATCACCCGGGCGCGGGCGCCGGGGGACAGCTCGAGCGCGTGCGACAGGCGCACATCGGGCGTCAGGAGGGTCGCGCCGCGGATCAGCGTCGCGATGTGGCGATCGCCGAAGGTGACCTGTGCCCGATCGTCCAGCCCGAACGCGGCGTGTGAGGCCTCGATCAACGACTCGGTCCAGTCGACGTCACCGGGCGGCGGCTCCCCGACCATCTCGGCGCGGAGCGAAGCGAGACGTGCGAACGGGTGCGACGGGTCGACCTTCGGCGCCTTGAGCACCTCGACCGAACGTCCGGCGACCACGCGCTTGCTCGTTCGCTCCACGAACCGTTGCACGAGCTTCGCGTGCAACGCGTCGCTCAGTCGATCTTCCACGTCACGTGTCTTCGCCTGGAACCCAGCGCGATCGTCGAGCCACGACTGGTTGGCGACGTAGCTCCAGGTGCGGATCGCCGACAGGCGCCCGGTGAGCGTGTCGATGTCGCCGCGCTCGTCGTCGATCTCGCGAATGTGGGTGTCGACCCACTCCGGATCGAGTGGTCCATCGACCAATTGCACGTAGAGCTCCGCCAGGAGCGCCATGTGCGACTCGAATAGGAGCTTTCGGTAATCGGGAATCCGGCAGACCTCCCAGAGCAATCGAATCCTCTCGACGTCACGGGCGCGCTCCTGGACCTCGGGGAAGCTCGAGAGGGCGAGCAACGCCGCGAGGTCTTCGCCCGTGTCGTCGAGCCGCAACACCTCGTCGAACGGCCGCTCCCGGAGCGACGCAATCAACGCCGTGATGCTGCTGAAGTCGAGGTTTGCGTTCCTCCACCGCACCTGCGTGATCGGGGAGAAACGGTGGCTCTCGACGGCGCGAACGACGTCGCGCGGGAGCTCGAGCGGCGCGATGGTGCCGAAGGTTCCGTCGCGGGTGTGGCGGCCCGCGCGCCCGGCGATCTGCCCGATCTCGGCCGGATCGAGCTCGCGCGCCTCGCGTCCGTCGAACTTGCGCACGGCAGCGAACCCGACGTGACGCACGTCGAGGTTGAGGCCCATGCCAATGGCGTCGGTCGCGACGAGGTAGTCGACCTCGCCCGATTGATACATCGCGACCTGCGCGTTCCGCGCGCGCGGCGACAACACGCCGAGGACCACGGCTGCTCCGCCCTTCCGTCCGCGGATTCGCTCGGCGAGCTCGAAGACCTTCTCGGCCGAGAACGCCACGACCGCGCTCCGTGGCGGCGTCGCCGCGAGCGAGACGACGCCCGCGCTCGAGAGCCGGGAGAGGCGGGGGAGCCGCGCGATCTTCACGTCGGGCACGAGGCGCTCGATCACGCCACGGATGGTCTCGGCGCCGAGGAACCACGTCTCCTTCTTGCCGCGGGCGTGGAGGAGGCGCTCGGTGAACACGTGCCCGCGCTGATCGTGCGCGGCGAGCTGCACCTCGTCGATTGCGACGAAGTCGACGCGCGTCGGACCCTCGGCCACCAGATCGGTCGGGATCGCCTCGACCGTGCAGACCCAGTAGCTCGGTCGCTCCGGGACGCGCTTCTCTTCGCCGGTCACCAGCGCCACGCGCCGCTCGCCCACCCGCGCGGTCAGCTTGTCGTAGACCTCGCGCGCGAGCAGCCTGAGCGGTACGCCGATGAGACCGGTGTCGTGCTCGAGCAAGCGCTCCAGCGCACGATGGGTCTTCCCGGTATTGGTCGGTCCGAGCAGCGCGGTGATCACCATTGGCGCTGCGGGAGCCCGCTTCTCACTCACGGCGTGACAGGCCTCCCCACGGCGCCCAGCACCAGATCGGGCAAGTCCGTCTGGAGGATGTCGGCGCCTTGATCGTAGATCGGCAGATACCGTGACACGGGTTGGCCGAGCTTCACGCCGACGTCGGTGAGGAACACGTCGGTCATCACGCGCGTGCCGGCGGCGTGCACGTTGCTCGCGCCCTTGGGGAAGATCGACGCCGAGATCTCCACGATCACGGGGAGGTGATCCTTGTAGCGCGCGAGGATCGCGTCGGCCTGGGCCGGGTCTTCGATGCGCGGCATGATCATCAGCTTGGGCTCGAGCTTCAGCGCCTCGTCGATCTTGTCGAGGCCGGAGGTGTCGAACACCGCCCAGTCGAGCGCGCCCGCGTCTTGGATGTCTTTCACCAGCAGGTCGACCCGACTGGTCTTGTTCGCGTCGACCAGGACCAACGCGCGTCCGCGATTGAGGTCGAGCAGCTCCCGGAACGTGGGCACCTTCTCGCAGGACCAGTCGCCGGGGAGCTCGGTCTTGAGCTTCAGCTTTCGCACCTCGTCGAAGGTCATCGCGTCGACGTTGCCGGTGCCGTAGGTGGTGCGATCGACCGTTGGATCGTGCATGTTGACGATCACGCCGTCCTTGGTCGGACGCGGATCGGTCTCGACGATGTCGAGGCCCATCACGATCGCAGCGCGGTACGCGGCGAGGGTGTCCTCGGGCGCGATACGGCCGAGATCACCGCCCGCACCGCGGTGCCCCGAGACCAGACGTGTCTTGCACTTGGGGTCGCGCAGACAGGTCTCGGGCACGCTCGACTTCCGCGCGGGCAGCCCCTTCGACAGCGAGCTGCAGTCGAACCGGGCGGGATCGAGCGGGGGCTTGGGGACCGCGTCGTCCTCGACCGCCGCGTCGACCGGTGTGGCACCGTCGCCTCCTCCTCCAGAGCAGGCGAGCAACGCCATGACGAGAGGGAACCCTGCGCCGCGCATCCCACGAGAGTACCACTCCCTCTCCGCGCGAACGAAGACCACCGGTTGATCGACCGAGGCTGTGCCTCAGTAGCAACCTTGGATCTGTGTCGTGGTGGTGCCCTCGACGCAGAGCGCGCCGCTGGTCACGCATTGAACGTATTTTCCAGAGGTTCCGCACGTCGGATTGCCGGTGAAGCCCTTGGTCGAGGAGCACGCGCCGCCGCCGAGGAGACCGCAGCTGACGTTGATTTCGAACTGCCGCTTCACCGTGCCGTCGCAGTTCCAGTCACCCGCGTGGCCCTTGCCCGTGGCGTCGAACGTGAGATAGGTGCTCACGCTCGGGCTGGCGCGGTCGTCGTCGTCGTCGCAGTCGTTGCCTCCGCAGGTTCCGCCCTTGGCCTTGAAGCCATCGCGATCCTTGTCGCACGGATCGTTGGAGTCGGCGGGGCGCGTGTCGGGCGGTTCGCGCGTATCGATTGCAGCGCTCGAATCGGTGGCGTCGACGACGCTCGTATCGGACGTCCCGGTGTCGCCGCTCTGGAAGTCGGGCGAGGGGAACGTGCAGCCGACGCCCGCGCCGATGAAGAGAATCACCAGGCGATGCGGCATCAGAACGACCCCTGCAACGAAGCGCCGCCAACGCTCGGTCCGGCCCACGGCGCGAGGGCGACGGAGGCCTTCGGGGAATCGGAGGGACCCATCAGCAGCAGCGTCACGCCGGTGCCGATTCCGACCACCGCCATCGCGGAGAACACCGTGACCAGGGTCGATGCGGTGCTTCCGCGATCGACGATCGAACGCGCGCTCTCCGGACAGGGCTTGCTCTCGTACGAAGGACACGTGTCGCGCAGATCGCCGAGCGCGTTCTGACGAACGACGAACGAGATCGAAGCGGCCGCCGCGGCGCCACCGCCGACCGCGAGCGCGACGATTCCATAGGTGCGGAGGGAGGACGCGGGAGCTTCTGCCGTCTTGGGTGCAGGGGCCTTCTCCGCGACCGCCGGCGCCACCGCGATGTCGAACGTGACGGTCCTCGCCTCTCCAGACCCGATTGTCACCGACTTCTCCATCGGCTCGCGACCGCCCTCGACACGTACGAGATAGGTCGCGGGATCGCGCTCCAGCGCGACGTCGATGAGTTTGGGATCGAGGAGCTCGCCGTTGACGAAGACCCGCAGGGGCACGCTGGTCGTCGAGTGGACCTGCACCGTCAGCCGAGCCACCTTGGGCGCGAGCCGCGCATCGGCCGCGTGCGCGTCGTCGCTCCAGCCCGCGTATTTGGGGTCGGTCGTCGTCAACAGCGCGCGCGACAGGTCCAGCCACGCGCGACGCGCCGAGGCCGGTCTCCCGAGCTGCTCCTGACACTCGGCGAGATTGCGCAAGCTCCCGAGGCCCTTCGGATAGAGCTCGTACGCTTTTGCAAACAACGAGACCGCCGACCCGCAGTCGCCTTTTGCGCGAAGCTCGCGGCCGCGCGCGAACAGATCTTTGGCGTCATCTTCCGGTGCAGCCTGCGCGACCGATGACAGCAGCGAGACCGCGAGCATCAGCGGGAAGAACCGCTTCAAAGGATCTCTCCCTTGTCGATCGGCTTCGCCGCTGCGGGCGCGCTCGTGGTGGCGGTGGGAACGACGGGCGTCGTCGTCGTCGTCGGAGGGGGCTGCACTTTGGTGGGCTTGTTCGCCATCTTGGGAGCGAGCGGTTTGGGCGGATCGGCGCTGGCTACGGCGCTCGAGACCGCGGGGTCGGGGATGGGGGCGACCGCCACCGGTGGGGCCGAAGAGCCGATCGGGGCGGGCGCGTCGGCCTCGCGGGCCGCGGGCGCGCGCAGCACGAAGAAGAGGGCAATCAACGAGACGACAGCGAGCCCGACGAGCACCGGCGCGAGCCCTCTGCGCTTGGGCGGCTCGTATGCGGGGAGCAGGGAGGTGAGCTCTTCGCGAGATGCGGAGGGTTCAGCGACGCGCACGGTGCTCGTCGCTGCCGCGTAGAAGGCGCTGGCGAACGAGGTCGTGTCGGCGAATCGATCGGCCACGCGCTTCGCGAACGCGCGCGCAAAGAACGCGTCGAGCGCGGGCGGCAGATCGTCGCGGAACTCGCGGATGGGCACGGCCTCCGCGCTGCACACGTTGACCAGGTGATCGTTGGTGGTCTCGCCGTCGTAGGGCAGCGCTCCACAGAGCGCCTCGTAGGCGATGACCGCGAGCGCCCAGAGATCGCAGCGGTGATCGAGCGACCGGAGCCCGCGTGCCTGCTCCGGGCTCATATAGGTCGGGGTCCCGAGGATGATGCCCACGTCGGTCTCGTGCTCGAGGCCCTCGGGGGCACGATGCGAACGCGCCGTCTTGGCGATGCCGAAGTCGAGGATTTTCACCAGCAGCCCGCCGTCCTCGTCACGACCGAGGAGCACGTTCGCGGGCTTCAAATCGCGGTGGAACACCCCCTCGGCGTGCGCGTGCGCGAGGCCCTTGGCGATCTGCACGACCACCGCAGTGACGAGCTCGAGCGAGCAGCGTCCCCGCTCGATGAGGGTCTCGAGCGACTCGCCCTCGACGAGCTCCATCACGAGGTACGCGCGACCCTCCTCCTCGCCGTGATCGGTCACCGAGACGATGTGCCGGGTGCGACGTGAGAGCCTCGCGGCCACCTGCGCTTCGAAACGGAACCGCGCCATGGCGGTGGCCGGGTCTTCGCCATGATCCGAGCCGGCCGCGAGGAATTTGAGCGCGAGCTCTCCTCCGAGCGTCGCGTGGGTCGCGACCCAGACCTCGCCCATCCCACCGCTCGCGAGAGGGCGCTGCAGCAGGTATTTGCCGCCCACCGATCGGCCGGGTGCGACCGCTGCGTCCATGCGCCTCCTCGAACCTAGCACCCGACGCCGTCGCGCGGCGGGACTTCCGCTTGCGGTGGGGCGCTGCGCCCGAGCTCGAGGTTGCATCGAGCGCTGGGACCGCTATACATGGATGTATAGTCCAACGAGCCCGCGAATGCGTCGCAGGGCTCTGGCATTCGTTCGCCTCGCAGGGAGCTCTTCCATGCAGCATTCGCTTTTGCGTGTCGCTTCGCTTTGTGCTCTTTCACTTCTTTCCGCGTGCGGCAGTGACCCGACCCCGACGTTCGACGACACTCCGCAGGACACCGGGCTCTCGAGCACGGACGCGGCGTCGGACGGAGCAGATGCCAACAAAGGCGACGGTGCGACCGTCGGCGATGCGCCCGGAGCCAGCGACGCGATCGCGACCGAGACCGAGACCGACGCGAGCGATGCCGCGGCCGACGCCGCGCTCGCGTGCGACACGCCCATCCGTTGCTACGTCGACGCTGACGGCGACGGATACGCGAAGAACGATGGGTCGATCCTCGCGTGCACGTGTCCAACCGGGCATCTCGCGACCGCGCCCACCAGCGGAACGGCCGACTGCAACGACGACAACCCCAACGTGCACCCTGGGGTGACGACCTTCTACGACACGCCGTACTGCGTCGGCGCTGGCTGCGCGACGAAGTCGTTCGACTACGACTGCAGCGGCGTCGAGGAGAAGAAGGAGACCAATCTGTTCACCGCGTGCAGCTCGTTCCTCAGCGGCTGCTCTGGCGCTGGCTGGGCAGGGACCGCTGCGCCGGCGTGTGGCGCGGCCGGGGACTTCACCACGTGCTCGGCCGGGCTCGCGGCCTGCACGACTGCGAACGCGTCGAAGAAGCAGCTGTGTCGCTGATCACGAAACCGAACGCCGCGCCCGGGTGGGCTCGGCGGAGGGCGTGAGCACCGATAGATCGACGCCGAGCGCCTGACTGATGCGGTGCATCAGGTAGAACGTCGCGCCGACCTCGCCACGTTCGAGGCGCGCCACGTGGTTGGAGGAGAGCTGCGCGGCTTCGGCCAGCTGTGCCTGGGTCCAACCACGTGCGTGCCTCTCGCGACGGATGGCATCGCCAACCTGTGCAATGAACTCCTCCTGCGCCGTCTCGGGATCGACGGGGAGCTCGAGCTTGCGACGAGGGCCGGACTTGGACGTCACGCGCCAAGTGTAGCGCCCCCTTCCCTCGGACGCAGCCCGCGACCTACCGTTTGCTCTCGGTTCCGAGGACGACAGCCGCGCAGCCCAAGAGAACTCCGGCGGCGAGCAGCGTCCACACGAGGGTGGCGCCCGCACGTGACGCAGAACGGAGGGCCCCCAAGGTGATCGCTGCGAGCGACAGCATCACCGTCAGGCTGGCGGCCGTCATCACGTGCTTCGACGCGCGTCCCAGGCGCTTCGCATGCTGCCGGGGGGACAGCTCGGGCGCCTTCTCCCACCACCCATGCGCCAGGCGTTGCAGCGCGATCGGCCCGCCGATCAGGATCGCACCGAGCAGAAGTGTGACGAGTACGTCATGGCCTGAGAAGTACCGAAGGTTCATCATCACGGTCAGTGGGCTCGCCACCTCGTTGAAGACGACCGCCCCGATCACCAGCAGCACGAACGCAGGAATGGTTCCCCAGAGCGGGCGGAGTTGGAGAGGCACGGCTTCTCCGCCAAGCTCAGCAGGCCGCACGAACAGCGGCGGGCGACCGCACCCCGAACAGGTCGCCTCGTCGGCAACCTGTCGCCCGCACGCAGCGCAATTCTCGACGGCCACGAATCCATGGAAACACGGGTTTCGGCTCGCCGCGAGACGGCCAGAAGGGGAAGGGAGCGGTAGGGCGTCCGCGGTGGCCTTATCTCTGCCTGTGCTTCGGCCGTCCATCCTGACGGTCGCGCCTCGTCGCGCGCCAACGTCACGCGTCACCAGGGAGAGCTCCATGAAGAAGGCATTGTTCGGCGGATCGACCGCGCTTGGTTTGTTGCTGTTCATCGGGTGCTCGTCCTCCGGAGAGACCGGCGCGTCGGGCATGAGCGGCACGAACGGCACGAACGCCGTCCTGTCGACCAGCTCCGAGCCGGCCGGTGCGAACTGCGCCTCGGGTGGCGTGCGCATCGACTACGGCAGCGACAAGAACGCGAACGGTAAGCTCGACGCGGACGAGATCAGCGGAACGAGCTACGTCTGCAACGGCGCGACCCCGTCCGGCGACGCAGGACCCGAGGGCCCCGCGGGAGAAGCAGGTCCGCCGGGCCCGGCCGGTGAAGCGGGCCCCCCTGGCCCTGCCGGTGAAGCGGGCCCCCCTGGTCCGGCCGGTGAAGCGGGCCCCCCTGGCCCTGCCGGCGAAGCTGGTCCTCCTGGTCCCGCGGGTGAGGCAGGCCCCCCGGGCGCCGACGGATACACCTCGCTGATCAAGTTGACCCCGGAGCCGGCCGGCTCGAACTGCGCCGCGGGTGGAACGCGGATCGACGTCGGCATCGACAACGGCGACGGCGGAGGCACCGCGCGCAACGGGATTCTCGAGACGGGCGAGGTCGACGCGACCTCGTACGTGTGTAACGCGTCGAGCATCGCCACCAAGGTGTACCTGTCGAACTGGGCAGCCTCGAACACCAACTTCAACATCTACGACATCGGCAAGGGCACCTGGTCCGCGGGCGCCGCGCTCCCCGTGACCTCGCGCAGCCAGCTGACCACGACGGGCACGAAGGTGCGGATGTATGGCACCGACAACTTCGTCTACGAATACACGCCGAGCACGAACTCCTGGACGAAGCTGTTCTCCGGTCCCGCGGTCAACGGCGGGCAATTCGGCAACTTCCAGTACTACAACGGCACTACGTACCTCTGCGCGTCGAACACGACGACGTTGAACATCCACAACGGCAGCGCGTGGTCGACGCTGACGCTCTCGGCGCCGTGCTCGCTCGCGGGCGGCATCGACGCCAGCGCGAAGGAGATCTACGTCAAGACCTACGGGCAGGCGGGCTTCTCGGTGATCAACCCGGCCACCAACACGTTGGCGCGCACGCTCACCGACACGACCTCGATCGGCGAGAACACGTCGAGCGGTGCGGCCCTGAACGGCGTGTTCTATACGCGCAACAGCACCGGCAACCTCTATGCGCTCAACGGCGCGACCGGTGCGCGGACCGACACCGGGCTGGATCCCGGCGGATCGTATCCGGGCTTCGCAACCGATCCCGTCGCGGGCGTGATCTACATGCTCTCGAGCACCACGTTCAAGTCGTACAAACCGAGCACCGGGTTCACGACGCTGACCTTCGGGCCGAACGAGGGCACGCTCGCGTCGATCACCCTCACCTACTGACCGCTCCCCCCGCACGCGACGCACGGCAGCCTCCTCGGCGCCGTGCGTCGTCGTCTTCGGCGGAGTCAGCCGCGCATCGCCTGGATGGGCGAGACGCGCGCCGCGCGGAGCGCCGGGAAGAAGCCCCCACCGAGCCCCATCGCCACCGCGAAGCCGAGCGAGGTCAGGATGACCTCCGGCGTCGGCTCGAAGCTGAAGACCACCTCGGACCAACTCGCGAAGTTCATCATCGAGAACTTCACGAGCTTCATGGCCATCGAGGCCGCGCCGCCAACCAGCCCGCCGAAGAGGGCGAGCGTCGTCGACTCGATGAGGAACGAGAGCATGATGCTCCGTCGCGAGAACCCGAGCGCGCGGAGGGTCCCGATCTCGCGCTGACGGTTGGCGACGGCCGCGTACATCGTGATCATCGCGCCGATCATCGCGCCGATCGCGAAGAACACGGAGATGAGCGTGCCGATGACGCCGATGAACAGCGCGGTGCCCTCGGACTGCTTCTTGACGTACTCGGTCTCGCGGGTCGCCATGAAGCCGTACTGTTTGTCGCCTTCCATCGCCGCCTTGAACCCGTCGAACGAGGCCGCCGATTCGAGCTTCACCCGGACCGACGAGACATAGCCCTCGCGCGCAAAGGCCGCGCGGAAGACGTCGAGGTCGCACCAGATCTCGGACTCGGTGCTCGAGCCCTCGGCCGAGAAGACGCCGACCACGGTGACCGGTCGGTTCTTGCGGAGCTCGAACCGGTGGCCCATGTCGACGTCTTTGAACCGGCCGCGGATGCGGGTGCCGACCATGACCTCGTCGCGACCGGGGAGGGGGAGGCGACCTTCGAGGATCTTCACCTCGGGGCGGAGCCGTGCGGCGGCCTCGGTGACGCCGCGAATCTGGACGTTGGTCACGCCCGACGCGCCGACCTTCTCCATCGCCAGGACCATGACGAGCTCGCCGCTCACCTGATCCTTCTTCGCGCCCGGGCCCGCGCTGATCAACGAGACGTTGGTCGCCTCGAGCGCGCTCGACATCTCGTTGTCGCTTCCGCGGCGCATGACGACGGCGACGTCCTCGCGGGCGCTCGTGGCGAAGGTCTTCTTGATGCCCGCGGCGAGCATGAGCGACGCCGAGAGGACGAACACCACGAGCGCGATGCCGAACGCGGTCGCGAGCGTCGTCGCCTTGCGGACGGTGAGGCTGCGGACGTTGTACTTGATCGGGATCATGCGAGCCTCTTGAGTGCGTCGACCGTCTTGAGGCGCGAGGCCGAGATGGCCGGGATGACCGAGGCCAGGGCTGCGAGGACGACCGCGAGGACCAGCGAGAGCGCCGTCATCTGCGGGTCGATCCGGAAGTACGGGAAGAACCCGCCCATGTTCTCTTCGAGGAACTTGCCGAGGCCACCCTCGATGAACGGATAGCCGACGGCCACGCCGAGCACTCCGCCGGCGATGCCGATGACCAGCGCTTCGACCACGATGAACATCACCACGTGGCTGTTGTCGAAGCCGAGCGCCTTGAGCACGCCGTATTCGTTGGTGCGCTCCCGGACGCCCATCGCGATGGTGTTGCCGAGGACCAGCGCCATGATCACCAGGATGACCACCGAGATGATGTTGATCGCGGTGAGCACCGCCGAGATCGACGCGAGGAACGACGCGTTGAACGAGCGCTCGTCCTGGCTCAACGTCTGGATCTCGCGCTCCTCGAAGGCCTTGTCGATGGCGACGCCGACCCCGGCGGCGCGCGACGGATCCTTCACCCGGCTGACGACCCAGCCGATCTCGTTCTGTCGGCTCGTCGGGATGCTGTCGTTCAGGTACTTCCAGTGGAAGACGAACGTCGAGCGGTCGACCGCCTTGGATTTGGCGGTGTAGACGCCCGAGATGTGGAACTCCCAGTCGTCCTGCTTCGGGTAGATCCCGCTCTGCAAGACCAGCTTGTCGCCGACCTTCCAGCCCATCTTCTTGGCGAGGACGTCGCCCACGACGGCGCCCTGCGGGTCGTGCTTCCAGCGCTCCATGACGTCGGCCTCGACGGCCATGTCGTCGTAGACCGTGAAGAACGTGTCGGTGTCGCAGGCGAGCGTCGCGAAGAACTCCTTGTCGTGCTTCGGGTCCTTGCCGCCGAACCAGTTGGAGTACGTGGCCGATTTCACGTCGGGCATGCTGCGGACTGCCGTCGCGTAGTTGAGCGGCAGCTGCATGATGAACGTGACTTTGTGGCGGGTGACGACGCGGTCCTTGGCGGCGAAGTCGGCCGCCACCGTCCACGCCGACAGCACGGTCCGCAGGAGGAGGAAGGTGACGATCGCGACCGCCACCCCGGCCACGGTGAGCGCCGCGCGGAACTTGTTCCGCAGGACGTTGCGTGCCGCGAGCCCGACCAGCGTCACTTGAGTTGCCCCTTGTCGAGCCGACGAATGATCTTCGCGCGCTCGGCGGCCGCGGGGTCGTGGGTGACCATCACGATGGTCTTGCCGAGCTCGCGATTGAGCTGCTCGAGGATGCCGAGGATCTCGTCGGCGGACTTGCGATCGAGATCGCCCGTCGGCTCGTCGGCGACGATCAAGGTGGGGTCAGTGACGAGGGCCCGCGCGATCGCCACGCGCTGCTCCTGCCCGCCGGACAACTGGCGCGGGAAGTGGTCGAGGCGGTCCTCGAGGCCGACCACGCGCAGCGCCGTCTGCGCGCGCTTCTTGCGCTCGCTCGCGGGCACCTTGGTGAGCAGCAGCGGGAGCTCGACGTTCTCGACCGCCGTGAGCACCGGCATCAGGTTGTAGGACTGGAAGATGAACCCGATGGTGTCGGCGCGCCAACGCGCGAGCTGGCTCTCGTTCAGCTGATCGATGCGCTTGCCGCCGATGTCGATCGAGCCTGACGTGGGCCGATCGAGCCCGGCGATCAGATTGAGCAGGGTGGACTTGCCCGATCCCGACGGACCCATCAGCGCCTCGTAGCTGCCCTTGGCGATGTCGAGATCGAGACCGTCGAGGATCTTCAGCTGCTCGCCGCCGCGTTCGTAGATCTTCACGATGCCGCGCAGCGAGACCAGGGTCTCGGCCTTCTGGTCGGCGCGATACGACTGCGGCGCTTTCTCGGGATTCGCTTCCATCACGCGCTTCCTTCTTTCACGGGCTGGCCATCGGCGAGCGTCGCGGGGGGATCTTTGACGACCTTGGTGCCCGGAGTCGGGCCAATCTTCAGCTCGAAGCCGCCGCCGAACGGCGGTCCGAGCGTCACCGGGACGAGCTTCACCTTGCCGCCCTCGCTGACGAACACGTGTTTGACGCCGTTGCGATCGACGATCGCGCTCGCGGGGACGACCCGCTTGGCAGGCTCCTTGAGGGCAGCGTCGTCGAGCGGCTTCTGGAGGAAGCTCACGCGCGCGGACATCTCGGGGAGCAGCTGTTCGGCCGGGTCGGTGATCTTCACCTTCACCGTGCCGGTCGCCTTGGCGCGATTGAGCTTGGGAACGAGCTCGACGACCTGTCCGCGGAGTCGCTTGTCGGGGAACGCGTCGAGCACGACCTCGCACGGACCGCCGACCTTGATCATCGCGAGCCGTCCCTCGGGGACGTCGGTCTCGATGACCAACGTGTCGAAGTCCGCGAGCTCCACCAGCGCCTGACCGGGATTGACCACGTCGCCGATGGTGGCGGGCTTGGAGACCGCCGTGCCGGCGATCGGCGCGAGGATGGTGGCGCTCCCGAGGTTCGCTTCGTACACGCCGACGTCGACCTGTGCGGCCGAGGCGTCGGCGAGCGCGGCCGCGGCGTCCGCGTTGGCGACTGCGACCTGCGCGTCCATGCCCTTGAGCTTGAGATCGAGGTCGTCGACCGTGGATTGCGGTACCGCGCCCGTCGCTGCGAGCTTGGTCTGACGAGCGAGCTGCGAGCGGATCTCATCGGCGTTGCTCTTGGCGGCCTGCGCGCGCGCGCGTGCGGCGGCGGCGCGCGCCGAAGCGGCCGAGACCTTCGCCTTGGCAGCCGCCAGCGCGGTCTTCTGATCGGTGGGGTCGAGCTCGAAGAGGACGTCGCCGGCTTTGACCTTGCTGCCCTCCTTGATGTTCACCTTCGCGACCCGCCCGACGATCTTCGCGCCGACCTTGGCCACGCTCTGCGGCAGCACGTACCCCGTCGAGGAGAGATCGATCGCGCTCTGGGCTGGCGAGACCAGGGCGATCTCGGTGAGCTGGACCTCTTGCTTGAACACCTGGGCCGAGACCCGCGGCCACGCGAACGCCACACCCGCGCCGAGCATCCCGAGCACCACGATGACGAACAGCCACGCCGGGATCTTTCGGCCCGCCGGCGGAGGAGCGCGGTCGATCCGCAACGACGCGAGGTCACGAGACAGGTCGGCCATGGGAGCGGTGCGCTATCGCCTGTCGGCGGCGCGGCGACAACGTGTCCCGAGTCGGGATCGTCGTTGCTCTACACGCCCAAGTTGCGCTGACGCTCGGCGACCTCGACCACCCGCGGCTCGAGCGCCGAGATCGGATCGTCGAAATCGACGGTCACCACCCAGCCCCAGAAGCCGCCCCGGTCCTCGGGCGCGGTCACGCGGACCACGGTGCCGGTGCTCGGGTGGCTCGTGCTCGCGTCCTCGATGTACATCATCATCGCGACGCGAGTCTTCACGCCGATGGGTTCGCGGGTGAGGAGCTGCACACCATGGCAGCTGACCTCCCGGACCAGCGCGGTGGCCGGCGCGCCCTCGTGATGGTGGACTTCGACGGGAAAACAGGCTCGGCGACGTTGGCTGCGGCGTCGTTCGGCCGATGGTGAGTTCAACGACTGCATCTGCGGACCCTCCGAAACGGGGGAAAGTGGCGCAGGCGCCCTACTCCTAATCTTGCTCCAGCGCAAGCCCTGCGCTCACGGCGTGACCTCGAGCTTCACGTAGCTTCCATCTGGCTCCCACCAGAACGCGCCGCCGCTCTCGAGCGCCGCGACGTTCTCGGTCCCGTCGATGGGCATCTCGGTGCGGCTGCCAGCAACATTTCCGGAGCTGCTGGTGGCTTGCAGCACGAACACGAGGCGCCCATCGAGCGCCCTGTAGTTGGGCTGGAAGAAGAAGGCGTCCTTTCCGTAGGTCCAGGCGAGGGCGTACCCGCTGTTTCGATGCACCACGACCGGAGGCGCCGCGAACAGCCCTGTGGCCTTGCACGACAAGCCCGGACCGAAGCGCCACCCCATCGCGGTGGACACCGAAGCCTCGCTGCCCGGTTGCTTCGGGGCGCATCCCGCCGCGAGAACCATCACGCAGGCCAGCGCCGTCGGCCGAAGTGTGGCAACGTTCCGCGCTGCAGGGAGGTCGAGCATGCGTGCTGTCATCATGGGCGTGGGTCTTGCGGTCTTCACCCTTTCCGGCGTCGCGCGTGCGGACGCGGCGGGTGACAAGGCGCTCGCGTCGGTGGAGGTGTCGCTCAACAAAGCGAAGACGCTGTACTTCGATTACGAAGTCGTCAACGCAGAGCCTGGTAAACCCGAGCGGAAGATGGAGCTCGAGACCCGCACCAAGGGCGACAAGCTCTTCTCGGAATTCCTCGCACCCGCGGACATGAAGGGCACCAAGCTCCTCGTTCTCGCGTCGGACCAGATGTACGTCTACTTGCCGGCCTTCGGAAAGGTGCGCCGCATCGCGAGCAACACCAAGGACCAGGGGTTCATGGGGATGAGCTTCTCGCTCGGCGACCTGTACCGCACGCACTACACCGCGCAGTACACCGCCGTCATCGCCTCCGAGACGCCCAAGGAGTGGAAGCTCACGCTCACGCCCAAGCCCGCCCAGACCGTGGATTACGCGAAGATCCAGATGACGGTGGCCCGGGACCGCGCAGTCCCCACCGAGCTCCAGTACTTCGACGCGGCCGGCAAGAACGTGAAGACCGAGACCCGCACCAACTACACGTGCGAGGGCGACGTCTGCGCCCCCGGCGAGCGGAAGCTGGTCGACAACACCAAGACCAGCTGGACCAAGCTCGTGGTCAAGAAGCGCAAGGTCAACGAGTCGATGAGCGACGATCTGTTCACCAAGCGGAACCTCGGCGAATAGCTCAGGAGATGACGACCTTGAACGCGAGCGAGCCGGTGTAGATCTTCTTGCCGACGACCGTCGCTTTGATCACGAGGTCGAGCGAGCCGGAAGCGAGCCCGGTGCAGCTGCCGCGATATCCGGAGAGAAGGAACGAGTCGAGACCGAGGGTGGTCAGATCGACCTTGCCGTCCTTGGGGAGCTCCTTGAAGTTGCCACCCGTGCCGTCGGCGAGCTTCTTCAGGTTGTAGAGCGGCTCTGCACCCTTGTCGTGCCCGACCACGTGCGCGACCGCGGTGCCGTTCAACCGCGATACGAAGTCCTCGCCGTTGGGTGCGGACCAGTTGGGACCGTATTTGTCCGTCGCGGCCTTCTGGTGGGCCGGGTTGTCGCCGATCACCACGAAAACGTGCGCCGCACCCTGACGCCACGCGACCTTCGAGTTCGAGTACTCGAGCGCGCCGAGCGTGTTCTCGGGGGCATCGCCGCCACCGGTGCCGAGCGCGCCGCTCGCCTTCATCTCTGCGAGGAACTTCTCGAACGGAGCGAGCTCGGTCAGCCCGACGTACGGGCGAGGCACGGTGTCGAACTTGGGCGGATCGAAGTCACCGACACCCACCGAGAACTTCGAGGCGCTGCCCCTGGTCGCATAGGCGTCGCCGTACGTGTACATGGAGAAGCGCGCGTCGACGCCGCCCGCTTGGATCTTCTGGGCGAAGGTCTTCACGCTCTCGGAGATTCCGTTGACGGTGCCGGACATCGATCCGGTGGTGTCGTTGACGAACACCAGGTCCACCGGTGCACGCGACGACGACGACACGCCGCCGATGGTGCAGGAGAGGGCCAGGGTTCCAGACACCGATGCGCTGACGCTCAGGCTCGCGAGCAGCGGGTTCACCGGCACGTTGGGCAGGTCGGGGTGCTTGATCGCGGCCATCGAGATGACCAGGCTTCCGCCGACGTCGACGCCGATGCCGGCCGAGAGCTTGAGGTCGCCTTCGTTCTTGGCCGAGGTGATCTTCGCCGTCTTGCTCGAGGCGCCCGGCACGGACGGGACCCCGGGGAGCCCCGGGATGCCGGGGATGCTGGTCGGCATGCCGCTCGGAATCGGGGGCAAGCCGGGAATCTGCGCCAACGCGCTGCTGGCAAGGCACGAGAGACCCGCGACACACATCAGCGCACCGAATGAAGCTCGCATCCCGCCCTCCGTTGATCCTTCATGCGACGGAGCGCGCCCCGCCGATATTCAACCCATGGTCTCACGGATCGACGACGTGCGTGAGGGCGCATTCCAGTCCGCCCGTTCGCCCTCACCGATCCTCAGCTCGGCTTGCGCCGTGCGTGTTGGACGCAGGCGCCGTTCTGCGGTCTATTCACCCGATGCGCCGTCTGGCCCGGTTGAAGATTGTCTTGGTCGGACTCATTGCCGGTTGCGGCGGTACGAGGGGGGACGCGAGCGCCTCCGGCGACGCAGGGGTCGCCCGCAGCGTCAGCGCGCTCGATGGAGCCGACGCGATCCACTCGCTGCGGCAGATCGCGCAGCGCTCACCGGACCTCGATTATGCGGTGCGCTTCGGTGCGGGCCTCGCTTCGCGCGGTGGAGGCTTCGCGTCACCAGGCGATCGCGATGTCGACGCTGGCAACTTGGAGCACCTTGCGGCGCGTTTCCCATCGCACGCCGACGGTGCTTGGGAAACCGACGTCGCGCGCGTCGCGCGCTTGCGTGTCACGATGCAACCGCTCGGCGCCGGGCACGTTCAGGCCACGCTCACCGACGGCCGAGTGGTGTATCCCGACGCGTACCCGTCGACCGACCTCGTCGCTCTGGGCAACGCGTTCTACGCCGAGCAGCTCTTCGTCATGCGCGACGCCGCGGCGCCGAGCACGATCACGTATCGGATCGCCCTCGGCAAGGGCCTCACCGCGCGCACCGACAGCGAGACCGGCGCGATCCTCCTTTCCGACGCGCACGACGAGGGCCGGCTCCGCATCCTCGCCCCGTTTGCCGTGGACGCGAACGGCACGCGTCGCGATGCGAGCATGACCCTCGATCGCGACGCGCTGACGATCCACCTCGATCGCGCGGGGCTCGCGTATCCGATCGCGCTCGATCCGGCGATCGAGTCGTGGCTGTGGGAGAAGAAGACGCCGACCGCGAGCCCGCCGGCCCGTTACTCGACGGCGATGTCGTACGACTCCGACCGCAAGGTGATGGTGCTCTACGGCGGCAACGTCGGCACGAGCACGCTGCTCGCCGATACGTGGGAGTACAACGGCACGACGTGGACCCAGCGTTGCGGAGCACCGCTCACGGCCTGTGCGCTCCCCGGGCTCGATCAACACCGCATGGCGTACATGTCGACGCCGAAGGTCACGTTCCTGCACGGAGCGGTCTTCAGCGGCCTGCAGAGCTATCGCGCGTCCTGGAACGGCTCGACCTGGACCTTCACGCAGTGGGGAAACCCGCCTCCTGCGGGCTCGCCGCTCGTTCGCTGGAACCAGGGCATCGCCTACGATCCGACGCGCAACATCGTCGTCGAGCAGGGCGGCAACACGTTCGGCGGGATGGACGATACGCTCCTTTGGAACGGCAGCGCATGGAGCAGCCCCACCGGCGCGGTCGCAACCTCGGTCTCCTGCCCCGGCGGCGTGCCGCGCTGCAAATATCAGCACGCGATGGCCTATCACGCGGCAACCGATCGGGTGATCCTCTTCGGCGGAAATGGCTCCGGCGACGAGACCTGGTCCTATGACACCGCGGCAAAGGCGTGGGCGTATCTCACGCCGCTCGGCAAGCCGTCCGCGCGCTACGGGCACGGCATGGCGTACGACACCGCGCGCGGGCGCAGCGTGTTGTTCGGCGGCGTCGGAGGGCTCGACGACACGTGGGAGTGGACGGGGACCAACTGGAGTCCGATCACGCCGATCACCAAGCCGAGCGGCCGCATGCAGTTCGCGATGGCATGGGACGGAACCCGTGGCCGGGTGGTGATGTTTGGCGGCAGTATCGTTGGCGGCGCAGCCAGCGCCGAGACCTGGGAGTACCACTCGCGCGGCGCCGCTTGCACGCTGAACACGCAGTGCGACACGGGCTCGTGCGTCGACGGCGTTTGCTGCGAGTCCGCGAGCTGCGGCTCGTGTCAGCAGTGCAACGGAACCTCACCGGGCACGTGCACGACCGTCGTCTCCGCCGACGACGACACGTGCAAGGCCCCGACGGCGACGTGCAATGGCGCCGGGGTGTGCAAGAAGCTGCAGGGACAGGTGTGCGGCGTCGCAGCCGACTGCTTGAGCGGCTTCTGCGTCGACGGCGTGTGCTGCGGCACCGCGTGCGGCGAGCTTTGTTACGCGTGCAAGGCGAGCCTGAAGACGACGGGCACTGACGACGGCACCTGCGGGCCCGCGAAGGACGGAACGAACCCGCACGGCAACTGCACGAGCGGCACGGGTGGTCAGTGCGGTCAAACCGGCTTCTGCGACGGCGGCGGCGCGTGCAAGCTGCAGATCTCCGGAACCACTTGTGGCACGGGCGCGGTATGCGACCTCAACGTCGCGAAGGGCCAGCAGTGCAACGGCTCGGGCACTTGCACGACGAACCCGACCGGCACCGCCTGCGCCCCGGGCCTGTGCGTCTCCGGCGCCGGCTGCAAGCTGACGTGCTCGACGGGCGCGGAGTGCGCGGTCGGCGCGTTCTGCGACACGAGCACCGTGCCGGGCCAGTGCCGCACGAAGAAGACCAGCGGCGCGGCCTGCGGCGCGGCGTCGGAGTGTGGCTCGAACTTCTGCGTCGACGGCGTCTGCTGCTCCACGGCGTGCACCGAAAATTGCCACGCGTGCAAGGCGGCGCTCAAGACCACGGGCACGAGCGACGGCGTGTGCGGACCCGCGAAGGACGGGCTCAACCCGCACGGCAACTGCACCGCGGGCACCGGCGGTCAGTGCGGGCAGACCGGCTTCTGTGACGGCGGCGGCAGCTGCAAGCTGCAGGTCACCGGAACGAGCTGCGGCACTGGCGCGGTGTGCGAGGGCACCGTCGCGAAGGGCCAGCAGTGCGATGGCGTCGGCGTCTGTGTCACCAAGCCGACGGGCAGCGAGTGCGCACCGGGCCTCTGCGTCGCCGGCACGGGCTGCAAGATCACGTGCACGACGAACAGCGACTGCGCGACGAGCGCGTTCTGCGACACGACGACCGGGCAGTGCAAGACCAAGCAAGCGAACGGTCTCGCGTGCTCGAACGCGACCCAGTGCTCTTCGAGCTTCTGCGTCGACGGCGTCTGCTGCAACTCGGGCTGTACCGAGAAGTGTCAGGCGTGCGCGGCGGCGGTCAAGGAGTCCGGCACCGGCAACGGCGTGTGCGGGGCCGCGAAGAACGGGCTGAACCCCCACAGCGACTGCGTGACCGGCAGCGGCGGGACGTGCGGCCAGACCGGTGCGTGCGACGGCAGCGGCACGTGCAAGCTGCAAACGTCGGGGTTTTCGTGCGGCACCGGCTCCGTTTGCGACGGCAACACGGCGAAGGGACAGCAGTGCGACGGTCTCGGTGCCTGCGTGAACAACCCGAGCGGCACCGACTGCGCCGAGAAGAAGTGCGTCTCGCCGGTCGGCTGCAAGGGCGACTGCACCGACGACACCGGCTGCAGCTCCACCGGCTGGTGCGACAAGAGCGTCACGCCGTCGCTGTGCAAGGTGAAGAAGAAGAATGGCGTCGCGTGCAGCGCGGCGAACGAGTGCGAGAACCCGTTCTGCGTCGACGGCGTCTGCTGCAACAAGCCGTGCGGCGGTCAGTGCGAGGCGTGCGACACGGAGGGCGCAGTCGGAACGTGCGTGCCCGTCAACGGCGCTCCGCGCGGCGCGCGACCGAAGTGCGACGCGGGCACCGGCGCGACCGACTGCAAGGCGCGCGTCTGCGACGGCGTCGCTCCGGCCACCTGCGAGGGCTACGTCGGTTCGACCGTCGTATGCCGCGAGGCCGCGTGCACCGACAACAAGGCCGTGACCGAGGCGCGTTGCGACGCGAAGGGCAACTGCCCGGCCGACGCGCCGAAGGTCTGCGAGCCGTACGTCTGCGACGGCAAGGTGTGCAAGTCGGGGTGCGCGACGAACGCCGACTGCACCGCCCCGAGCACGTGCGACGCCTCCTCGGGCAAGTGCGTGAACGCCGCGAAGTGCGACGGCGATCACACCCTGACCGCACCGGACGGCGTCACCACCACCGACTGCGTGCCGTACAAGTGCGACGTCAGCGGCAACTGCAAGAAGGAGTGCTCCTCGACGAGCGACTGCGCGGTCCCTGCGCTTTGCGCCGAGAGCAAGTGCGTGCCGCCCGCCACGGGCACCGGCGACACCGGCGACGATGGCGGCTGCGCCATCGGCTCACCCTCGTCGTCGAAGGCGCGGGCGTTCGGGGCGTCGATCGCGCTGCTCGCGCTGCTTGGTCGCCTGCGCCGTCGACGCGTCAGCGCGTCCTGAGAGCGACGGCGAGGTGCACCTCGCCGATCTGTCGACGTTCGCGGGACGCTCGTGGTCCAAGCGTTCGGCGCTTCGGCATTCGTTCGAGAACACCCGTGGGCGGGGGCATCGACGGCGTCTACAACCGGCTCACGGGCCAGCGCGCGAACTACCGCGATGCGTTCGACGGCTGCACCGATCAGCAGGCCAGCTACACCTCGCACAACCGTGGCCTCCTCGCCCGGCTGTGGGGCGAGGCGAAGTCCTGGGGCAAAGCGGTGGGCTCGCAGCACCACGTGTCGGCCGCCTTCGACACGGCGAGCGGGTACCTCACCAGCCCGACCGAGAAGAATCACATCGTGAACGCGTTCACGGCGTACGTGAAGAACCACATCCCCCCGACCGGCAAGCTCATCTACCTCGTCGGCACCAGCCGCGGCGGGTGCGTGATGTACAACGTCGCCCGCAAGCTCAAGGCCGATCCGGCCTATGAAGGAACGCCCATCCTCTTGCAGATGAACGACCCGGTGTGCCGCCCCGGAGACGACGAGGGCATTGCGAGCTCTTATGTCACCAAGAGCAATCCGATCACCACGGACTCCAGCTACTACTCGTTCGGCATGAACGTCGACGCGCACTTCTCGCTGAAGGCCAAGAAGTCCCTGCGCATCTACAGCATCGTGAGCGGCGCAGAGGTCATCGACGTCAGCGGTGCCCGTTCGTGGGTCGACGAGAGTACGCCCACGGGCGCGCTCAACCACACCAAAAGCTGGAGCGAGGGCGGCCAGACCGGCGTCTGGTACGAGCAGACCTGGCAGTACGCGCACCACCAGTTCTTCGGGCGCACCTGCGGCGACGTGGCCAACATCGACGACCCGATGGCCAACCGCTTCCACTCCGCGATCGACAAGTTCTGGTGCTCCGGCAGCGCGACGTTCAACCCTGCAAATCAGACGTGCTGCCCCACCGGCCAATACTGGTCGGCCGCGACGAACTCTTGCCAGACGGCGCCGACCTGCACATCGAACGGCTACATCCAGCCCGGCTCCGATCCGAGCTATTGCGTCGAGTGTGGCGATCAATACAAGAAGAACGCGGCGGGTACCGCCTGCGTGCGTATCTGCCCGTCGTGCACCGACTTCACGGGCAGCTATTCATCGACCACCACCTGCACGAGGGAGGGCCTCTGCAGTACCTCGGCGTCGCCGCAGTGTGTCGCGCGGGTCTGTGGCTCGAACCTCAGCTGCATCACGGGATCGGTCGAGGGCATTTGTGGCTGTCCGGCGGCGGGCACCGTTTTGGATATCCGGACCAACTCGTGCATCGCCCAGCCGTGTTTCGATACCAACAAGTTCTATTACGACGGAGCGCAGTGCGTCGACACGTGCAAGTTCATCCCGCACGCGCCCTCCGATCCTGCGCTGCACTACGACTGCACGTTGAAGAATTGCGTGTCGGGTACCACCATCTCGAAGGTCTTCGACCCGTACTCGGGTCAGTGCGGTACCTACGCGGTCAAGTGACGAAGGGTGTGCGTGAGCGCGATCAACGCACCGCGAGCAGCACGACGAGCACGATGGCGATCATCGTCGCGGCCATTCCGCCGAAGATGAACCAGAGGAGGCGGAACCGCTTTCGGATATCTTCCCCCTCGCGCTCGGCATCGGCGGCGAACTGCTTGGCCTGCACGACCGCGAAGTCGTCCATCGCCTCGCGCATGATCGCGTTGCCGCTCTCGATCGCGAGCTGCTCCGCAGATTTCTTCTTGGTCCTCGGCAAGGTCGCGGCGTCGAACTGGAGCTTTCCCTCCGTGTCGAACGCGCGAAACCCCCCGCGATCGGTGATGACGGCGAGGCCCTCACCAAAGGCAACCACTCGCGCCGGCCGCCTGCCCGCTGGCAACGCCACACGCTCGAAGCGGAGCTTCGACCCGAGCTTCGCCGTGAGAACCATGCGGGCGCCGATTCCCACGACGACTCGTCCCGCGGCGAGCGACACGCAGACGTCGTCGAGCTCGTCTTCGTCACCCACCTCGTGCTCTCCACGGGCGCTCGGGCCCGCCTTGTTCCCTTCGAGATCCTGGACCTCGATCAGCAGCCTGCGAGGATCCTCGCGCAGAGCGTACGAGAGCAAGTGCCGATCGTCGCCGACGGCGAGCCTCTGGTCGTCGCTCCGACGTCCTTCGCCAGGGAGCTCGACCGATGCGCGCCGGAAGTCGCACGCGCCTTCGCGGTCGAGCGTTTCGAGCGGGGCGACGGTCAGCGTGTCTCCCGTGCGCGCGTCGAGGGTGTAGATGCCGACGTCCGTTCGCACGAGCAGCCGGGCGTAGCCGGGGGAGAGCGTGAATGGGCGCCTTTCGGTCGGCGCGGCGAGTCGAAGATCCGACCGCGTCCACACCACCGAAGGCGAAAGCCCTTTCGACGCCTCGAGCACCAGGAGAAACCGCGTCTCGACCTGTTCGATGTCGTGATCGCGCCCGAGCTGCATCGAGCGTCGGCTGCCGGCGATGAGCACCCGCCCTTCGCCGAGTGGGAGCACCAGCGGGACCTCGGTGGCCGGATCGTGCCATTCGAAGAGATCGCCGAGGGCGGTGTCTGCGTCGTCGGGCTCGGCCAGCGGTTTCGCGAACACGAGCCCGAACGGTTCGGGCACGTCGCGGTGTCCGCGGTAGAGAAACCGCAGCGGGACGTGGGTCACGCGGCTGCAGAACGAGCAGGTGAGTGTCTGCTCGTTGCCGAGCAGGGGCAGCGCCGCGCCACATCCGTCGCATGGGTAGGGACGCGCGTCCGCCGCGTCGTTGGCTGCACCTCGCGCCGGAGTCTCGCCGTAGAAATGCGAAATCTCCGGGATGAGCTCCGCACACGCCGTGTCCCGAACCCGCCGCGCGTCGAGTCGCGTCCCGCAGGGCACGCACCGCTCGTCGTCGACGGCGATGGGACGACCACAGGTGAGGCAGCCCAGCGCGATGCGTCGGTACTGGAGCGACCATCCGTCGGCCGTCGCTCCGCGGGTGGTCCCCGGACGGAGGCCGGGGGAAGCGACGATCGCCTCGCGCAAGAGTCGAGACCAGGTACCTTGGGCGATCGTCGTCTCGCGACCGCAGACACCACAAAACGCCTGCGCTTCGACCCGATTGACCGCGAGCATCGCCCGGCAATGCGGACACCCTCCGGTCACGACCACGCGGAGCGCGTCAGAAGGCATCTCGGGATGTTATCCCGACGGAACCTCACTTCGCGACGCGTTCGTCGTCGAAGAGCTCGCTCCAGTTCGGGTCGTTGCGCAGCACGATGCCGGAGTTCGTCGGAACGACCTCGGTCGGGGTGGGCCACTCTTCGCGGAAGAACGCGCCCTCGAGCATCCGCAACTCGACGATCGACTCGAGGTGCGCACACGCCTGGTCGGCGTCGAGGAGGACGGAGGGCCTCGCGAGCAGGGTGCGCTCGAAGTACTCGGCGAGGCGTACCGCCGCCAGCGACTCGGCGCCGTCCCTCGAGACATTGGCGACGAGGTTCCGAAGCCAGGTGTCGTCGGGCACCGATGATTGGGGCTCGCCGCTCAGGAGCGTCGCGAGGAGGAGCCCGCAGGAGAACAAGTCGCGTGCGACGCGAGCCTCGAGCACCATCGGCGCCGTGGTCTGGCCGCCGCCGCAGTCGAGCACGCGAACACCGCCGGTCGGCTCCACGATGATCTTCGACGCGGTCACCTGGCCGTGCGCGAAGCCGCGCGTGTGACACGACATCATGACGTCGAGCACGGTGCAGAGCGCTCGAATGGCCGTGTCGAGGGGGAGCGGTCCATCGCGCAGGAGCAACACGTCGAGAGGGACGCCGGGAACGTACTCCTGCACGAGGTAGAGAACGCCGCGGTCGTAGTGGCCCGCGGTCATCGTGCGCACGCGCGCCGGATGGAACAGTTGCGACCCCATCCACGCCTCGCGGAGCACGGCCGCGCGCGCAAGGGCGTCGTGCTCGAGGTTCGGGTGCAACATGCGAACGACGACCGTCTCGCCGTCGTCGCCACGCGCCAGGTACACCGCCGTGTGGGCGCCCACGCTGAGCACCTCCTCGAGCGTGTAACGATCGATGCGGGCGCCGAGCATTGCTCGCGTGCGGCTCGCAGAGTGGTGTTCCGACATGGGGACTGCCGAACGACAGCTACCGGTGGTGATTGACCCGGACAAGAGTCGCAACCCTGCGGAGAGTCAAATGACCATGCGTTTACCGCCGCCCTTCCGCCGTGCACGGAAGCCTGTGGCGGACAGATCGCCCGCAGCGACGCTGCTCTCGAGGGACCGTGAGGCTCAAAGGCCAGGTACCGGCACTGCGGTGAGCTCGTCCTTTCCGGGCGTGGTTCCGAGCTCGCCGTGGCCGTTCCGGCCCGCGCAGCGCACCGCGCCGGACGTGAGAAGGACACAGGTGTGTGACTTGGGACCGTAGGAGCTCGCCGCTACGTCGATGGCGCCGTCGACACCGACCATCGGGTTGGGCGTGTTCTGTCGAACGGTGTTGCCGACGCCGAGCTGTCCTGCGGCGTTGGCGCCCCAGCAGAACACCCGGCCATCCTCCACGACAGCGCACACGTGCGTGCCGCCGACGGAGAGTTGGCGCACCGGCGGAAGACCTTGCACACGTAGGGGACGCGGCCAGAACGTGTCGTGGGGTTCGGGCGCGATGGTGACGAAGCGTCGATTCGGCACGAGCGAGCTCTCGTTCTCCACGCCGAGGTGTCCGTGGTAGTTGCTTCCCCAACAGTGGACTTCGCCCGTCGCCGTCCGCGCGCAAGTCGCGGCGAGCCCGGCCTCGATCTGCACGACGTCGCGCAGGCCCTCGACCGGCGCCGCGTCGTGATGGCCGTCGAACGTCTTCGTCAGGCGACCGAGCTGACCGACGGCGTTCTCGCCGAGACACCGGACGGTCCCGTCGCGCATGAGCGCGCAGACGTGTTCGATGCCGAAGGCGACCTGCACCGCGCGGTCGATCCCGGGCACCGCGTGCGGCAATACGGTTCGTGAACCGGTGATGGGACTCTTCCCCTGCTCGCTCTCCAGCACGAGCCCGAATCGCGTGCGCGTGCTCGGCGTCATCGAGCTCCCGATCTGTCCCCAGCACAGGACCGCGCTGCCAATCACGCACGCACCCTCGGGGCCGAGCGCGCCGTGATCGGCATTCTGCCATTCCGGAGACGGACCCGCGGGAAGCTCGTACTCCAGGCTCGGGGGCATGTGGATCTGACCGAACAGGTTGTCGCCCCAACACGAGAGCCCTGCGCTCGTCTCTGCGCACGTTGCACCGCCCGAGGCAAACAGCGCTCGCGGCGACGGGATGTTGGGAATCGGTGTCGGTCCCTCCGGCTTCGGGCCATTCAGCGCGTCCCGGCCCCAGCACATCACCCGGCCGTCCTGGGTGACGACACAGGTGTGGCCTTCACCGGCTGCGATGCGATGAGCGACCGTTCCCGCCACGGAGAATGGTTTCGAGGTGGCCTTTGGCTCCACGGGTGTTGACGTGGTCGCGGGCGTCGCTCGGTGACACCCGCCGACGAGCAACAGAGCAACGACGGACCGACGCATGCGCCCCAGCGTAATCCGAGCCGCTCGACCGGGGCCCTGGACAATGGGCGTAACAGTGTTATGGTCTGCGTAACGCTGTTATGGAAGACGCCGTCGAACGCATCTACCAGGCCCTGATCCGGCGCGAGCTGGACGCCGGAGACCTCTCGGCGCGCAAGATCGCGAGCTTTCTCGGTCGTACGACGGGGGCCGTGTACCACCGCTGGCCCTCCGTCGACGTGCTGCTCTTCGAGGTCAGTCAACGTGGGTTCATCGAGCTCACGATGCGGCTGAAGGCCGCATTCGCCAAGGCCAAGCGCCTGACGGATTGCGCGGAGGCTTACGTCGACTTCGGGCTCGAGCAGCCGGAGCTGTACCCGCTGATGTTCGAGCGGCGCTTCGACTGGATTCAGCTGCGCGCGGCTGGGGCCTTCGAGACCCGCACGCCGGGGAGCGAGCTCCTTGCAGCGGTCATCTGCCTGCTGACGGAGGCGGGCTCGAAGGACCCCATCGCCGACACCCGCCTCTTGATGGCGGGCCTGCATGGCCTCGTTTCCTTTGCATCGAGCGGCCGGATGAACGCCGGCGAGCTGACGGCGAGTGACCGCAACGTGGCGATCGCCGCTGCGCGAGACCTCGCGACACGACTGACCCCAGAGAAGAGAAGGACCAAGCGATGACGACGATTCACTCGAGCCTCGACCTGGCACACGGGCGTTCGCTCCCCAACCGCGTCGCGAAGAGCGCCATGAGCGAGCGCCTCGCGACCTCCGAGGGCGGCGTCAGCGAGGAGCTCGTGCGACTGTACTCGCGTTGGTCGAGGAGCGGCGCAGGCCTGCTGGTGACCGGAAACGTGATGGTCGACGCGCGGGCGCTCGGCGAGACGGGCAACGTGATCGTGGAGGACGAGCGCGACCTCGAGGGACTTCGTGCTTGGGCACGCGCGGCCACATCGGGCGGTGCACGCCTGTGGATGCAGATCAACCACCCCGGCCGCCAGTCGCCGCGCACGGTGTCGAAGCAGCCGGTGGCGCCGTCGGCCGTCCGATTGCGCGGCGCCGGCCCTGCGTTCGCGCCGCCGCGTGCGCTGACCAGCGACGAGATCGAGGCGATCGTCGCGCGGTTCGCGAACACTGCGCGCATCGCCGAGAAGGCCGGCTTCGACGGCGTGCAGATCCACGGCGCGCATGGCTACCTCGTCAGCCAGTTCCTCTCGCCCTACACCAACCAGCGCGACGACGCCTGGGGTGGTGATCCGGAAAGGCGCCGTCGGTTCCTCCTCGAGATCGTCGCGGCGATTCGCAACGCGGTGAGCGCCAGCTTCTCCGTCGGACTCAAGGTGAACTCGGCGGACTTCCAGAGGGGCGGGTTCGGCGAGGGCGAGTCGATGGCGGTGCTCGAGGCGCTCGATGGGCGCGGGCTCGATCTCATCGAGGTCTCCGGCGGCACCTACGAGTCGGCGAAGATGTTCGAGGAGACGGTCCCCGTGCGCGAGAGCAGTCGTCGTCGCGAGGCGTTCTTCCTCGATTACGTCGAGAATGCACGTGCTCGCGTGAAGACGCCGATCATGCTCACCGGTGGCCTCCGCACGCGCGAGGGCATGGAGAGCGCGCTCGCGAGCGGCGTCGACGTCGTCGGCATCGCACGTCCCATGGCCGTCGAGCCCGAGCTCCCGGCGGCGTTGCTCGAGGGCCGCGTCGAGCACGCACGGCCGGTGAAGCTCGCGACCGGCATCGCGAACCTCGATTCGGTCATCCAGGGCAGCTGGTATCAACTGCAGCTCGATCGCATGGGCCGCGGCCTCGACCCCGATCCCGGCGCGAGCCGCCTTCGCGCGATGTTGAAGTTCTTCGCCGCCCGTCGCGGCACCGCGTTTCGCCCGGAGCTCGAGCGCACCGTCGACGCGGCACTTCACGCGTCGACCAGACCCTGAACCGCGGCTTGCACCCGCGCGAGCGCACCCTCGAGATTGTCGTCGGCGAACAACGTCGAGGGCTCGAGCGGCACGCCGATCCGCATGCGGATCGTCGCCGGGACGATCGGCGTGAAGATGAACGGAGAGTTGAGCCACGCGAACGACGCGGCGATGCGCGCCGGAAGGCTCCACGCCGGGCCGAGCAACAAGGCCGCCGCGCCCGCCACGCCGAACGCGGTGAGCGCCCAGCGCTTGAGCCCGACCAGACGCGGGAGCACGAGCGCGTTGGGCAACACATGACGGGAGCGCCAGAGGATGGGCACCGTCAGGTGACTACCCCGAATGCCCATCGGCACGATGGGGACCCCTGCCTCGCGTGCGATGCGGAGGAACCCGAGTCGACCTCCGAAGTCGACCTGGTTTGCCAGCCACACCGGGCGCAAGGCCTCGTAATCGCCGCCAGGGAAGATCAGCAGGGGCACCCCGCGACGGAGCGTGTCGGCGGCCGCTTCGTAGGTGGAGGGGACGGCACCGACGCCTCGAAGGACCGCCGAAGCGGGGAAGAACGTGAAGCCGAGCGGATGGGCGAACCCGGCGATCGGTCGCTCCTCGCCGAAGTGCTCGAGCCAGAGCGTCATGAACGCGAAGATCTCCGCGACCGCCATGCCCGCCGAGTGATTCGCGACGAGCACGTAGGGGCGGTCCTTCGGGAGGTGCTCGATCCCGTGCAGGGTCGGTCGATGCGCGGCGCGCGCGATCGGCGTCAGCCATCGACGAACCCACCGCGCCGTCGCCGGTGTCACCCGCCCGGGAGACTCGGTCTGCGACGTCTTCCAGCGCGGGCCCACACGCGCAGCGTAACGCGCTCGAGCCTCGTTCGGGGCATCAGGGCAGTTTCACTTGCGGAGTAGACGACGATAGAGCGCCCCGGGCAGCATGATGGCGAGCCAGACGAACGAGGTGAGCACCGGATGGCGGTCCAGCGCACGCAAGGTCCACTTCCGGTCGCGCCACCGAACGGGGGACGTGGCCAGCCGCGCGTCGGCCGCGGGGGTCGTTCCGAGACCGCAACGCTGACCCCCGAGGTCGACCAGCGCCTCGCGAAGCTGATCGAAGAAGTACACGCTGAGCGAGATCGGCTGCTCGAGCGAAACCATGCGGCCATCGATGCGCATGTCGATGTCGGTGTAGATCTCGCGGCACTTCACGACGATGAAGCCATGTCGGGGCGAAATCTTGATTTTGCAGTGCAAGCCGGTGCGGCGTTCGACCGCCGCTGCGATCGCCGCGAGCGGCGGGACGTCGGACTCGAACAGGACGTTGCTGGCGATGATTCCCACGGTACGCCGCCACACGATACCGCTTACGGCGCTCGGCCGGTGCGGCTGAACGCCGTGCCCGCGCCACTCGTCACTTCACGGTGACGGTGCCCTTCATGCCCAGCGAACAGTGCGGCGTGCAGAAGTAGTTCACCGTGCCTGCAGTATCGAACTTCTGGCTGAAGGTGAAGCCGGTGTTCTTGATGGTGCTGTCGAAGCCACCGACCTTGGCCACACAGTCCGTGGCGCCCCGTTCGGTCACCGAGTGAGTGTCGCCCTTCCACACCCACATCACCGTGTCGCCAGCGTTGATGTCGACGTTGGCGGGCGAGAAGGTGTTGCCTCCATCGCCCACGTTGACCGTGACGGTCTTGGGCGCAACGGCCGTATCGGCGGGCGCAGTATCGGTCGTCGCCGTGTCCGCCGGAGTCGACGTGTCCACGGCAGCGCCGGTGTCGGTCGGCGTACCGCCGGTATCCATCACAGCCGTGTCGGCCACGCCGGTGTCGGTGACGGTCGTCGCGCCGCCGTCGTCGTCGTCGCTGCAGCCGAGCAGGTGGATCGAGACCGCGAAGATGCCGAGGAAGAGACTTGAAGCCTTCATTTCCAGACCCCCATTTCGAACTGCAGTAGACGTGGCCGAAGGCCGTTCGTTGCGCGCAAAGGCGACGATTTCCCGGTCGCGGTGCGCCGATCGTGTTCGCGTCGCGGATTGGTCGGTGTACCGTCGTCGCGATGCTGCAGGCACGTTGGCTCGTCGGGTTGGTGCTCCTGTCCGACATCGCCTGCAAGCGTGAGTCGCGGGACGAGAGCGCCGGTCCGACGGTCTCGGCTGCGCCATCCGCGTCTGCCGCCAGTGTGGTCAAGAAGGCCCGGAAGAAGGCCAAGGTCGCGGCACCCCCGATTCCCGAGCTCTCGGACAGGACGGTGACCTTCGCGGGGAAGGAGACGAAAGTCGTCGTCTGCAAGCTCGACACGGCAGCGCCGCTCATGAGGGACAAGGACTGGTGGCACCACGAAGACGACGCGATGTACGGGATCGAGCACGCGACCCGCTGCGGCGACGACCTTTGCGTTCTCGACGCGGTGCTCACGAGCACGTCGGTCCTCCGGTGGACGATGGACGGGAAGTTCCTCGGCAAGGTGCGCATTTCCGACGTCGATCTCTCGATGAGCGCCCAACGTATCGGTTGGTCGAAGGCCGGCCTCTGGATCGGGGGCGCCGTGGTCGGCAACGACAAGGCGTGGATCGGAGTCGTGGCGCTGCTCCCCAGCGTGTGACCGCTGGGCGCATCGGTATACGCTCGCATCCATGCGAGCTCACGTTGCTGCCGCGGTGTTTCTGACGACCGCCTGCGTTTCGCATCTCGCAGATGCGTGCGGCCTCGTCGGTTCGCGGAGCCTGCAGCCCTTCGACTACCCGTACCTCACCGAAGAGCGTGTGCTCATCGTCTGGAATCAGCAGACCAAGAAGGAACATTTCGTTCGCGAGGTGCGCTTCGAGAAGGCCAACCAGACCTTCGGCTTCGTGGTGCCGACGCCGACGAAGCCCGAAGTGCAGAAGGTCGAGAAGTCACCCTTTCCGTCGCTGCAAGACGGTCTGCCCTTCGAGGTCTCGTGGGGCTTTGGCCACGGCGGGGGGACCGGGATCGGGATGGGCTACGGCTCGGGCGGTGGCAAGCTCGGCGCGGGAGGCTCCGGTCCTCCGCCGGTCGAGGTGCTCGCGGTCCAGCGTCTCGGCAAGTTCGACGCGTTCACCCTCGCGGCGCACGACGCGGAGGCGTTTCGCCACTGGCTCGAGGACAACCACTTCGGTACGACCCCGGAGCTCGAGAAGTGGTTGGGGCACTACGTGGAGCTCGGGTTCCACTTCGTCGCTCTGCGATACGTGGCCAAACCCGACGAAGCAGCGGGAATGAGCTCCGAGGTGCTGCGAATCTCGTTCGACAGCGAGCTCCCGTATTACCCGTACTTCGAGCCGCGTGCCCCCGAGCGGCAGTTCGTGCGGCGGCTCACCACGTGGTTCGTCTCGCAGGAGAAGATGTCGCCGGTCGCCGGCATCGCGCGCGACGGCAAGCTCGAGTTGGTGCGACCGTGGCACGCCGGGGCCGAATACCATCCGACGGTGAAGCTGCTCGGCGCGGCGCTCGGGGAGCTGCAGACCGTTCTGCCGGGAGAGCAGGGTGAGCTGCAAGTGCAGGTGTTCCGCGATCGCAAGGTGTCGCGCACCGACTTCCACGACGTGATCTTCGCGCCGACCACCCCGAAGGCCGCGGACGAGACCAAGCTGCGCCCGATGCTCGCCTGGATCGATCCGGCCTTGGCGGAGTCCGGCGCGTCGCCCGTCGCCGTTGCGTCGGCCGCCCCCGCTCCAGCGCCGAGCGTCTCTGCCGTTCCGCCGGCGCCCGCGAGCGCCTCTGCTGCGAAGAGCGCGGAGCCCCCGAGCAGCACGCCGAAGTCGTCCTGTGCGATGGGACACGCGGCGACGTCCGACGGGCTCTTGGGCCTGTGGGGGTGCGCAGCGCTCGTCGTGCTGCGTCGCCGCCGCGCGGTCGCCGCGATCGCGTCGCTGCTGGTGAGCGTCGGCTGCGCACGTGAGAAGCTCTCTTCCGCTCCCGACGCAGCACCCCTCGCGACCACCGCGTCCGTCTCCGCGAGCGCCTCCGTTTCGGTGAGCACGTCGGCCTCCGCGAGTGCAGCGCCGACCGTGTCTGCGAGCAGCGCACCCTCGCTCTCCCCCGAAGAGCGCAAGCGGCGCGAGGCGCTCCTGCTCGCAGCGTTCGCCGGCACGGTCCCGAGCGGCTTGCGGCTCGAAGCCGGGCCCTTCGCCGATCCTCCGCCGGTGTTCGTCGAGAAGCCCAGAGGCGTGCGCATCGTCGAGGGCAAGACCGAGGTGACCGGCAAGCTGCCCCCGGCGGTCGTCCGTCGCATCCTTCGCGCGAACTTCCCTCGACTGCGCATGTGCTACGAGCAGGGGCTGAAGAGGGATCCGGGCCTGAAGGGTACCGTCGCCCTTCGCTTCGTCATCAACACCAAAGGCGAGATCGAATCGTCCGCCGTCGCCGGTGGCACGCTGACCGATCCGGCGGTCGCGAGCTGTGCGAACGCGGTCGTTCGAACGCTCTCGTTCCCCCAGCCCGAGGAGGGCAAGGTGGCGGTGAAGTTCACTCCTGAATTCAAAATGAACGAGTGAGGCTCACGCCCTCGGACCTGCAAGCTCGAGCACGAGCGCGCGCGCACGCCCAGGCGCCAGCACGAGGGCCAGCACCAGCGCGAACGCGAGCGCGACCGCGAGCAGGAGGCCAACCGCAAACGCGGGCGCAGGCGCGAGCCGCGTGCGAGCGGGCACGGTCAGGGTCAGGGCGTCGTTCGACATGCGCCCGCCGAGGTCTCGAAGAGTGGGCCGGTCGTCACCGGACGTCCCGGCGGCGGATTGATCTCGATCTCTGCTGCCGGGCGCGTCCAGCTGTGCTGGCAGCTCCGGAGATTCTCGGAGTTGGTCGAGTCGCTATTCATCCAGACGTCGACATGACGCTTGCCAGACGACCAATCGGCGATGCAGGCCGCGCAGGTGTCTTCCATGATCGCGTACTTCTGGATCATCGGAATGTAGAGGCGGGTGCCTGCAGGGAGCTCCCTCGGATCGGTCGCGAAGGTGATGGGGTCTGCGTACGTGCCGACGCCGCCTGCCTTGGTGTGGATCTGCGGCAATGCGATTCCGGCGCCCGGAGGCGAGTTGTCCGGCCAGCCGTAGAACGTCAGCTCGTGAGTCACGTACTTCGCCGAGGGCGGTGGAGACTCGGTCGTCGGCGCCGCGGCGGGCGGCGTTCCGGCCTCGTCCGACGCTGCGATGACCGACGGAGTCGTCGCGGTCGGGTCTTGCATGCTCGATGGGTCCGTCGCGCCGGAGCCGCACCCGAACGTCCAAACGCTCGCAGCGGCCAAGAGAGGAAGCGAACCGATGAGACGAAGGAGTCGATGCATGCCTGGTCCTTGCGAGGGCCCCGACGACGCACGCACGCGCTTCGAGCCGAGTGCTCGAGTCGATCGTGCGAGGCGCACCGCCATTGGCGGAGGGGTGGGATGGGGGCGCGGACGACGACGACGCCGATCGCGCTGACACTCGAGTCGGCTCCATCAGCAAGACGAGGACCAACCACCAACGCGAGGGGTTCGCGGACTTTGTCGGTGCCGACGCCGGCGCCCTGTCTCCCGCCGCGCGACTCGTCTCCGCAGGGAGACATCACGCGGGCGCGGCAGAGATCTGGGAACCTCGAGCGTCAGGTACGGCTGGAATCACGCGTCGAAAGGGCGCTCCGGGAGAGCGACTCGCCGACGAACGCGAGCGTGAGCACTGCCGCGATTCGCGCGGTGTCTCCGGTGCGCACCGGCACGTCGACGCCCTTGGCGAGCGGCTGGCCGTTCAGCTCGGCGGAGCTGTCGGAGACCAGACGGATGACCATGCCTTCGTCGCGTCGACGAAGCTCGACGTGCCATCGGCTGATCAGGACGGCCTTCTCGGCGTCGGGCAGTGCGAGGACGATGTCGTTCGCGGGCGCGCCGGCCGGGGTGGTTCGCAATCGACCGAGCGTCACCACGGGCTTGTCGGGGAGCACGTGCTCGGCGCCGGTCTCGACGACGCGCACGGCGACCGGGAAGCGCGACGGGTCGCGCCACTCGTAGGCGAACACCGGGATGCCCTCGCCGAAGCCCTTGAGCGTCACCAACGCGAGCGCCTTGCAGCACGCGCGCTCCGCGCTCCCGAGCTCGTGGAACGCAGCGCGCGTCAGCCGCAACTCGCCAGGGCTGGCCGAGGCGGCGACGCGCGCACAGAAGTTCACGCCGTCGCCGCTGACGATGGTCCCGTCGGTGAGCACTCGCGCGAAGTGCACGCCGGTGCGGATCGAAAGGCGCTGCTCTTCGGCTCGCGACTGGTTGTCCGCCTGTACGGCGCGGTGCAGACCGGCGATGCCCGCGATGGCGGCATCGATGGTGGGAAACACGCAGAACGCTCCGTCGCCTGCGGTGTCGACGATGCGCCCGCCGTGTGCCTGCACCTGTTGCGACACGAGATCGAGGTGGCGCTGCTGCAGCACGCGACCGGCCTCGTCGCCGGTGCGCGCCGTGTACTCGGAGGAGCCGACGACGTCGGAGAACGCGAGCGCCAGCGGCTGTTCGAAGCGACGGGTGAGGACCTCGGAGATGCGCGCTTGCAGCCGAATGAGCTCGACCAGCTCGAGGTCGTCGACGTTCATCTCAGAACGCGCCCGTGAAACCGAAGAACGCCGACGTGGTGGAGGCCGACAGCGTGGGGCGAAGGGCCGTCTGCTTCTCGCTGCTCTTGCCGAGGAGGAGGATCGCGCCGCCAATCGCTGCTGCAGCACCGACGCCGAGGCCGATGATCCCGGCGGTGCGGATGCCGCGCCAGGTCGCCGAGGACTGCGATGCGTCTTGTGCGGCCGCGAGATCAGCCTCGCGTCCGCGGGGCATCTGCACACAGTACGCGCCGTCGTACACGCCGCCACTGCAATAGCCGCTCACGATATCGTCGTAGTGGCTCACTCGATTGGCAGCGACGATCCAGGTGACCGCCCCAGCCACGACCAACGCCCCGCCGCCGATCACGAGCGCGGTGCCTACGGGAGCACCGGTCTTGGTGGGAGCCTCGGGTACGGGCGCGGGGGCAGGGGCGGGGGCAGCCGTCACCGTCGGTGCAGGGGGCGGCGCGAACGCGGCCGCGACGTCGACTGTCGCCACCTCGCCCACCGCGACCTTCGCATCGGTCTTCGAGCTCTTGCCCGCATGCTCGAGCTCGAGGTGAACGACGCCTGCGAAGACCACGAACGGCGTGGCGCGCGGGAGCACGCCGCGCGCGCGACCGTCGATGCGCACGCGCGCCCCGCTCGGACCGACGACGCGAAGCCGACCCATCTTCTTGGCGTTCTCGGCGACGAAGGCTTCGGCCTTTGCCTTGGCTGGGCCCGAGAGCTCGAGCGCGAGAGCCTCTTCGTACGCCTCGAATGCGAGATCATCTTGTTTGAGCCACGCGGCCGCGGTGGCCACCTCGTACTTCGATTCCTTCGTGGCCCTCTGAGCGTCGGCCTCCTGGAACAAGCGCAGGGTCTCCTCCCACGAGGCGGGATCGTTGGCGTCGAGCGCCTTCTCTTTGGCGGCGGCGGCGCGTGCCATCGCGGCGTCCCAGGCATCGGCGAACGCGGGCACGGACGACAACGACAACGATGCGGCGAGGGCGACGGCCATGGCCTGTTCGAACGCGCGCTTCATTGGCATTGCTCGGCAAAACAATACCCGCTCGCGCACTCTCCGCCACGAGAACACGCCGCACCCGGAGGCAACTTGGTCTTGGGAGCTGGCGGCGCAATGCTCGGCGTGGGGACGGGAGGTGCCGAAGCACTCGGGCCCGCAGGCTTGGTCTTGGGCTTCGAAACGGGGGCCGCGGAGGCGACCGCGGATGCGACGCTCGTCGTGACGGGCGGCGGAATGACGACGGGAACGGGGGCGATGCTCGCTTGTGGCGTGGCGCTCGGTGCGGACGTTGCGCTCCCGATCGGCCGGCGTGCAGATAGCACGCCGGCACTTCCTCCCTCCGAGTCGATCGTGGACGCGGCAGCGCTCGCTGAGCCGGTCGCGCTGAGCGTCGGCTCGTGCGCTCCTCCGAAACGCGCGAACGCCGCGAGGCCGGCGATGGCGGTGAGCGCGACACCGAACGAGACAGCCAGCCGTCGGTTGCGTGTCCGCGTGTCGGTCAACACGCCGTGGGTGGTGGTCGCGGGGGCGCCGGTGGGCAGCACCTCGGGCGGCGTTGCGGGCGCAGCCGGTGCAGCCCCCGTCGCCGCGGTCTCGAGCGCCGTCGTGTCCTTGGGGACTTCGATCGGGTGCGGCGTGGTGATGGCGAGCGCCTCTTGTAGCGAGCTGACCTGCGCACCCACGGTCTCCCAACGAGCCGCCGGATCGCGCGAGCACGACTTGAGGAACCACTCGTCGAAGGCGGCTCCGGCGGTGCAGCCCTTGGTCGACGGCGCCACGATCGGATCGACGAGGATCACCGCCATCAGGTTGCCGCGCGAGGTCGCGTCGGCGAAGTACTCGCGACCGGTCAGCGCCTTGAACGCGATGAGCGCGAGCGCCCACTGATCGGTTCGCGCATCGACGGTGGCCGAATTGCGGATCTGCTCCGGCGACATGTACATCGGCGTGCCGAGCGAGCTCTCTCCCGTCGAGAGCGCGCCGGTGGCGAGCAGCCCGGCTGCACCCTCGCCGACCAGCTTGGCGATGCCGAAGTCGCACACCTTGGTCGTCGGCGTGCCCTCCTCGTCGAGCGCGACGAAGAGGTTCTCGGGCTTCAGGTCGCGGTGCACGATGCCGCGCTCGTGCGCGAGGTCGAGCGCCTTTCCGACCTGCCGCGTGAACCAGACGACCTCGGCCGGCGGGAGCGCGCCCCGCCGCGCGATGATTGCCTCCAGGTTGGCGCCCTCGAGCAGCTCCATCACCAGGTAGGGCATCGGCTCGCCGTCGGGCCCGACGTGATCGCGCTGGGCGTCGACGATCTTCACCACGTGTTTGGAGCGGAACGCGGCGGCGGCGCGCGCCTCGCGCACGAACCGCTCGACCATCATCGGGTCGCGAGCGACCTCCGGGTGCAGGACCTTCAGGGCAAACCGCTCGTGCGATTGCGTGTGCTGCGCGAGGAACACCGAGCCCATGCCGCCACGCCCGAGCCTATCGATGACCCGATACCGGCCGTCGATGACCCTCCCGCGTAGGTCGACCTCCCCCGTCATGCGCCTGGGAATCCTAGCCAATGACAGGCGTCATTGCGACACGCTCGGCAGGCAAATCGGGCGGCGGAAGCGGGCCGGGAGCCGCCCACCAGCATCTGCGCTCAGGTCAGCCCTCGTGCCCACATTCGGCCCGAGCCGGCGTCCACCATGAGCCGACCTTCCGTCGTGCCCGCGCGATCGAGGCGCGCAATCCACTCCCGTCCTTTGCGCTCCACTACAGGAACGAGGTGGACATCGGGGTGACAGCGCCGCAGATCGAACACACGGGTGTCTACCTCTTCGCGCGTCACCTTGCGCCGTTCGGCGTAGCCGGCCAGGCGCTCGAGATACTCGACGAGGTCGGGCGCCTCCGCCGATCGGGCGAGCGGGCGCCAATTCCTGGCGAGCCGCAGTCGATCTTCGAGTGCATCGCTGCCTTGCCAGGCCGCGTGGTGGGCGCTGTCGCGAACGTGGTGCGCCACGATCCCGAGCACGTACTTGCGCTTGGTGCATCTCTCCCGCGCCTCTTCGAGAAGCGGTTCGACGAAGGCATCGTCCATGAGCATCAGGTCTTCGTCCTGCTCGATGAGTGACCATCCAGGTGCCCAGCACCACCGCCGCACATCCGACTCGGTCTTGGCGAAGCGCTCGACGTGGAGCGATTCGACCCATGAACGAGGTTGCTGTTGGAAGAATTGCCCGATTCGTCGGTCCACCTCGGAGAGGTCGAGCGTGGGGCAAGGACGGGTGCCGAGTTCGCCGCCGACCCACGCGCGATGCAGGTCCCGGAGGTGCTTCTCGGCCTCGGCGGGGGGAAGTGCCGCAATCGCAGCGGGCCAGTCCTCGACGGGCATCGAGAGCAGCTCGATCAACGCCCGCGCCATCTTCACGAACGAATGGTACACGGGAACGCATGACCGAACCGGCCTACCTCGAAGACATGCTCCGCGCGGTCGCCGAGGACGTTCGTGCCACGTTGGCGGGCGAGTTGGGTCCGCAACCGTTGGGCGAGCTGGTGGACGAGGTCTTCGCGCTCGCCGACACGCTGACCCGCGCCCTCGACGAGAAGGCGCCCGAGGCCTCGCGCAGACTGCCCGTGTGCAAGCCGGGGTGCGACTCCTGCTGTCATTTGCACGCGGTGTTCGTGAGCCCCGCCGAGGCCCTGCGTCTTGCCGAGCACCTGCGCGCCACCCGTACGCCGGACGAGCTTTCGACCCTGATCACGAGGCTCCGCGAGGTGGCCGCCGTGGTCGCGGAGATGACGGTGCAGGACCGCGCCACCGCGCGCGTCCCGTGTCCGTTGCTCGACGAACATGGCGCCTGCGGCGTGCACCCCGCGCGGCCGCTCCTCTGTCGCGCCTACAACTCGTGTGACCTCGGCGCGTGTCTCTCGGCGTTCGAAGCGCGCACTTCGAAGGTCACGCTGCCGTGCAACGCGAACCAGGCTGTCGTGGGTAAGACCCTGTTCGCCGGGCTCCTGCTCGGTGGTGCGGCGGGCCGCGATCATGGCCCATTCGAGCTCGTACACGCGGTGCTCGCGGCGCTCACCACCGACGACGCGACCAGGCGTTGGCTCGAGGGCGATGCCGTCTTCTCCGCCGCCGCCGCGCGGATCAGCCGGGACGCCGCACCGGTCTGGGCGGCGTTCGTCGCCGAGCGGGGTGGATGAGGGCGCGTACGAATTTTCGACGACTCTCCCGGGTGGCGACAATCACAAGGCGAACTCGCAAGAAGGAACGAGAAAATGAAGAAACTCACCACGTTCGTCGGCCTCGCCCTGCTCTCTCTCTCCGCGCTCGCCGGCTGCAAGAGCAACTACGAGAAGTTCGCCGACGAGACCTGCGCCTGCAAGGACGAGAAGTGTTTCAAGGACACGGCCGACAAGTACAAGGACGCGCTCGGCGGCGGGAAGATGAAGGACATGGAGGCGAAGATGGCGACCCTCGGTGAGGCGGACAAGAAGGCCTTCGAGAGGGGCCTGGAGTGCGCGATCAAGTTCGCCATGAGCGACAAGAAGTAGCTCTGCGCAGGTCGCAGTTGCCCGGGTTGCCCTATGCTCACGGCCGTGCAGCGCGTCGTGGTCGTGGGCAACTCGGGTTCGGGTAAATCGACGCTCGCGCGTGCGATCGCGCGGCGACGCGGGCTGACGCATCACGAGCTCGATGCGTTCTTCCACGGTCCGTCGTGGACCCCGCGCCCGTCGTTCGCCGACGACGTCGATCAGGCGACGACCGGTGAGGGGTGGGTTGTCGACGGCAACTACGGGGGCGTTCGCGAGCTGCTCTGGTCGCGCGCGGACACGGTCGTTTGGCTCGACCTTCCGCGCTTGCTCGTCGAGCTCCAGGTGGTCCAGCGCTCGTTCCTCCGTTGGGTGATGCGCGAGGAGTTGTGGAACGGCAACCGGGAGCCCGGACCGATCGGATGGCTCACGCCCGACCACCCGGTTCGCTGGAGTTGGAACAAACACGCGGAATATCGTGTTCGCTACGGCGCCCTGTTCGCCGATCCTGCCTACGCGCACCTCAGGCGGGTGCGCCTGCGGAGCCGAGCCGAGGTCGATTCATTCGTGCGCGGGTTGTAGGCACCCATCCAGACGCGAAGCGATGACCATGCGATCGGCGAGCGTTGCCGAAGCGATGCTCATCGCTCTTTCGGATGTGGTGCCTAGCGTCGAGGCATGCACCAACGACTGAGTCCTGCCCGACGAGCGGCGCTTCGATTCGGCTCCGCAGTTCGGTTCTTCCGCAAGGGAATCCTCGACTTCGACACCACCGCGAACGTCATTCCATCCTCGCGGTTTCTGGTGAAGGCGATGCTCGACCCCCTCGAGCACGGGGCCGCGCGCTGTGTCGTGGAGCTCGGCACCGGAACGGGAACGATGACGCGGGAGATCCTCCGGCGGCTCGGACCCGGAGCGCACGTGCACGCGGTGGAGATCGACGCGAGCCTGCTCCGCGCGACGGTCCGGAGCACGCACGATCCGCGCTTGCGCGCCCACCATGGGAGCGCGGCGCACACGAAGGATCTCATCGACGCGCCGTGCGTCGGCAAGGTCGACGCGGTGGTGTCGTCGCTCGGTCTCGCCGCGATGGACCGCGAGCTCCGATGGCGCATCCAGCAGAGCATCCAGGACGTTCTCGCGCCTGGCGGGCTCTATACGCAATATGCGTATCCCCACGCGCGTGCGATCACGGTGAGCTTCGCCCGCAGGGAGATCTATCAGTTCGACGCCGGCGCGTTCCTTCGGCGAACCTGGTCCGAGGTGTACGAAGAGTTCGTCCCGGCCAACATCCCGCCCGCCTTCGTGTACACGTGCCGCCGGGGGCTCGCTCGCTGAGGTGTCGCCGTGCGTGCACGCGGGGTGGCTCCCGACTGGGTAGCGCGTGTCACACTGCGTATCGATCCACGCGGCGCACCTCGGGGGTTTCTCGCGGGAATTTGCGGACCCCAGAGGGCGACCCGCTCGGGCACGGAGATTGCGAACGGTGCCGTTCGCCATGCGCCTGCTCGCCCCGCTCTGCGCGTCTCTTCTGCTCGTGTCCTCCCCGGTGTTGGCGGAGACCGAGCCGCCGGTGGAGGACGACGAGGCCCCGGCGCCTGAGCCGCCCAAGGCATTGCCACCGACTCCATTCCTCCCGCCGCCGCCGGTGGACTACTCGCACCCCGAGCCGCCGCGTTCAAAGTGGTACGGCTGGCAGAACCTCACCGCCGACGGTGCCGCACTGACCATTTTCATCCTGGCGGCGGGCCAACGTGACGGCGAGGCCCTCCTGTGGTCGGGGCTGGCCACCTACGCCCTCGCGGGTCCCATCATCCACTTCGCACA
>Ga0208492_1000079_pt1 | contig 99582 bp, 91 predicted proteins | sample Subbioar_CSW14AB_FD_184820 | JGI IMG/M metagenome (GOLD analysis project Ga0208492, IMG submission 184820) | Serpentinite rock and fluid subsurface biosphere microbial communities from McLaughlin Reserve, California, USA - CR12Mar_CSW14AB (SPAdes) | ecosystem: Environmental > Terrestrial > Deep...
AGCCCTTAAAATTTTCAACCTATCTATAACCCCTTAAAAAGAAAAGATCATCGATTTTTCTCTAGGAAAACTACCCTGAGAATGGGTGTTTGCAGGGAAGGGGTTGCTGTTGTATGGTTGCGTGAGTAATCCGTGTTCCGGGTACTATCCTTCCTGTTTATATCTGTACTCCCTAAACCTTCCTCCTAATGATACCCCGTATTCCCCCCTAGGATACTTAGGTCTATCCCTTAGGATACCCTACTCTAGTCCTTATCTTTTTTAGCAAATTTAGCAAAACGCAAAACCGAATAAAACTTTTAGCCGAAAGCCGCATATTTTTTGCTATCCAGAGATGCCTGTGCTTTTGCTTGGTCAACTATTCGCTATCTGCAACCCCTCTGGGGGTTGGAAAATCAAAATCAATGTTTTTTCTACAGTCTGTTACCCCTCCGGGGTATTTGTAAGCGTAAGTAACCTTATTTCTTGATCCTTGTCCCTTCCTTGTTTCCTGTTCCTTATTTCTTGTTTCCTATTCTTTCCCTATGCTTTCACTATGGTTTGACTATGGTTTCCCTATGAAATCACTATCATTCTCTTATGGTTCTCTTATGACGCTCGTAACCCTCTGGTATCCTTTCCTTAGGTTTCTCGTAGCATCATCAGGTAGCTATCAGTACCTTGTCAGGCACCTGTCTTACCCTCACCCCGACCCGCCTCAGCGGATCGGTATGAAAAAAAAAGCAGTGGTCTTCTTTTAAAACCACTGCTTTAAAACTAATACCTAGTAGCAAGCACCTAGTACCTAATTCCTAATTCCTCCTCCCACCAGTACGCCCATTCTGCTCTACTTCCTTATTCATCTCTTCAATATCAGTTTCAGAACGTCCGGTTTTATCACCCAATAAATGTTCAGCAAAATAGTCGGCTTGTCTCCAGAAGAAATATTCTGTCATATCACCATAACCATGACGTTGTCCGGGTAAGATCACCAAGTCAAAACGTTTGTTGGCGCGGATCAATGCATTGGCCATACGAATGGTATTGGCAGGGTGTACGTTGTTATCGATATCACCATGCGACAACATCAGTTTTCCTTTCAGGTTTTTCGCCAGATCAGGATTCTTTTCGATGCTGTACAAGAAAGAGGTATCTCCTTTATCGCTGATCACTTCTTTCACACCATGATGTTGTTCACTCCACCAACGGTTGTATACAGCGTTATCATGGTTACCTGCTGATGACACGGCTACCTTGAAGAAATCAGGATATACCAACATCGCAGCAGTACTCATGAATCCACCACCTGAGTGACCATGGATACCTACTCTGTCGATATCAATGTATTTGTAACGATCAGCGAGTTGTTCTGCAACAGCTTTCTTATCAGCCAAACCATAATCGCGTAAGTTACCATAACCATAATTGTGGTACCACTTACTACGAGCAGGATGCCCGCCACGATTACCCAAAGTGATCACCACAAAACCCATTTGCGCCAAACGATCGGTTCTATCAAAACCACGACCAAAAGCTTTGTTCACCGCTTCAGTTTGTGGGCCCGGATATACATACTCGATCAGTGGATATTTTTTCGTGCTATCAAAATCAAAAGGTTTGTACATCACACCATAGATATCGGTGATACCATCATCTGCTTTAGCTTTGAATATCTCAGGGAACTTATATCCGGATGCAACCAATGAACTGAAATCAGCGGTTTCCAGATCCATGATCTTCTTGCCATCTCCGTTATACAATACCGATTTCGGAACCGTGTTCACGCGAGAATAGTTATCAATAAAGAAACTATTGCCATCATTCATACGCATGGCATGATCATAATCACCGGGGTTCAGCAACTTTAATCCGGTACCATCAAAATTTACGCGATAAGCATGCAAGTAGTATGGATCTTCTCCTGCTTCTTTTCCATTGGCAGAGAAATACAATACACGCTTGGTTTCATCAATCCCTAAAATTTCTTCACAATGGAAAGCACCTGATGTAATCTGGTTTTTCAACTTACCATTTTCATCATACAGATAAAAATGTGCCCATCCATCGCGCTCACTCCAATGAATGAATTCTTTACCACCATTGATCAATCCGATTCGATTGATCTCGATATAAGTGTTGAAACGCTCTTCTAATACAGGTTTTACCGCACCTGTAGCCACATCAGCCATACAAACATCAATACGCTTTAGATCTCGACTGGTACGCGTGAAGTAGAATTTATCTTTGGTACCTAACCAAACAGAAGGTCTCCAATCATCATCACGGGTATTTACTTTTCCTGGATCAGACCATACAGCTACTGCCTGGTCTTTGAATTGAGATACATTGAGTTCTTTGCTGGTTTTATTCGCTACATCAAACAAATACAGATGATCAGTTGGCGACTCTTTTTCACCCGGCATCCAATATTTATAGGTTTCCAATGTTGGACGAGGATTCGCTACACTATTGATTACCCAAAGATTTTTCACTTTGCGGTTGTCTACACGACGCAGTGTGAAATATTTTGAATCAGGCGACCAGAGTGTGAATACAGGTTTTCTTTTCTTTACCTCTTTTTCTTTCTCATCATCGGTCATACCACTGCCGGATAAATTACCATCGTTGTAGTAACCATATCCATCAATACCATCTATAGTCAATGCATATTCTACAATGGTAGAATCGTTTTCATTCTTCAAAGCTTTCTCATAATTGGCTTTGTCCATCCAGTAAATATTGTAATTCTTACCGAATACAATTACGTTACCATCGGGAGAGATATTCGCCCAACTAGGTTTTCTTTTTGGCTTTTTGAAATCAGGCAGTTCGATCAACTCACCTGTCTGCAGGTTGTATTCAAAATAGAATACCTTCTTAGCAGGCGTAGCAGCTGCTGCACCGGCAGCACCACGACGACCGGTAGTAGCAGTATCTTTTTTCACTTCATCCTGTGTACTCTTCACTTCAAACTGGATCCAGTTTTCATCGCGTACAAAACGCATACTGTCGAGTCCGAGGTTTTGCGCATCAAAGGGATCTTTCACAATACGAGTGATCTTAGCAGCCAAATCCGCATTGTTGAACAACTCTTTCTTCTCTCCTTTCACGGGATCAACGATATACCACTTCTTCCCTTCTGTGGTTTCATACATATACCAGAATTTGTCTGAATTCTTGAGCCAGTGTGGATCAACAGCGATACTGAAGATCATTTTACCCAACTTCTTAGGAGAAAAACGAGCGGCCAATGCGTAATTGGCCTTGGTAACGGGGGTTTGTTGCGCAGTAACAGCAAATGCCAACAACAGCCATACCGACAACAGCAAGAATTTTTTCATACAGTCATTTCGTTTTTTGAGAAGCTGAAAATTAGGCGAAACCGCTTAAATGACCCAATCGGATTGGTAAAATTCGGTGAAGGGGGCAGGGCATCAGGTTATCGGGAAATCGGGTGATCAGGTAATCGGGGGGCTGTTTCATGTCATAACACCTACACCCATCCACAATCACCCGATTGCCCGAACACCTGATCACCCAACAACCCAAAAACACTATTTTACGTCCAAATTCATACCGATGTTTGCTTTTACTACAGAACGATCTTATGCACAAGGGGCTGATGCTGCTGATCTGTTGGCCGGATTTAAGAAAGAATTTCATTTCCCAAAAAAAGGTGATCAGGATGTCATCTATTTCTGCGGTAACTCATTAGGCTTGCAGCCTCGCAGTGTGTCATCTGCAATTGAGACTGAGTTAAATACCTGGCGGGATCTGGCCGTAGGTGGATATTTTAATGGCACGAATCCTTGGTTATATTACCATCAATTTTGTATTCCCACATTGGCAAAAATGATGGGGGCGAACGAAAATGAGATCACCGTAATGAATGCATTGACCGTGAATCTTCATCTATTGATGTTGAGTTTTTACAAACCCACTACTTCCCGTTATAAAGTAATCATGGAAGCAGGTGCTTTTCCTTCAGACCAATATGCAGTGGAGACTTTGGTTAAACATTTTGGCTTTGATCCAAATGATACGATCATCGAGATTGCACCAAGAGCAGGTGAAAAAACATTAAGAACAGAAGATATCCTCGCTACCATTCAATCTACGGGAGATGCTTTGGCAATGGTATTGTTTGGTGGGATCAACTATTATACAGGACAACTCTTCGATCTTACATCCATCACAAAAGCAGCACATGCTGTTGGTGCCATCGCCGGATTTGACTTGGCGCATGTTGCGGGTAATGTTCCAATGCAACTGCATGACTGGCAGGTTGATTTTGCGGTATGGTGTTCTTATAAATATTTGAACGCCGGTCCGGGTGCCGTTGGTGGTGTGTTTGTACATGAAAAACATGCCGGCAATGCAGATACACCCAGACTCGCGGGCTGGTGGGGCAATGACGAGAAAAGCCGTTTTAAAATGGAGAAGGGCTTTATTCCAAAAACAGATGCCAGTGGATGGAATATTAGTACTTCCCAAGTATTTAATACCGTGGCATTGAAAGCTTCTTTGGAATTGTTTGAAAAAGCAGGTATTGAAAATCTGAGAAAGAAAAGTTTGCATTTAACAGCTTACCTGGAATACTTATTAAAGCAATTACCACAATTGAATTTTGAAATCATTACTCCTACTGATCCTAAACAGAGAGGTGCACAACTTTGTTTGTATTTTAAGGAAAGAGGTAAAGAGATTCATGATAAAATGATCAGCAGCGGCATTATCGTAGACTATCGTGAACCCGGTGTAATCCGCGTTGCTCCTGCGCCAATGTATTGTAGCTTTGAAGATGTGTATCGGTTTTATGAGATTCTGAAGACTAACTTTTAACTTCAGTGTATCTCTGTGCCTTCAGTGGCAATCAATAAGTAATTGCCACTGAAGGCACAGAAGATCACAGAAAAATGCTTTTATGACAAAACACCATTTCAGCTATCTCGCTTTAGGAGATTCTTATACAATTGGGGAATCGGTTCCTTTACATGAAGGCTTCCCTTATCAAACCGTTCAACTTTTGAGAAAAAAGGGATTGCATTTCCATGCACCGGAAGTGATTGCCAAAACCGGCTGGACCAGCTTTGAACTCGCTGATCATGTATTACATACCGCTCTCAATGAGCATTATGATTTTGTGAGTTTACTTATCGGTGTCAACAATCAATATAGAGGATTAGAAATCAATGAATTTGAAAACGACTTTGAATACCTGCTCAAAAAAGCCATTTATTTTGCCGGCAATAAACCCAATCGCGTGATCGTACTCTCCATTCCAGATTGGGGTGTTACTCCTTTTGCTGCTGATCGTGATACCACTAAAATTAGTAGTGAGATCAATGCTTTCAATAAAGTATGCGAAGACAAAGTCAAAAAACTAGGTGGACATTTTATCGACATCACCACACAAACCAGATTGGCTAAGAATGATGAGAGCCTGCTTGCATCAGATAAACTACACTACTCCGCAAAATCGCACGCAGTGTGGGCAGAAAAAGTAGCAAGCACGATAGAGAGAAATCTTTGATTTTTTGATCCCTGTCTGCCGACAGGCAGGTGTGATTGCTTGATTTTTTTTTACTTTTTACTTTTGATTTTTAACTTTCTTCAATCAAAGATCAAAAATCAAACTTCATATTCGATCATCTCTCGCTTCACCGACCCATCTTTAAAGAATTCGAAGACTGCATAGGCGGGTGCAAACCCTTTGAAAGCTCCGCCCCACCAGTTGCCGCTGATGGCTCCGTTGCAGTAATAATGAATGCCGCGGTATTCAACAATATCTTGTAAGTGTATATGTCCGCTTAAGCAGCAGCGAATATTCGGGTGATTGCGAAACAACTCTGTTAATGTAAAAGAATCTGTATGCAACAGCGCTCTGGAAATTTTCCGATCGCCATTGTCTTCTGTTTTATCAAAAAAGAATCCTGATACAAAGGATACGATGGGGATATGTGAAGCGATACAAATATGAATATTCGGATCCGTTGTTGAGAGTTCTTGCTTTAGCCATTGCATTTGCTCTTCATCCACTTTGGCAATGTATCCGCCATTGTTTTCATGAGCACTATCAAGAATGATGAATTTCCAGTTATCTTTAATAAAGCTGTAATATCTGCCGGGCATTTGATGTTGTTGTACTACCCAGGCTTTATTATACAATGGATCTTTTTTGATCTCGGGCTCTGTCATCTGCCAGCCCCATGCATCGTGATTACCAATACAATGATACATGGATAACTTATTTTCTTCTGCCAGTATTTTATTCCATAAAGCCCACTGTTCTTCTACTTTAGCTTTGGTAGCTTTCATTGCATCCATGATGGCATCTCCCCCATTGAGAATAAAATCAACCTTGGGTCTTAATGCATTCACATGTTTAAACGCACGTTGCATACCCTGTTCCGGTATAGCACCGGTTTTAATATGTACATCCGTCATAAAAGCAAAACGGATGGAAGGCTTGGCATTGGAAGCTACCAATCCACTCAACGGCAACGCAGAAACAGCAGCTGTTGTTAAAGCAGACTGTTGCAAAAAATTTCTTCTATTCATGTGAATGATTAAAATCTAAGAACTCCGTGCAACTCTGAGCCCAACTCTGCGTCCCTGTGGTTAAAAATCACTATAAATATTTTGCCATCTCTTCCTGATAAGCAACAGCCACTTTCTTGGCAGCCAAAGCAAAATCCTCTCCTCCCCCTGCAAAAATGATCGCCCTACTCGCATTCACCAACAATCCTGCATCCCTATTCAACCCATATTTGGATACTTCTTCCAAACTACCTCCTTGTGCACCCACTCCCGGTACCAACAGAAAATGATCGGGAATGATTTTTCGGATATCACTTAAATCACTGGCTCTGGTAGCCCCCACTACAAACATGAGGTTGCTTGGACTTCCCCATTTACAAGTGGTTTCCAATACTTGCTCATACAATCGTTTTCCGTCCATATCTGCCAATGACAAACGCTGAAAATCAAAACTACCGGCATTGGATGTAAGTCCAAGTACAATCGTCCATTTATTTATGTATTCCAAAAACGGACGCACACTATCTTCTCCCATATAAGGAGCAACGGTAACCGCATCGAATGGCAATACTTCAAAAAAGGTTTTGGCATATTGGGAGGAGGTATTCCCTATATCTCCACGTTTAGCATCCGCAATGGTAAAATGTGTTTTTGGAATATATGCCAAAGTCGCTTCCATGATCTCCCACCCTTTAATGCCCTGTGATTCATAAAAAGCAGTATTGATTTTATAAGAAACACAGTGATCTTTTGTAGCATCAATAATCGCCTTATTGAACTCCAGTACTCCATCCGGTTTTGATTGTAAATGACGAGGTATTTTCAGCGGATCTGTATCCAGTCCAACACAGAGATAAGATTTCTTGGAGAGTATTTGGGCTACTAATTCTTGGCGGGTCATGAAACAAAAGTAATAAAACAGAGGAACAGAGAAATATTGAACAGAAGAATTTACAAACTTGGATGTTGTAAATTCCTCTGTTCCTCTGTTTGTCTGTTCCTTATCTTGCAGCCAAACCCTTCATCATGGAAAAACAACCAATGTATTATGGCACTTACTTAGGATTGGATAAGGTATTGGATGCACAGCACCCGGTAAGTTTTCAACCGGGTAATGAACCCGCACATGATGAAATGTTGTTCATCATCATTCATCAGGCTTATGAGTTATGGTTTAAGCAGATTTTATTTGAGCTGGATTATGTCACGGGTGTATTTAGTAAAGAGAAGATCAATGATAATTCAGAGGATATGAACTTGGTTCGTCACCGACTCCATCGGATCATACATATCCTGCAACTGCTGAACAAACAAGTAGAAGTGTTGGATACCATGACACCTCTAGACTTTCTTGAATTCAGAAACTTATTGACTCCATCATCCGGTTTTCAGAGCAAACAATTCAGACTCATTGAAGCTCGATTGGGATTGGAGCTGGACAATCGTCATCATAAAGATTATTACAAACGCACCAATGAAGGTGGCTTTACGAAAAACGATTACCAACATATTACTGAAACCGAAGAGCAACCACATTTGCTGACACTGGTCAATCATTGGTTAGAACGTATTCCATTTTTCCGGGAAGATTTTTGGCAAGGATATGTATCTAAAACCGCGAATGGCAAACATCATCCTTTCTGGAATGATTATAGAGCTGTGTATGCTGCTGGATTAACAGAAAGAGAAAAAAATAAAATCCATGAATTTGATTGGGTCTTTTTTGAAGACAATGCTGCCGGTTTTACGGAAGAACAATTGGCTTCGTTAAAGACAAGTTTCTCTCCTACTGCTCTACGCTCTGCATTGTTCATTATGCTGTATCGTGATTTTCCTTTGTTCCAAACTTCTTATCAGGTATTGGATGCATTGATTGAAATCGATCATCTAATGAGTAACTGGCGACACAAACACCTCATCATGGTTCGTCGTATGATTGGTATGCGTGTGGGAACGGGTAACACTTCCGGCGCCGGATACCTGGAGGGGGCATTAAATAAACATTATGTTTATCGGGATCTATCCGGTTTATCTACCTATCTCATCGAAAGAAAAAAACTACCTGCACTACCGGAAGCTTTGATCCGCAATTTGGGTTTTCAACTGTAAGATATTGCCACTGTCCGCAGGACTCCTTCGGAGAGGGCACAGAAAGCCACTGAAGTATTTTTCTGTGCGTTTCTGCGTTTCCAGTGGCAATCAATTCATCAAAAGTCATATCTTAGTCATCCCTCCGCATCGTTCAACACGATGGTATAATGCATTAATAATTCAGGATATTCGTCTTGAGTTCAATTGATCACTTTTAAATTTTTGTCATGTTGCGTATCAGACAAACACTGCTCTTATTGCTTGTAACCCTAATGGTACAAGCCCAAACCGGATTAGATGCTAAACTGGGTATCGATCCAAAAATTAAAATTGGCAAACTAAGTAATGGTCTTACTTATTATCTCCGTAAAAATATCGAACCTAAAAATCGTGCGGAGTTAAGATTGGTGGTTAATGCAGGCTCCATACTGGAATCTGATCAACAACTAGGTCTCGCCCACTTTGTAGAGCATATGGCTTTCAATGGCACTAAGAATTTCAAGAAACAAGAACTGGTAGATTTTCTGGAGAAAAGCGGTGTCAACTTCGGTGCTGACCTAAATGCCTATACCAGTTTTGATGAAACTGTTTATGAATTACAAGTACCCACAGACAGTATCCAGATCTTTAAAAAAGCCATGCAAATACTAGAAGACTGGGCACATCAGGTAAGTTTTGAACCTGTTGAAATTGATAAAGAGCGTGGTGTGATCGTTGAAGAATGGAGATTAGGCAGAGGTGCAGATGCTAGACTACGTGATAAATTCTTTCCAGTGATCTTAAAAGGCTCTCAGTATGCCAAACGCTTACCCATAGGTACCAAAGAAAGCATTGAGAAATCTCCCTACAGTGAGCTGACAAAATTTTATAAAGATTGGTATCGTCCGGATTTGCAAGCGGTGATCGTTGTGGGTGATATTGATATCGCAGAAACTGAAAAAATGATCAAAGATCATTTTGGTAAGATACCTGCAGTCAAAACACCTAAACCCAGAACCAAATTTGGTGTACCTGCTTTTCCGGAAACCAGGGCTTCTATTCTCACGGATGCTGAACAGCCTTATAATGTTGTGCAGGTGTACTATTTACGTCCTGAGATCAAGGCTTCTAAAACTGAGAAAGAATATAGAGCCAGTCTGATTAGAAACCTTTTCAATCAAATGATGAGCAGTCGCCTTGAAGAGATTGCACAAAAACCGGAAGCACCCTTCCTGTTTGGTAGCAGTAGCTATGGCTCTTTTATTGGTGATAAAGATGCATTTAGCTTGATTGCTGTTGCTAAAACAGCTAAAGACATTGAAGCATCGATCAAAACATTATTGACAGAGAATGAAAGGGTGAAGCAATATGGCTTTGCGCAAACTGAATTGGATCGTGCCGTGAAAAGTACTTTATCTCGAATCGAGAACATGTACAATGAAAGAGATAAAACAAAATCTGTGGAGCTCTTGCAAGAGTATGTTAGAAACTATCTGAAAGACGAATCGATTCCGGGTATTGAAAAGGAATTTGAGATGCATCAAAAGTATTTGCCTACAATTCAATTGTCAGAAGTGAATTCATTGATCAAAGATTGGATCTCTACAGAGAATAGGTCTGTTGTGATCACTGCTCCTGAAAAAGAAAAAGCGGATCTGATGACAGCCGATCAGGTTACAGCATTACTCAATAAACCCATTGGTAAATTGGATGCTTATGTTGATAAAGTAACCAAAGGTGCTTTATTACCGGTTGAGCCTACTGCAGGTAAAGTGGTGAGTGAGAAAAAATATCCTTCGATTGAAACGACTGAATGGATTTTATCCAACGGTGCAAAAGTGATATTGAAACCAACCCAATTCAAAAATGATGATGTACAATTCTCAGCCATCAGTTGGGGTGGTTCTTCTTTGTATGATGATAAAGATTATGTGAATGCCGCCAATGCCTCGGTGATTGCCTCTATCGGCGGTATTGGAGATTTTGACATTCAGGCATTACAAAAAGAACTGGCAGGTAAAAATTGCTTTGTATCAACTTCGGTTGCGAATTACATGCAAGGATTGAATGGTAACAGTACCACCAAAGATTTGGAAACCGCTTTTCAGTGGCTGCATGGCTATTTTGTAGCGCCGAGAAAAGATGCTAATATGTTTGAAGTCATCAAGCAACAGATGAAAGTTCAGTTGGCGAATAAAGACAAAGATCCAGCTTCTGTTTTTGCAGATTCGGTGAATTATATCATGGGGAATTACCATCCGAGAAGAAAACCATTCTCCATGGAAACGATGCAACAATTAGCATTGGATCGTGCGTTTGAGATTTATAAAGAACGATTCAGCAATGCCGGACAATTCACTTTTACTTTTGTAGGCAATTTTGAATTGGAGAATATCAAAACCCTGGTTGAAAAGTATATTGCTTCTCTCCCATCCACCAATCAAAAAGAGCAGTGGAGAGATGTGGGTATCCGTTATCCGAAAGGGGTTGTGAGTAAAGTGATCAGAAAAGGTAAAGAGCCCAAAGCCAGTGTACGTTTAGCATTCACAGGAGAAGTGAGTGAGATCAGTGATCTGGATGAAGTACAGGTTGGACAACTCACCAAAGCACTCGCCATTAAACTCAGAGAAGTACTGCGTGAAGATGCCGGTGGTGTGTATGGCGTAGGTGTAGGAGGAGGTTTTAATCGTGAACCTGTGAACAGTTATGGCATCACCATACAGTTTGGTTGTGCACCGGAGAATGTTGATAAACTGATTGCATTGGTAATGGAAGAAATTAAAAACACGAAAGCCAACGGTGTTCCTGCCGTGAATATCGAAAAAGTGGTGGCCGAACAAACCAGAAGTCTGGAAAATGATATCAAAGAGAATAGTTTCTGGCGTTTTAGACTGGAACAGAACTTTTTCCGTGGCACTGATCCTACACAGATCTTACAAGCTGCTGATAAGATCAAGCTGATCACAGTTGATAAAACCAAAGAATTGGCGAATAAATTATTCAATGAGAATAATATGGTGAAGTTGATTTTGTTACCTGAGGAATAAACATCATCCCTATAAAAAACTTCTTGAAGCTTGGTTTCAAGGAGTTTTTTATAGCCACAGAGGGCACAGAAGCACACAGAGATATTTCAGTGCATTTCAGCGCCCTCTGTGGCAATAAATACTACTGTCTACTCTTCTCCATCGGCAATTCCGGCAATCGACTCCATTCCTGTAAAGATCCGTCATAGATGCGCATGGGATAGCCCAATAAACGACCTGCCAAATACAGCACACTGGCGGTTTGTCCAATAAAACAATACCCAATCATCTCCTTATTCTTATCGGTATTAACCCGATCAAAATATTGTTGTAACTCAGCCATGGGTTTAAAACGAGTGGTACTATCCATCAAATCAGGAAAAGGCAGGTTTAGTGCTCCGGTAATATGTCCGTCTCGTGGATTCCCTGTTGGATCTCCATCATAAAATCGTTTCAACCGGGCATCTACTACTAATTTATCTTTCTGCATCAATGCATCTTGAACATAGTTTTTATCCACCAGCAATTTTGCAAGCTGAACTGTAAAATTTCCTTTATTGACAATGGGCGAAGGTCCGGATACCAAAGTCAACCCCTCTTTTTTCCAAGCTTCCAATCCACCATCCAATAAGCTAACCCGATTATACAATCCCAAGTGTTCTAACGTAAGAAACATTCTCGCCGTAACTGTGATATCTGATTTGGTATAGACTAAAACAACATGAGACTCATTATTCACACCCAAAGACTGTAAGATACGGTTGGCTACATCTGTATTTGGCACGTTGAAATTTCCCTCAGGAGAATGAGCCGCCAACCAGTCGGGCCATAAAAACCGAGCGCCTTCGATATGTTCTTTCTCGTAATCAAGTCGGAGGAAATTTGCTTGCAGGATGACAAGGTCCTTATCAGACCGATGTTCTTGTAGCCATTTTGCATTCACCAAAATCGGTACTGGAACAGGTTTGGCGAATAATGTTATGGTACCGCAAAGAATGATGCTGAGTAATAATGATCGTTTCATAAGGATCGTATTTAGGTACAATCTACCAACTGTATGTAAAACAAAGTGCTAAAAGTGTTCAACGGCATCCTCCCCCTTTTCACTTTTCACTTTTGACTTTTGACTTTTCCCTACCTTGCAGCTTCAAAATCTATCACTATGAGTTTTGGTACTTTCTCCTATCCTATTCCGGCCAACGAACCGGTAAACAGTTATGCTCCCGGCACCCCGGAAAAAGCCGCTTTGAAAAAAGCTATCGCAGACCTCAAAAAGAAAACACTTGATATTCCGATGTATATCGGTGGTAAAGCGGTAAAGACCGGTAAAAAAGTAGCTATCCATCCCCCACATGAAATTGCGCATACCTTGGGACATTTTCATGCGGGTGAAGAAAAACATGTAAACCAGGCGATTGATGCAGCTTTAAAAGCCAAAGATGCCTGGACATCTATGAGTTGGGAGAACAGAGCGCATATCTTTTTAAAAGCGGCTGATTTGCTGGCGACCAAATATCGTTATGTGATGAATGCAAGTACGATGTTGGGGCAGAGTAAAAATGCTTACCAGTCAGAGATTGATAGCACATGTGAGTTGATCGACTTTTTACGTTTCAACGTTCACTTTTTAAGCGAAATCTATAAGCAACAACCGGTATCTGCCCCCGGTATGCATAACCGCATGGAGTGGCGAGCGCTTGAAGGATTTGTGTTGGCAGTTACACCTTTCAACTTTACAGCCATTGGCGGTAATCTTCCTACCTCGGCTGCCATGTGTGGCAATGTGGTGGTATGGAAGCCGGCAAATACACAGATATACTCTGCACAATTGTTCATGCGTATACTAAAAGAAGCAGGTTTACCGGATGGTGTGATTAATTTGATTTATGTGGATGGTCCGACCATTGGAAAAGTATGTTTCAATCACCCGGAATTTGCAGGGGTACACTTTACAGGATCAACAGGTGTCTTCAATAATATGTGGAAAGTGATTGGAGAGAATATCAGTAAGTATCGTTCTTATCCGCGTATCGTTGGTGAAACCGGTGGTAAAGATTTTGTGATTGCACATGCAAGCGCGAATGTTGACGCAGTTGTAACCGCATTAGCTCGTGGCGCATTTGAATACCAGGGACAAAAATGTTCTGCCGCTTCTCGCGCTTATTTGCCTGATAACATTGCTACTGAAGTAAAACAAAAATTGGTCGCTACTTTGAAAACTATGAAAATGGGAACAGTAGAAGACTTTACCAATTTCATCAACGCAGTAATTGATGAAAAAGCTTTTAACAGCATCACCAAATATATCGATGGTGCTAAGAAAGATAAAAAGGCAAAAATCATAGCAGGTGGTAACTACAGTAAAAAAGAAGGTTATTTTATCGAACCTACCATCATTGAAACTACAGATCCAAAATACAGAACCATGTGTGAAGAAATTTTTGGACCGGTACTCACCATCTACACTTACAAAGCCAATGAATTTGAAAAAACATTGGATCTGGTAAACAATACATCTGCGTATGCATTAACAGGAGCTGTTTTATCACAAGACAGAGCTGCAGTAGAATTGGCAACCAACAAACTACGTAATGCAGCCGGCAACTTCTATATCAATGACAAACCAACAGGAGCTGTTGTAGGTCAACAACCATTTGGCGGCGCTCGTGCATCAGGCACAAATGATAAAGCAGGAAGTATGCTGAATTTATTCCGCTGGTTAAGCGCCAGAACCATTAAGGAAACTTATAACCCGCCGGTGGATTATAAGTATCCGTTTATGAATGAAAAATAAGAAAGTTGACAGTTGATAGATGACAGTTGACAGAAAAAAGAGAGGTGAACAAAGTATTTGCTCACCTCTCTTTTTTATTACTTGACAGTTGTAAATATGAACCTACACTTTCACTATTTACTCTCTACAAAAATTATCTATAAAAATAAGTCTTTCCCATCTATCAACTGTCAACTATCAACTGTCAACTATTTTGGTAACACAACACTATCAATCACATGAATCACACCATTACCTGCTTTCAAATCTGTTGCAGTTACAGTAGATACTCCACCATTCTCATCTGTCAGAATTACTTTGCCATCTTTTAAAGAAGCAGTTAAGGAACCGCCACTTACTGTTTTTACTACTACTTTACCTTTACCATCTTTAATTGCTTTTACAACAGCTGCAGCATCCAAATTACCTACAACAACATGGTAAGTCAGGATTTTAGCCAACTGAGCTTTGTTTTCAGGCTTCAGTAAGCTCTCAACAGTGCCAGCAGGTAATTTGCCAAAGGCATCATTAACAGGAGCAAATACAGTGAATGGACCAGCACCCTGTAATGTTTCAACCAATCCTGCAGCTTTTACAGCAGCAACAAGTGTAGTGTGTGCTTTAGAACCAACAGCAACATCTACTACAGTTTTTTGGGCAGATACCGTAACAAATGCACCCATCAGCAATGCGATGGCAAAAGAGAAAAATTTCATTTTCATGTTTTTAGTTTTTATAGTTTGTGTAGATGATTACATGTGCCATCATTAAACAGTTCAATTAAAATTTTCTTTTTTAATTTTTTAACAGCCCTGTTGAAGCTTTCAGAATTTTTGAGTGTTTGGATTAGACAATTGGTGCTAGATGCTACTAGGTACTAGGTACTAGGTACTAGGTACTAGGTACTAGGTACTAGGTACTAGGTACTAGGAAAAAACTTTTCCTATGGGAAAATTATTGCGAGTGATCTATCTTTAATGCTTCATTACATCAGACATCAGACATCAGACATCAGACATCAGACATCAGACATCTGCGATCTGCCATCAAAAATCTCTCAACTTTCTTCTTCCAAAAATGTTATTTTAGAATAAACAATTCCATATGGCCATTCCAACTTTAGCATTGATCGGAGCGCTGCGCGAGACTGCGAAGCGATTAGAAGAAGGAGCACAGTACGCATGGGGAAATCATGGTTCCTGTAATTGTGGGAACTTATTACAAGTGATCACAGATCTCTCCAAAGAAGAAATTCTCACTTATGCCCATACAGGTATCGGAGAATGGACAGAACTGGCAGAAGAATATTGTGGTGTTACCGATGCACCAATTAGTTTATTATTGAAAAAATTACAGGATACAGGGTTAACACCCACCGATATCCATAACCTCGAATACTTGGAGGATAGAACCGTATTGAACGCTTTACCAGGTGGATTTCGTTGGTTAAAGAGAAATCAACGAGCCGATGTGATCCTATATTTTAGAACCTATGCCGATCTCCTGGAGGAGCAACTGATTGCACAGATACCGCTTCCTTCCTTCGATTTGAAGGGTGAACCAAGTACAGAAGTAGCCTACTAATTGATCCTCAAAATCATTGACCCGGTTACCAAAAACAGGTAATCGGGTTTATTTTGTCATATAGTCCCTGAAATTCAAGGGATTGGGTTGTTTTCAACAGCCCCCCATCGTACTGACATTTTTGGGTTTTAACCCCTATATTTGCACCTCAAAATTTGACCAAGTGCCGACTAAATTCTCAAAAGAAACTTATCTCTACTGGTATGAGCTGATGCAGCTGATTCGCCAGTTTGAATTGAAAGCCGAGGAAATGTATAAAATGGCGGGTAAGATCCGTGGTTTCTTCCATGCCTATATTGGACAGGAAGCTATTGCCGCAGGATGTATGACCGCTACCCAACCCGATGACCCATTCATTACTGCATACCGCGATCATGGATTAGCACTGGCAAAAGGTGTTAGTGCCAACGCATGTATGGCTGAATTGTATGGCAAGGCAACGGGTTGTGCGAAAGGAAAAGGAGGAAGCATGCACTTCTTTAGCTTGGAGCATAAATTTTTTGGTGGTCATGGTATTGTAGGTGCACAAATTGGAACAGGTGCCGGATTGGCTTTTGCTGAAAAGTACAAAGGCACACAAAATGTAGTGCTTTGTTATTTTGGTGATGGTGCTGCCAGACAAGGGATGTTGCATGAGACATTTAACCTTGCCATGACTTGGAAATTACCTGTGATCTTTATTTGTGAGAACAATAACTACGCAATGGGTACTTCGATTGAACGTACCAGTAACGTAACCGATATTTATAAACTGGCTGATGCTTATGATATGCCCGCTGATAAAGTTGATGGCATGACTGCAGAAGCGGTACATGAAGGAATTGCCCGAGCTGTAAAAAGAGCACGTGCCGGCGAAGGTCCAACCCTCTTGGAAATGAAGACCTATCGCTACAAAGGTCACTCTATCTCCGATCCTCAAAAATATCGTTCTAAGGAAGAAGTAGATGAATACAAAGAGCAGGATCCTATTTCCAAAGTGCGTACTACCATCCTTGAAAATGGTTTTGCAACAGAAGAGTTCTTGAACGATATTGATAAACGCATTGATGCTGTGGTAGAAGAAAGCGTACGCTTTGCGGAAGAAAGCCCATGGCCGGATGATAGTGAAGTATTGAAAGATGTGTACATCGATCAGAACTATTCTTTTATTGTTGATTAATTTTTTTTAGATATATATCCCATTCAAAAACGAACAACTAACTAACATGAGTGATAAGCATGAAGTGATGCAAGACAATCAAGCACTAGCTAAAGCGCAAGGATTTTGGCAACAATATCAAAAAATCATTATTGGCGGCATTACTGCTGTTGTGATTGGTTTTGGTGGCTGGTATGCTTACAGTGAATTTATCGTGAAGCCCAAAGAAGAGAAAGCGGCAGAAGCCCTTTTCAAAGCAGAAGAATATTTCAGAATAGACTCTTCCAATCTGGTACTGAATGGCGATGGTCAAAGTCGCGGTGCTTTGTATGTGATCAAGAATTTTAGTGGTACAAAAGCTGCTAACCTAGCTCACTACTATGCAGGTATTAGTTATCTTAAATTGGGCGATTTCAATAACGCTGTTAAGTACTTGAAAGATTTCTCAACCGATGCACAACAAGTTCAATTACTAGCTTATGGTGCTTTGGGTGATGCTTATGCTGAACAAGGTAAAATAGATGATGCTGTTACCTATTATAAAAAAGCAGGTAGTATTTTCGAAAAAGACGACAATAACTCTGCTGAATACTTGTTCCGCGCTGCGCTTTTATTAGAAACAAAAGGAAAAACAACTGAAGCACTTGAAATCTTTAAAACTATTCAGGCGAAATTCCCTAAGACTGATAAAGGTTTTCAGGCAGACAGATATATCTATCGTTTAAGCATTGAAAAAAACGACCTAGGAGCTAACTAATGGCAACAAAAGGAAATACTTCATTAAACAAAGGCATCCCCGTTATAAAGGATGCCTTTGTTGTTATCGTAAAAACTGAGTGGAACGCACACATCATTAATAAACTGGAAGCAGGTGCTAAAAAAATTTTAAAAGAACAAGGTATCGTTTGTAAAACACTGGTTGTACCCGGCGCTTTTGAAATTCCATTCGCCGTAAAAAATCACTACGCTTATAGCCAGCAACCACCGGATGCCTACATTACATTAGGTACTATTATTCGGGGAGACACCCCTCATTTTGATTACGTATGTAAAGCTGTAACTGATGGCGTTGTTCAATTGAACCTTACACTCGATGTGCCTGTTGTATTTGGTGTATTAACCGTTGACAATGAACCACAAGCCTTGGAAAGAATAGGCGGTGTTCATGGTCATAAAGGTGAAGAGGCTGCCATTACTGCCATCAAAATGATATCACTCAATCGTAAATTGAAGAATCAAAAGTAAAAAATGCAAGTTCAGTTATTTGTACCCTGCTTTGTGGATCAACTATACCCCTCAGTTGCTTTCAATATGGTGAAAGTATTGGAGAAAGCAGGATGTACAGTTACTTATAACGCCAATCAAACCTGTTGTGGTCAGCCTGCATTCAACGCGGGTTTCTGGGGAGAAGCAAAAGATGTTTGTAATAAATTCATTCAAGACTTTAGTGGATCAGATTATATAGTTGCACCGAGCGCTAGTTGTGTGGGTTTTGTAAAAAATTACTACCAAAAGTTGTACGAGTCTTCCGCACAACAACAGACAGCCAAAAAACTGTCTGAAAGAATTTACGAGTTATCCGATTTTTTAGTCAATGTATTAAAAGTCGAAGATCTCGGTGCTCAATTCAATGGAAAAGTAACTTATCACGATAGCTGTGCAGCCCTTCGCGAATGTAAGATCAAAGAAGAGCCCAGAAAATTATTGCGTCAGGTCAAGGGACTTGAACTGATTGAAATGGCAGACAATGAAACTTGTTGTGGTTTCGGCGGCAGCTTTGCCGTAAAGTTTGAACCCATTAGCATTGCCATGGGTGATCAGAAAATTACCAATGCTGCTGCTACTGAAGCTGAATATATCATTAGCACGGATATGAGTTGTTTGATGCATATTGATGGTTGTATCAAACATAAAAGAAGTGGCTTGCAGGTACTGCATTTAGCAGATGTATTAGCATCATTTGATTGATCATAAAATATTCAAAGGATTATGGCATACTGGCTTATTAAATCCGAACCCTTCAAATACAGTTGGGAACAATTTGAAAAAGATGGTAGCACTTTTTGGGATGGCGTGAGAAACTACGCTGCCAGGAATAATTTACGCGCCATGAAAAAAGGAGACCTTGCTTTCTGGTACCACAGTAATGAGGGACTCGAAATCGTAGGTATCGCCAGAGTGATCAAAGAAGCATACCCAGACCCTACCATTGATGATGAAACCTGGTCAGCGGTTGACTTCGCTCCTGCTAAGAAATTAAAGAAACCGGTTGTGCTGGCACAAATCAAAACTGATAAGCGTTTGGCAAATATGGCGCTGGTTCGATTGGGAAGGCTATCTGTACAACCGGTGACAGATGAAGAATGGAAGATCATCATGGAACTCTCCGAAACTAAATAAAGCGCGAACGATGTCCACAAAGCCAAAGTTAGTGGTACTCACCGGTGCAGGCATTAGTGCAGAAAGTGGTATTAAAACCTTTCGCGATAGCGATGGCTTATGGGAAGGACATGATGTATACGAAGTAGCTTCTCCACATGGATGGAAAAAGAATCCCGCATTGGTACTTGAGTTTTATAACCAACGTAGAAGAGATATTGCCAATGCTCTCCCCAATGAAGCACATAAAGGATTAGCCGAATTAGAGAAAGCTTTTGATGTTCATATCATCACCCAAAACATTGATGACTTACATGAAAGAGGAGGCAGCACCAAGGTACTTCATCTGCATGGTGAGATTTTTAAAATGAGAAGTGAACAAAATGAATCTTTAATCTATCCTATTCAAACCGATATTATACTGGGGGATACTGCAGAAGACGGGCATCAACTCCGCCCCTTCATTGTTTGGTTTGAAGAACCTGTTCCAAAAATTGCTGAAGCTATTGAGATCACCCGCAGTGCAGATATTTTTGTTGTCATCGGCACCTCGCTAGTGGTATATCCTGCTGCCGGATTATTAGATTATGTACATCGATCGACCCCCAAATACATCATTGATAAACAGATACCGACTGTTGATACTGCTTTCATAACACCGATAAAAGCAACAGCATCAGAAGGGGTTAAAAAACTGAAGAAGATATTGAGTTCGTGAAAACAGGAAAAATATCCAATATCGAATGTCGAATATTGAACTTAATATATGATCAAATCAATATTCGACATTGAACATTCAATATTCATCATTTAAAAAAGATGTATCCAATCACAATCGCCATCACCACTCCTAACAAATCAGCGAGCATTCCTGCCCAGATGGCGTAGCGTACTTTTTTGATACCTACACTACCGAAGTAAAGTGCGATGATATAAAAAGTGGTATCAGCCGAGCCTTGAAAAGTAGATGCGAGTTTACCGGCAAAGGAATCAGGTCCATATACCTGCATTACATCCAGCATCAGTCCACGGGCACCACTGCCACTAAAAGGTTTCATAATAGCCACCGGCAAAGCAGGTGTAAATTCTGTATTCATACCAGTCTGCATGAGTACCCATGAAATTCCTTCAACGATATAACCCAATGCACCACTATCACGGAAAATGCGAATGGCTACTAACATGCCTACCAGATAAGGCAATATTTTTAGGATCACATCAAAGCCTCCTTTTGCCCCATCAATAAATGCGTCGAATACATTTACTTTTTTCCATACACCGCCAAGTATAATCGCTACTACGATTACCAATAACAATAGATTTCCTGTAATTCGACTGAATATCTCTTTCTCGGCTGGTCCCATGGATTGTACCCAATACAACATTAGCGCAACCAATCCCAATAAAGCACCGATCCAGCCAAACAACACTTTATCCCATTTTAGTTTCTGCCAGAACCCGACAATAAAAATGGATGCCAATGTGGTACAAATGGTGGCTAATACCAATGGAATAAATACACTCGCCGATTCTTTCGATCCCGATGCCAAACGATAAGAGATGATCGTTAACGGAATCAGTGTAAGTCCACTCGTATGCAACACCAAAAACATAATCTGTGCATTGGATGCTTTTTCTTTTTCCGGATTGATGGACTGCAGACTTTCCATAGCTTTTAACCCAAAAGGAGTAGCCGCATTATCAAGTCCCAACATATTCGCACTAAAATTCATGACCATTTGTCCCATAGCAGGATGTTTTTCCGGAACACCCGGAAACAGTCTTTTCATGAACGGATTGAGTATACGTGCCAGCCAATTGATGGCACCTGCTTTTTCGGCAATACTCATCAATCCCAAAAAGAAGACCATGGCGCCGGTCAAAGGAAATGCCACATCCACCACAGAGCTTTTTGCGCTGTCAAACATCCCATCCACAAGTGTCTTAAAGATCTCCGTATCATTCAAAAAAATGAACTTGTACAACGCAATCACAAATGCAATGACAAAAAATGCGATCCATACAATATTGAGTGCCATGGGAATGAATTATGGGGTGAATATAGGGAGAAAAGGGTTTAGTCGATAGTCCATGGTCCATAGTCCATAGTAGTAGAATATGGCTCTGCCATGGACTATGGACTATGGGCCAAAGACCATCAACTATGGACTAACCCACAAAAGCCTATATTTGCGGCTCGAAAAAAAGATGTATGGCTTTACAAGCAGGTATCGTGGGATTGCCCAATGTGGGAAAATCGACCCTTTTTAATGCGGTGAGTAATAGTGCTAAGGCGCAGGCAAGTAATTATCGTTTCTGTACCATTGAACCCAATGTTGGATTGGTAGATGTTCCGGATGAGCGTTTGGCTAAACTGGCTGAATTGGTAGTTCCGAATAGGATCGTTCCTACACAAATGGAGATCGTGGATATTGCCGGATTGGTGAAAGGCGCCAGCAAGGGCGAAGGATTGGGCAATAAATTCTTAGGTAATATCCGTGAAGTAGATGCTATTATTCATGTAATCCGTTGTTTTGAGGATGAAAACGTATTGCGTGAAGAAGGAGCCATTAATCCGGTGAGTGACAAAGAAATCATTGATACGGAATTGCAGTTGAAAGACCTGGAGAGTGTTGAGAAGAAAATGCAGCGTGTTGAGAAAATGGCGCGTGTTGGAACCGATGTTAAAGCAAAAGCAGAATTTGAGATCCTCTCCCGCTGTAAAGCACATTTGGAAACCGGTAAGAGTATTTATTCCCTAGGATTAACCAAAGAAGAAAAAGTAGCCGTTGCTGATTTATTCTTATTGACAGACAAACCTGTATTGTATGTAGCGAATGTAGATGAAGCCAGTATGCATACAGGAAACAAGTTTTCAGAGCAACTGAAAGAAGCCGTAAAACATGAAGGTGCTGAAGTAATTGTGATGTGCAACAATATTGAAGCACAAATTGCAGAAATGGAATCTGAAGAAGATAAGCAGATGTTCATGGAAGAATATAAAATGACGGAACCTGCTTTGAACAGATTGATCCGCAGCGCTTATAAATTATTGAACCTCGATACCTATTTCACAGCCGGTGTACAGGAAGTACGTGCATGGACTATCCACAAAGGCTGGAAAGCTCCGCAGGCTGCAAGCGTTATTCATACTGATTTTGAAAAAGGATTCATCAAAGCAGAAGTAATTGCTTACGATGATTTTATCAAGTATGGCAGTGAATCTGCATGCCGCGATAATGGTCGATTAAGAATTGAAGGAAAAGAATACATCGTGAAAGACGGGGATGTAATGCATTTCCGATTCAACGTATAACCCCTCCTCGAAACGCTGTGCCAAACTCTGCGTCACTATGTGGTAAAAGATATAACCGCAGAAGGAGAGCAATGGAGGTTACGCAGAGATTTGGTAATTTTATTTATGATTAGCTTGTCTATCTGGGAGAAAGAATCTTTTTACACCCCTCAGGATATTGTTATTGTTGGTGCTGGACTGATGGGTCTTTGGACGGCTTATGAACTCAAGAAAAGAAGTCCACAATTACAGATTACCATTGTAGAACGCAATACAAAACCATTAGGTGCATCTACCCGCAATGCCGGTTTCGCTTGTTTTGGAAGTCCCACAGAATTGATGAGTGATATGGAAACCATGGGTACAGATGAAATGCTGCGTATTGTAGAACTGCGTTATCAAGGCATTGAAAAGATCAAATCGCATTTTACTGAAAGCTCAATTGATTACGAATACTGTGGTGGCTATGAATGCATCAATCAAGATTCGAGGTATTGGTATGCATTTGATGACAGGGTGAGTCAGTTGAATAAACTTTTGAAAGACATCACCGGACAGCGATCCATTTTCAAATATGCAGGACAGAAAATGTCAGGATTAGGTTTGATGGGTTTTGATGTATTGGTGGAGAATAGTTCTGAAGCTGCATTACATAGTGGCAAACTGGTACAGGCATTAACCCAATTGGTTCGCTCATCAGGGGTGAATATATTGGATGGTTTTCAAGTACACAGTTGGGAAGCAGATCAAGATCGGTCAATGATCACTAGTACGAATGGCATTTCGATTCGATCTAAAAAACTTATCTTCTGTACCAATGCGTTTACAGATGGTCTATTAAAAAAGCCCATGGTTGAACCCGGAAGAGGACAGATCATTCTGACAACACCCATCCCCCATCTCCCGATGAAAGGTACTTTTCATTTTGATGAGGGATTTTATTACTGGCGTCATTTAGGAGATCGAATATTACTCGGCGGCGCTAGGAACATGGATTTTGATGGCGAACAGACACTGGATATGGACGGTTCTGATATGATCAAAAACGCATTGATTGATTTCTTGAAAAGACATTTACACCCTTCCCTATCATTTGAGATTGCAGATTCCTGGAGTGGTATCATGGGGTTCACCAAGGATAAGAAACCTTATCAAGGACGTACTGAACAGGGCTATTATGTAGCATTGGCTTGTAATGGAATGGGAGTAGCGTTAACACCCATGATTGCGGAACAAATAGCCGGCACTGTTTTGCAGGATTTTTAACGGAATGCTATTATTAGTTATTCTATTTTTGAAGTGAACCTATCAATATGAAAAAATTCCTACTGCTTTTGTTGCCGGTCTTAATGCTGGCTTGTAACGATACAAAAGAAGAATCTTCTTCGGATAATACTACCACCGCCATTCCTACACCCGTAAATATTGGATATACGATTGTAAAGGTGTATCCGCATGATATAACCTCATTTACCCAAGGGTTGATCTGGTTCAACAATACACTGTATGAAGGAACCGGATGGTATGGAGAAAGCCGTTTGATGAAAATGAATCTCGAGACAGGTAAGTCAACTCAGAAAATTAATATACCGGATGAATATTTTGGTGAAGGTATTACCATCTTGAATGACAAAATTTATCAATTAACCTGGGAACAACATAAGGTATTTGTTTATGATCTTTCCTCATTCAAAAAGATCAAAGAATTTGATTGGAATATGCAAGGCTGGGGCATTACACATAATGGTAAACAATTACTGATCAGTACCGGTGATAGCAATATCTATTTTGTAAATCCTGAAACATTTACAATTGAAAAAACGCTGGGTGTATACGACAATAACGGCTACCTATCTAATCTAAATGAGCTTGAATTTGTCAATGGCAGTATCTATGCGAACATATATATGAAGGACTATATCGCAAAGATCAATCCTGAAACGGGATTGGTAGAAGGTCGACTAGACTTTACTGGCTTGTTACAAAAAACAGGTCAGCCCATCACAGAAGAAACAGATGTATTGAATGGTATTGCGTTTAACCCCTCTACAAATAGTTTTTATATCACGGGGAAAAGATGGCCTGCTTTGTATGAAATCAAATTAAACTGATTGAATGCGCTGGTTAATTTCGGCTCAAGATATAGATCACTGAACTACACTTCCGCTGATCACCCAATGCTCCTAAATTCGACCTGAGTCCATTCCAAAAAGCCGCTAATAGATTGGACTCTCCTCTTTTGTACTGCTCACTCAACATCGACACATAAAAAGCATCGAACCACATTGGATGCATTTCCTTGATATTAAATCCTTTTAAATGAGCAAGCTGTTGTAAACCTGCGGGAGAAAAATGATATAGATGTCTGGGTACATCCCATGCCGCCCAATGTTGACCATAGATGGTTGCATCTTTACTCGTATAATTCGGCACCGCAATCACCAGCTTACCTTGTGGCTTCAATAATTGCTTGAATTGTTCAAAATATCCATGCAAATCATGTACATGTTCGAGTACATGCCAGAGTGTGATTACATCAAAAGAATCCTCAGGCAAAATATACATCTCATCTGATGAACGAAGTTGTAAACCATATTTATTGGCGGCATTTTCGCGTGCAACAGGATCAGGTTCCAGGGCAGTCACTTTCCATCCTGCTGCAACCATGGTATGTGCAAAAGCGCCTGTACCTGCACCAATATCTAACAAACTCCCCTCTTTTAATCCGCTGATGTTTTTGATCAGTCTGCGTTTATTTCCCAACGTATAAGAGCGAACCCAATGATACAATTGATTGATAAGCCCCTTATTGGTATCCGTATGCGACACATAAGCTTCAGCACGATAATAAGGTGCAATATGATGAAGATCAGGGATGGATTGTGTAAAGCGATTGGTACAATGTCCACAGTGCCAAATCTCGAAATTCTCTTTACTGACCGTATAATCTTTGGCCACCAACAATGGGTGAATATCCTGATGATGACAAAAGGGACAATCCTGATAATAAACAAGGCTTGCGCTCATGCAGACAAAACTTTATAGGTAATAATAGGCGATGGCGGCAACACCTAATAGTAATAAAATAATGGCATAGATCCACCAAGATGCATCTGATGGTGAAATTTCTTCTCCTTCTGCTGCCACTGTGGTTTCCAATACCACCCCTTCCGGTAATGAAACAGACTGATATCCAATTGCTGATTCGGGGGCTGTATGTATTATATTTCCATCCTGATCGAGTAAAAGCGTACCAATAAATGGCAATTCAACAGACTGGTGATCAAAAATTTTCTGTTTTAATTCCTGCGTCCACGCATTGAATTGACCTATTGCAGCAACTTCATCTGTTTCCGTTTCTGAAGACAAAAATTCAAACAAATGCTTATCTGCAGGAACCGGTTCTGCATGATACGTAATCAAAGATACAGGGCCTTTGATGGCTGTACCGGCAGCCACCACTTGCGCAGGTATACGTTTAACCTGAAATATACCGATATCTGGTATCCCTAATCGGCCATTTTGGATGAGGTATTTGATCAGTAGCTGTTGTATCATGGTTCCCATTTACCGGAACGAATATACAACTCCGCCTAAAACATTCAAGCCCAGAACTTCATATTGATGCCAACGGCGATATCGATTGTTCAGGACATTGTTCAATTGTACCCAGAGATTCAATTTGGGCATTACAGAAAACTCAGCACCAATATTGAGGTCTGCGGCAGGATCTAATTTAAAAGTGGCTAGATTGACGTCTCTATAGTGACTGCCATCCCACAAGAAAACATCCGCCTTTAATTGTAAGTCTTTGAACATTTTCCAGCGCAATGCTCCAGTTACTTCTAACGGCAATAATCCCCATGCTTTTTCAGCTGTTTGTAAAGATGTGAATTGACGGTAGGTAACTCCACCCAATATCGATAGTTTCTCTTGCAATGTATAGCCAATCTCACCATGCAACTGTACTACATCCATTTGTGGCTCGAAAAATACATCAAAGAATCTTCCTTCTATTGAAACTCTTGAGGTTGGGAACAAAGCTTGGTTATTCATTCGCATAAATGAGAGCCTGGCCCGATAGGTTAGATGATTGCCTGCAGCTCCGCGAATACCTGCATATTGTTCTCCAACTTTTGTGTTTTCAAGACGATTGGGCTGGAAAATCCATGGATTGATATCTGTCAGCGTACGGTATCCATTTTTTTGAAAATATCCTACCCATCCCAGTTCAACCAGTAGTCCTGTCTCTCCTACTTTGGCTTCTGCAGTTATATTGGGCAATGTTTCATACTTACCATTATTCCAAGATAGACGAATACCCGCATTGAGTTTGAAACTTGATGATTGAAACTGAACAGATGGGCTCACATAAAACAAATTGTTCGTGATCTTACTCTGATTGGGAGGTGCAAAAGTAGTACTTGCAATGTCTGCAAAGACTCCAAGATCAATCGCAAATTTTTTGGCGAAGGTCTTTCGTAATGGCGCTTCCAGTATGGCATTGTATTCTTTACCCTGACGATTATCAGCAAAATATTTTAAACTGAGTTTAGGAGCATATGTAATATTAAAAGCATTGGCTTTTTTATTCCTTAACCCAATCTCTATACCCGCTTCATTGAACCTTTGCAGTAAATCTTCTTTCTTGATATTAAGCGTGCTACTATCAAACCCATAAAAATAACGGGTTGTGTTTTTATAAGTTGCCTTGGTAGTCCATTCATTGTTATTGTTGGTATTAAATACAGACAATACACTCAGACCGAGTTTTGCAAACTGCTGTGCAAACAGGTCTCCTTTATTAGATAGATAATCTGCATTCACAATGGTATTACTCTTTACCCCATCTCCAAAAGAAAAGGAACCTGCCACCAAAAAGCTATTAAAATTTCCCAGTCCTGCTCGAATAGAATGATCATTCTGCCAACGATATCCTGTGTCTGCAGGCAATGCCAATGGCTTGATGGGCACCGGCTGATAAGAGAAAAATAAATTCTGAGCCGGAACAGCGTATGTTACCGGTGTACGTGAAGAGTCTACATAAGTAGATGCAGCCGTAAAATTAATTTTAGCAGCATTCTTCAGCGAAGGTTTAAATGCAGATGTAATGGTTACGACTCTGGGCGACGAAGTATCAGCAAGTGCCGCAGCATCCATTCGGGTTTCGTTGGATGTTGCTGGTTTACTTTCATTCCTTGCGACCGTTACTTTCTTCTTTGTACTGCGTCTTCTTTGGGCATCTGCATTACCCACAATCCAAAGAGAGATGAAGGTTAAGCAAAATGTATATAATATGCGCTTCATGTATGCCAATTTATTCTTGTTCTACTTTATTGATTTTATTTTTCTCTTCCAATACTAGTTTCAATTTTTGTTGTGCTTCTTCTTTTAATTCAATAATGGTAGCATTATCAACAATACTCTTGAAAGTAGCTTCTGCATTGAACAGGTCTTTTTGCTTGAAGTAAATATCTCCCAACAGTAAATAACTGCGGGTTACCCAAAACTCATAAGAGCCTGATTTTTTGATCACATCAAAAGCCGCCGTTTCGGCTTCGGTAAGTTTATCTTGCTGGAATAATATCTCTGCAATACGATACTGAGATTCTGCCCCATACTCTGATTTACCGGTTTGCATCACTTGTCGGTATGCGGCAATGGCGAGATCAGGTTGTTTATTCAACTGGTAATTTTTCGCTACCACCAAATTGGCCATCATGCGATCATCGGTAGCGATACCTGTTTGTTTTAATAAATCTTCCGCATTGGGAGCAGCTTCTGTCCATTTTTGTGCTTTAAACTGACAGCGAAGTAATCCACGCATCGCTTCCAGTTTGTTTTCCTGTTGTGTGGCAATCGTTTTCAACTGACTGAAATATTTTTCAGCATTGGTATAATCTTTCAACTCGAAATAATGAATACGTGCAGCCTGCAACACACTTCTTTCGGCAAATACACTCACTCCCTTTTCAGCCACTGCTGCATAAAAAGGCAACGCTTCTTTCAATAACTTGTCTGTTACAAAAATTTCTGCTGAAAAATAGTTGGCTTCAATAGCATATCTCCCATCAGGGAACTTCGATAAATAATCTTTGAAACCATTTTTAGCCCCCGACATATCTTTTACATCATAACGTAGCATCGCGGATTTAAAAGTCAGGGAATCTTCTTCGTTATAGGTAACAGGTCTTCCATTGGAACGCATAAAAGAAACAAACTCACCGGGCTGTTGTTTTTCTATAAATAAATTCCTGATATACTCTACTGCCGCATCAGTCTCAGCAGAATTTGGATAACCAGATACCAAAGTTTTGAATTGATTCAACGACTCTTCATTTTTATCGAGGTTGAAGTAAGCAATCCCTGATTTCAAATAGGCTTCAGGATGGATGCTGACTGCTTTTTGCGACTTCAATATTTTATTCAGTGGTATCAATGCTGCCTCATAATTCTCATCTGCTAAATAAGTATTGGCCTGTTCTAAAGCTGCATCAGCGATATATGCTGAAGAAGGGAATCTGGTTTCCAGACTTTGCAACAGCTTTAATTTCTCTGTATTCTGGTTCATCGCTCCAGCGATGACTGCTTTTTGATATAATGCATAATCAGCTGTATTCAATTGCATGCTCAGCACCTGATCATACATTCCCAAAGCTTTTTTGAACTCTTTGTTCATAAAGTAACAATCAGCTGCACGCAGATAAGCATCTTTTTCAATGTTAGATGCATTAGCTGTGATGCTTTTTGTAATCATTTCGAACTGCTCCTTCGCGGCGGGATAATTTTCCGTTTTCAACAAAGCATAACCCAAACTATACCTGGCATTCACCACGTTTACTTCTCCGTTGGTCACAGGATTTTTGATATACTCAGTAAAATGCTGAATAGCCGCTTCATTGTTACCATTTCGGTAAGCAATTTCTCCTTTCCAAAAACGTGTAAGTGCAACAAGGTTATTATTGTACGGGATTTCCAACAGTCTGTTCAACAAAGGTTCCGCCTGATTGATCTGCTGATCATTGATCAATTCTACCGATCTGCCATATAATAATTTGGGATAAATCTTCATGGCATTCTCACTTCTTACCGGTAAACTTTCATACAATGCAAGACCATCTTTATAATTACTGGTATTCGCCAAAGTACTCACCAAAAGTTCTCTTGCTTCCTGCAACATATTAGAAGAAGAATAAGCAGCTGTAAAAGACTGAAATCCTTTCAACGCTGCATCCATATAGCCCAAATCATAAGAAAGCTTAGCATAATTGAAGAGTGAGACTTCTTTTTGTAAAGCATTACTATTGTTATCGGAACAAAATTGAAAAGCATTGCGTGCATTTTGCTTATCATTCGTTTTTAAATAAGCATCTGCCAGCAGGTACATACTGTTTTGTGCCAAAGAGTCTTCACCACCGCCCAATTGTTTTAATCCCTCGATGGCTTTTGTCCAATTTTTGGCTTCATAATAACAATACGCCAACTCATACATATCTTCTCTTCTAACCTTTGGCGTACCTGCTACATATTTTTCGATATAAGGCAACGCTTTTGCATACTGCCGCTTTTCAAAGTATAAATGTCCAACCAACTGTCTCAATTGCAGATCATAGTATTGTCCACCTTTATTCAGTGCCGCCTCTCCATATTCCAGTGCTTTATTTCTATCTCCTTTGAAGTAGTAAATCTCAGTCAAATAAAAGGGAATGACATTTTGATAATCTTTGGATTGCTCGGCAATTTGAAAACTAGCAATTGCCTCATCATATTTTTTATCATTGAATGCGATGAAGCCATAATAATAATTGGCATCAATGTAATTCGGATCTTGTGGAATCTGACGAATGGCATTGAATAAAGGTCTGGCCTTATCAAATTGTACCATGGTGAAATAACCGTAAGCCTGATGAAATTTCATATCGGCGATCTCCCGGTTACTCAGGTTGGCAATATTTGCTTTTTCGTAACAGGCAACTGCTTCCGGCAATTGCTTCCTACGATAATAATATTCGCCCAAATGGAAACGCATCATTTGAACATGTGGCACATCATTCTCCTGTTCAACAAAATCTGCCGCCATGGGCGCAGCTGTAGAATCATTGAGTTTTAATCCACATAAAATATAATAGTACCGCGCTTCCAGTTGTACAGCAAACGACAAATTAGTAGTAGCTGTACCATGACTATATATTTTTTTGAAGACAGGATAAGCCAATCCATACTGGTCATTTTGAAACATTTCCTTTGCCTGTTTGAATTCAGCATCCGGATCCTGTAACTGTTGACTCAACTGTGCATTAACCTGTGTACTAACCGCCAATCCCGCGGTGAGCAAGCATATAGAAAAAAATTTGTTCATCATATTCGGTCTGCTTGGTAACAAAGATTTTTGTTTCTTTCTTAATGAAAAGCGAAAACCCTGTTTTAAAGGTAGTATTAGCGTTTTGTAAGGAAAGACTTAACATGCATTTGTGGAAAAACAGATGGAGGGTGTAAGTTTGTCAACAAATCAGGATAACTATGTACAGCCATGTGACCAACTTAAGAGTACGATATGCAGAAACAGATCAAATGGATATTGTATACTATGGCAACTATGCACAATACTTCGAGGTAGGCAGAACAGAATGTATTCGTGAGTTGGGTTTTACATATAAGACGATGGAAGAAATGGGGATCCGTATGCCGGTTGTTGAGATGGAAGTCCGTTACCTACGTCCGGCACATTATGATGACCTCATTACCATCAAAACCATCTTAAAAGAGTTACCAGCAGACCATAGCATTTCTTTTTACAATGAAGTGTACAATGAAAAAGGCAAGCTATTAACTACCGGTAAAGTCACTTTATTTTTCATCAATAGCGAGACAGGAAAAAGGGCTTCCATGCCGGAAACCCTGAGAGAAAAATTATTGCCTTATTTTATGAATTAAACCCTGCTGTAATCTGGTTTCCAATGTTTTATTGAAGCTTTGATTTCCTTATTGCCCATTTTTTCACGGGCTGCTTGCTCCGCCAATGCCGGGAATTCCTCATCAGAAGCAAAACGCAAGGCAATGATCTGTCTCAATCTTAATTCCTTAGGCAAAGGCTTACCTGTTAAGATAAAGTGACGGAATTGCTCTTCTGCTCGAATAGCCCTGTCTTGGGCTTTCAAGGCAAAAGCACGTACATACCAGAAAATCAATACCAAAATGACTGCAATCAAACAAATTAAAGAGGCAGAATAGAGATTACTTTCCGTAGCATCTTTTAGGTTATAAAATGAACCGATTAACAAACTGAATATGGCGGGTGCTGTTACATAGTGCCATAGGGGTACATAGCGTCTGTGGCTGTTAAAACTTTGTTGACTCATACTGCTGTTTTTTGTTGATAGAATGGCAATGATTGAAATCTATTTATTTTAATTCATCTAATACCAAAAACATTTTTCGTACAATCTCATTAGCAGACCCATTATAATTGTTTACGATGAAGGCAATTGTATAAGTGATCCCTTCTTTTGAAGTATGATACCCTGCAAATCCCTTTGAGCCTCCAATGGTTCCGCTTTTTAATTTCATTTTATTATACTCAGGAAATGCAGCCATATACTGCGCAAACCAAGAACGAGAACGAGCATACTGTAATACTTTTACCAAGCTATTGGTCGTTACCCGATTCTGAGGTGATAATCCACTCCCATCAATCATACGCAAAGCTGCCGGATCAATGCCTCGGGTTTTCCAAAAATCTTTCATGATCTCTAATCCATCTTCCGTTGCCCCTTTTCCATTTTTTTCAAAAGCAAATGTTTTCACAAGCGCTTCTCCATAGAGGTTTACACTCTTACGCATGAACCAATAATTGATGCTATCCAATACGGGGGAATATTGTACATGAATGGATTGAAAACTTTTTTGATTCGACTGCGCTCGTACACCCGGTTGCTTTCCGGCCCCGTCGGCTAAAGCAGCGGCTAATGTATAACCAAGTTGCATGGCGGGATCAGTCATTGACCCTGAAATAGTAAAAGCAGATTGCGCGGGTGGAATGGTTCCGCGGATAAATGCCCGATCATTATAAGGAGCTGAATAAATATACGCGTTATCACCACTACCCTTTTTACCTGCCACAAGTTCATTGGTAAAGATCATGTTATGCAGTACAGGGATCATTTTAGCGATCATGACTTTATCACCGGGATTGGGTCCGGATTTCAATATAAGATCATATTGATTTTCTCTCCAATTCAATCCGTAAGCACCCGCTCCGTAATAATTACCCATATCATCCCAAGGCCAGCCACCGGGAACAGAAGCTGTCTCCCATTGATCAGCATGTACCATAATTTGTCCATCGATTTTTTTGATACGCAAATCCCTGATCTTTTTCTGCCATTGTTTGATAATGGACGTATCACTGGTACCAGTGTATCGCCAACTACCCAAAGTGGGATCTCCAAATCCTTTAATATGTATGTTACCCGTCAATTTGCCATCTTTGATCTCTCCATCATAGCCAATTTCAGTTTTATAGCGATAGTTAATGCCCAATAATTCCAAAGCTGTAGCACTGGTCACCAATTTCTGACAACTAGCCGGGGCAAGTCCGGTATTTCCATTGTATTCGAGGAGTATTTGTCCGGATTCACTGTTCACCACTGAAATTCCCGCAATGGCATGCCGCATCTGAGGATCGGCTATGAATTGCTGAAAAGCCTTATCCAATCTTTCTTGTACAGATTGCGATGTGACAGAATGGATGAAACTGAATAAACAAATAGACATGTAAACAAGTCTTCTCATAAATGCGTTTTACCTTGCATTAAAATTAAGCGTCTGTAAAGTATGGAAAAAGTTTTTGCCTCCATTATAACGATCGGAGATGAATTGTTGATCGGACAGGTTATTGACACCAACAGCGCGTGGATTGCACAGGAATTGAATAAAGCCGGTATACTGGTAAAAAACCGTGTATCAGTGGGAGATGTTAGGGAAGATATCTGGAATGCATTGGAAACTGAACGTAAGAAAGCATCCATTGTATTGATCACGGGTGGATTGGGACCTACTGCTGATGATATTACCAAACCTTTACTCTGTGAATACTTTGGCGGCAAGATGATCATGGATGAAGCTACCCTAGCCCATGTCACGGATATTTTTGAAAGGATACTAAAGCGTCCGATGATTGAGCGTAATAGAAAACAAGCAGAAGTACCGGATGTGTGTACCGTTTTGAAGAATGAGCGAGGTACTGCACCCGGAATGTTGTTTGAAAAAGAGGGTGTCATTTTTGTTTCCATGCCCGGTGTACCTCATGAAATGAAGTGGATCATGAAGGCGCATGTAATTCCTTTGATTGAAAAAAGATTCAGTACCGGATTCATCAGACATCAAACCCTATTAACTGCCGGAATTGGAGAATCATTCTTAGCTGAAATGATACAGGACATAGAAACTGCATTACCATCTCATATCAAACTCGCGTATTTACCCAATTATGGAATGGTTAGACTTCGTTTAAGTGGTACAGGCTTGGATGCCGCTCAACTGGAAAAGGACATTGCCATTTATTTTCAACAACTATTACAACGTACTGAAAAATATTTGGTTACAGATAGTGACATACCTATGGAATTGGTGGTCGGCAAATTGTTGAAAGAGCGAAACCAAACTGTAACAACTGCTGAAAGCTGTACGGGTGGATATATTGCTCATCTCATCACCAAGCATGATGGATCTTCTGCATATTACAAGGGTAGTATCGTTAGTTACGCCAATGAGATAAAAGAGCGATTGTTGTCGGTACCCCATGAAATTTTAGCAACCAAAGGAGCAGTGAGTGAAGAGACGGTGAAAGTAATGGCAGAAACAGCACGAACCGCCATGAATACAGACTATGCGGTGGCAGTTAGTGGCATCATGGGACCTCGGGGTGGAACAGATCAAAAACCTGTGGGTATGGTATGGGTAGCTGTGTCATCCTCGGGAAAAACGATCACCGAGCTTTTTCAATTTCGATTTGACCGATCCAGAAATATTGAATTAACCAGCATTAATGCGCTGAATCTCTTACGAAAAATGATTCTCGGACATGTTTAAATTGACCGAAAATCCTTGTCTGGAAAGAGTCTGAAAATTGTGTGCATAACCTGAGGTTAGTTTTTTCACATTTGATCCTCAAATTGTCTATTTTCTCACTAATATTGCCCCCTGAAAACAAACAGGCGTAAGTTTTGCAGGGGATATCATGGGATAGATGGTTAGGCGTTTTCTGATTTTTAGATCATTATTTTAAACACTACGAACTGTATGGCAATTGCTGAACTGGTGATGCCCAAATTGGGCGAAAGTATTATGGAAGCCACCATTCTGAAATGGAATAAAAAGGTGGGCGATCATGTGAAACAAGATGAAACGGTACTGGATATCGCCACAGATAAGGTTGACAGCGAAGTACCTTCTACTGCAGAAGGTGTGATCACAGAAATTTTATTCAATGTAAATGATGTAGTACCCATCGGTACAGTCATTGCCAGAATCAATACTGCTGCAAATGGATCTGCAACCACTGTTCCGACAGCAGCTCCACAAGAGGAAATCAAAGTTGAAGAGGCGAGTATCGCCAAAGAAGAAGTGAGTACTGAACCCATTGCGGTTCCTCCTGCCCCGGTTGAAGTTAATGTACCGGAAACAATCCCATTTGTTCCTGCCGCCACTGCCTCTACAGAACTTCTTGACAAACCCGCAGTGAATCGCTTTTATTCACCGTTGGTACTCAATATTGCCAATAGTGAAGGGATTAGTCTGAGTGAATTGGAAAGAATTCCGGGTACAGGTATTGATGGTAGAGTAAGCAAAAAAGATATTTTACAATATGTAGCCAATAAAAAATCCGGCAATATTCCGGCACCGGCTGTTGCAACAACTCCGGTTGCTCCTGTTCAGGCATCACCTAGATTTGAAACAACACTTAAACCAACCGTTGAGGCATCTTCTGTAACAGAAACAACAAGTGCTGTTGTTACCCCTTCAGGAAAATTAAGTGACCCTTCTTCAGTAATAGTTAATGGCAATACTGAGATCATTGAAATGGATAGAATGCGCAAACTGATTGCCAAACACATGGTTGACAGTAAGCATACCAGTCCGCACGTAACCAGTTTTGCTGAAGCAGATGTAACCCATATGGTACAGTGGCGTGAAAAAGTGAAGCATGAGTTTGAGAAAAGAGAAGGCACCAAGCTCACATTCACTCCAATGTTCATTGAATGTATTGCACGTATCATTGAAAAATATCCATTGATCAATTGTTCGGTGGATGGAGATAAAATCATTGTTAGAAAAGATATCAATATTGGTATGGCTACTGCCCTACCATCCGGCAACTTGATTGTTCCTGTAATCAAAGGAGCCGATCAGTTAAATATTGTGGGACTAAGCAAAGCCGTAAATGGATTGGCTGATGCCGCTAGAAACAACAGACTGAAACCGGATGATACCACCGGTGGTACTTTCACTTTAACCAATGTAGGTACTTTCGGGAGTTTGATGGGAACACCTATTATCTCTCAACCACAAGTAGCAATTCTAGCTGTAGGCGCCATAAAAAAACGCCCCATGGTAATTGAAACCAAAGACGGCGATACAATTGGCATTAGACATATGATGTATCTCTCATTAAGCTATGATCATCGTATTGTCGATGGCAGTATTGGTGCCAGCTTCTTAACCGAAGTAGCCAAGGAATTTGAAAAGTGGGATGCCAACCGCCAATGGTTCCAGTACTTGTAGCCTTTAGCAAATAGTTAATGGCACATGGCGAATAGTATATGTCTTTCTAGATGCCATTATCTATTCGCTATAAGCTATCATCTATTTTCACATCCTGTTAATAAACATCTCATACAAATCTGTTTTTGAATGCTTACATTCAGAAAACAAAACGGATCGGTATGAAGACCTTATCTCAAACATGGTTTGCGGATGGTTATATTGATTTTGAATTAAAGAAATATACCCTTCTCGCTTATTTACAGGAAATCAATCGCTACTTCTGTCAGAACAAATTGTATCCGCAACTGGCAGATATCATTTTCCATTACAACAACCTCATTGCCTTCAAAGAGAATAAACAATACTTACAGGAACAGTTTCCTAAAAGATTGACAGGTATACAGATTGAAAAATTGCAACTCTTGTACGAGTCTATGGTAGAAGATGATGAACTGATGCAGGAGTTGGAGGAGATTATTCAGTATGCTTCTTCCAACATGAAAAAAACCATTACCAGCGGAACAGAGATCTACGAATTCGTAGAGAATAAACTCACCATCGAGCCTATTGGGTTGATTCCATTGGATCACAATGAAGGTTATTTTCTTTTATGCGAAGGCGCCTGCAGAAATACATGGGTATATCAATACCGCCTCAGCATCTTTGAAAAACATGATGAAAAATACCGAAGCATTAAAACCGAGTTTGTTGATGTTTGGCAAAGAAGTATTGTCAATTCTTATCAAAACATCAAAGCAGAATTGATCAGAAACAGATCTGACCTCCCCAACCCCGCTGTATACTCCGTTGAAACAGAATTGAGCTTACCCTTAGAAGAAACACTACTACCTATTGCAAAGAGAAGTTTGGTGAGATATATTTCTACGCAGATGGTTTAATTTTTGATCTGTGATTTTTTGATTTAATAAAATCAAGAAATCACAGATCAAAAAATCAAAGATCAATAGCCCAGCCCCATGTCTTTTCCTTTCATCGTAGCAGGTACTCCTTCTGTAATCCATTTAGAAGGTTTTTCTCCTTTGAGGAGATGATCAAAGAACTGCTGTTCACGAATCTGGATGTCTTTTCTGTTTTTGCGTTCTACGAGGTTATGTGCTTCATTATTATAATTCAGCATCCATACTTTTTTACCTAGTCTGCGCATTGCTGTGTAATACTCAATTCCCTGATACCAAGGCACTGCATCATCAGCATCATTTGCCATAATCACCAAAGGCGTTTTTACTTTCGGTAAATGGAACAAAGGTGAGTTTTCTATGTATAAATTCGGCTTCTCCCATAAAGTAGCCCCAATACGACTTTGTGATTGTTCATATTGAAACTGTCTGTTCAAACCTGTTCCCCATCTGATACCACCATAAGCACTGGTCATGTTCACTACAGGAGCACCTGCCCAAGCTGCAGCATATAAATTGGTTCTGGTAATCAAATGCGCGATTTGGTATCCACCCCAGCTTTGTCCCTGCAAACCCAGTTTTGTACTATCTACATACCCTTGCTTCACAACCGCTCTGGTTCCACTTAAGATATAATCATAAGCACCCTGACCTGGATATCCTTTTTTATACCAGATATCCGGTACAAAAACAACATAACCGCGACTTACAAAGAAAGAAATATTCAGTCTGGAAGGTGTGGGAGAAGGTGCAACATAACCATACAAACCTTGACTGCTTCTTTCATAGAAATACACAATCATGGGATACTTTTTCTTCGGATCAAAATCTTCCGGCTTGTATACAATACCTTCTGCTTCTTTTCCGGTATACGCTTTCCATTTGAACAACTCAGCAGTTCCCCAATTGTAGTTTGCTTGTTGTGGATTCGTATTGGATAATTGCTTGGCTTGTGTACCCATGGTGTGTACATATACATTAGGAGAGTTCTGGAAAGTTTCCTTTGTATAAGTCAATACATCTGCAGTTTTGGCCTTTTGAATAGCAAAACCTAAACTTACTTTCTCTTTGAAAACAACATTGAAAGTTTTGGTAGAGAGATCCAAGGTTGCGAGTCCTGCACTTTTATCTTTTTCATCAAATAAACGCAACAGCAATCTTTGTGAAGTAGTTATAAAACGTTCATTAGGATCTGTATTGACATATCTGATAACGGTTTTATCTTTTCTTCCACTTGTAAGACAAACAGAAGGCGCTACTCCCTCGGGATCTACTTGCCAGATATCATAACGATCGTAAATCAATACAGACTTATCACCTTCCATCCATTTCACAACACCATAAGCATTGGGATCATCCGGCACATCATTTTCTTCATCGCCTAGTGCATTTTTGATGTCTTTAGCGATTTGGTATACTTGTCCGGTAACACTGTTATAAGCAAAGTATTTTTGTTTACGCTCATCAAAGAATACGAGGTATTTACCTGTGTATGAAGGCTGCAAATTACCACCCTTCAGGTCTTTGGATATCACTTGTGATTGTCCGGTCAATGGGTTGATTCTGAATACATCATTGAAACTAAATCCCTGCCATTGTGTAGCTACACGTTTCCCAAAATCAGATACTCCGTAAAAAATATTGCCATCTCCTTCTTGCGTGGGCACGATATTGCGCATTTTTTCACTACCCAACTGTACAATTTCATTTTTATCTAAATCGAAATAAGCCAGATAACTTCTTCTCAATTCTGTATTGAGGTTTCTGAGTTGTACCGGTTGGATATAATCATCATTATAATGCCATACATCCACACTTACCCTGTCCATTTCAGGAACGGTAGTATCACGTACCGGCCATATGGGAAGTGTACCGAACATCAAACGATTTCCGGATTTACTGAATACAATACTTCCCGGATTATCACTAATGGTCCAATTGGCAGGTAAGCCTTTGGTTTTATTGTCAGCCAATAACCGAGCGCTATCCATTCCATCCTTGTAATAATAGAGTTTGTAAAATTTCTGTAATGCCTTACTGCTGCTATCTCTTTCTGCAACAAAGGCCACTTGCTTACCCTCTTCGTCCATTCTGAAACTTTTGGCTTCATTGAATTTTGCGAAAATGATACGGGTGTTATTATTATCCAGATTTACTTTGGTAATACTGGATAATGATTTGTCGTCACTATTTTTTCTGGTGGTCTCAATCAGCAATACATTGCCCTTGCGGTTGAAGAAATAGTCTTTCACCAATTCAAACCTGCGCTCCTCACCTGTTTGGAGATTGCGTAAAACCAGAACAGTACCTTCTTCTACGGGCTCTGCATTGGAACGTACCGGTGGTCTTCCGTTTCTGTTTTGAAGAACAGACATCCCGGTTGTTTTTGCTTCATTGGCTTTATTACGGATACTATCTGCAACACGTATCAAACTATCTGCCATTTTCAGCATATTGTTAAGTCGGGTTAAGGAGTCCGGTTGCTGAGGTCTGTTGGTTTCAGGCAATGGCTTATCGAGTAAATAAGCCAACCACATACCCGATTCATCGGGTATTTTGTAACTTTTGATTCTCGGAACCTTGGTAATATTTGTAGACCCTAAAGCAACATAGGCTAAAGTATCTTTGGGCATTTCATCCGGACGACGCTTTTTGATTCTGGCATCACGGGTATCTTTATAAAAAGGTCTAATTCTGCAAACCAAAAAACGATTGTCTTCCGTAATGGAAATACTATACCCGCGAGGAATGGTTACCTGATAATTTCCGTTTGTACTTTGTAAGTATACCATCCCATCCCCTTCTTGAGGATTCACGGCGTAGGCTACATATTTGCCGTCATTACTGATAACGCGTTCACCGATAGACTGCCAGTCATCATAAACAGAATGATCCAACGGCTTTTTCTGAGCGAAGGTGGATATACCCGGCAATAACAAAAATGCGAGTATTAGTTTTCTCATATTGGTAATTTTAGTGGCACCTAAGTTAATCAAACAATGCCGAGGTATTGAAGAATCATTGAATAAAATGACCAACGGGTGAATAAGGATGATAGATGAATGTTTAACGTACTGTACCCCCAAAAGGCAGCTGTTTAGTGACTACTTGGGATAAAACTTCTCTGAATAAGAAAGTAAATCGCTCAGAAAACAATTAATTGCATTTTAATCCATTTCAAAGCATTATATTGATTAAAAAATTGATATTACTTTGCTTATTATAGGTCGCTAGTCAAGTTTACATGAATACACATTCTCCTATGGAACAAATGATCACTACGCTTGAGCACTCACATGTGTTCATGTATATGATTATTGATCAACATGGGCAGTATCGATATATCAATCAAAAAATGTCTTCGATTACAGGTTGGGACAAAGCCTTGATCGGAAGCAGAAAATATGATGAGCAAGTTCACTATGCAGATATTGATTTTCTTAGGCAACAAGTAGAAAAAGCCTTTCAACATCCCGAAGAAAAATTATCAGTTATTGCACGATACCTGATCGACGAAAATCAGCATACGATACAATGGGAAATGAGCGCAGTTGATACCCCTGAAGGTGAATATGTTGTACAGGCCATGGGAGTATTATTAAGTGGCGATCCATTAGATGATTTTACGGCCTCCAGGTATACGCATCAATTCAATGAATACTTGGATGGGGTTAGCGATGGTTTTTTTGCTTTAGATCGTAACTGGACTTTTATCAAAGTGAATAGATTCTTTGAATCAGTGACCGGTTTATCCAGACAAGAAATGATCGGAAGAAGCTTTTGGGATTTCTTTCCGGATACCGATGAACAACCCTATGCAGCGGCTATGCGCAAAGCATTTGATATTGAAGAAACCATCACTTTTGAACAACCTTGGCCACCCGATTACCATTTTGCGGTTTCAGCTACACCATCCAAAGAAGGCATCATTTGCTATTTCATTGATATAACCTTGCAGAAAAAACAACAGCTGGAACTCCTAGCAAATGAAATCAAACTAAAAGCGATACTTGATAGTACCACTGATATCAATATCTTACTGAGTGCAGACCTGAAAATCTTGAATTTTAACCGCACTGCAGATCTGCTTTCAAAAGAGTATTTCAATGCGCAATTGTATATAGATGCTGATTTCAGTAATTATGTTCCGAAAGAATTAGATCAGTATTTTAAAGAACATTTTGAAAGAGCACTCTCAGGAGAAAAACTAACAACAGAGCGTCCTGTTGCTTTGTTGAATGGCGATGTTTTATGGTTTGAATTTTTGTATTACCCTGTTTATAGCGAAGTGGGTGATATGTTAGGTGTTGCCATGAATATCACCAATATTGACGCGAGGAAAAAAGCCGAGATGAAACTATTACAGCAGTATGACCGCATGCGTGAAATTGCTTACTTACAATCACATGAAGCAAGGGCCCCACTGAGTAATATTCTAGGTTTGATCAATGTCTTGATGTTGTACACAGAAAAAACAAATGATCCTGAGATATTGCAAGTGTTGGAGCTATTGAATATAAGTGCTACGAAACTTGATACGGTCATTCAAAAGATCGTATCCAATACCAGACAGGAATAAACGAAGCTCAGATATGCTTTTGCTGATGCTTTCTAACCACCCTGATCATTTGTAGTAAAACAGAGGTCGTAATAAGTGCCACTCCAATATAAAAACTACCGTTTAGTTTTTCGTTCTCTTTAAATAAAACAAAAGCCAGTAAAATTCCATATACGGGTTCCAGATTGAGACTGAGATTTTGTGTAAATGCGGAAACCTTCTTCAGCGCCTGCAACATCAAGTCCATCGCCAATACGGTACAGAGCCAACTTAAGATCAGCAACCAAAACCAGTCAGATAAAGTAGGAAGAATGGTTTCAACGGGGTAATAATATAAATATATCGGCATGAGAAGTGTGAGAATCAATAAGCCTCCACTAAGTTCATAGATCATCATCGTTCTTGGCTCTACTTTTTGAACTTGCCGCTTATTAAGTACAGAGAAAAGAGCGGCTAATATGGCTGAAGCAATCCCCGCAATAATTCCTTCCCGATATCTTGTATCCAATTGAAAAATAAGAATGATACCTAATAAACTTAGTAGCCCCAACCCTACATCCGGCCAACTGAATGAGCGATCGTTGAATACCGGCTCTAATAATGCGGTGAATAATCCGGTTGAAGCAAAACATACCAATCCGATGGAGACATTGGACATTTTAATACTCCCATAGAAAAAAACCCAATGCAGCGCAATGAGGGTTCCGATCCCTAATAATTTCCAAACCATGGTAGGAGCAACCTGTTGCAGTTGGTTCTTCCATTTCAATAGCGCCAGTAATGTAACCACAGTAATCATGATGCGATACCAAACCAGCAATCCCTCATTCATATGAATCAATATGCCCAACACTCCGGTGAATCCGGCCAGAAAAACAGAAATATGTAGCTTGATGAGCGCCTCTTTCATGAGGCTAAAGCTAATTCAAAGAAATAGAAAACAGCGTTTTGGGGAGATTTGATTTAGACGAACAATAACGTTCTATTTTCAAGAAGCACTTGATACCCTTTTCTTATAACTTTTGAAAAGACTATGCCATTGTATTTTTAAAACACCCAATACTCCTTCTTTGATGATGCCCTTGCTCATTTTACTCACACCAATCTTTCGATCAATAAATGTGATGGGCACTTCTTTGATACGGAATCCTAATTTCCAAGAAACGAATTTCATCTCAATCTGGAAAGCATACCCTACGAATTCAATTTCATCTAGGTTAATGGATTCTAAGACCTGTCGCGTATAACAAACAAAACCTGCAGTTGGGTCATTTACCGGCATCCAGGTAAGTAGCTTTGTGTACAACGCTCCTCCTCTTGAATACAACTGACGATCCCAAGGCCAGTTCTCTGTTCTACCGCCGGGCACGTACCGACTACCCACCGCTACATCTGCTCCTTCATGTTTACATGCGTGATACAACCGTTCCAAATCTTTGGGGTTGTGAGAGAAATCTGCATCCATTTCAAAAATATAGGCATATTCTTTATTGATACCCCATTTGAATCCATGAATATATGCGGTACCTAATCCCAATTTTCCTTTACGCTCTTCAAGGAATAGTTGTTCAGGATATTGTTGCATGAGTTCTTTTACAATGGCAGCCGTACCATCTGGGGAGCCATCATCAATAACAAGAACATGATAACCGGATTGTAAGTCAAATACAGCTTTGATGATTGACGCAATATTTTCTTTTTCGTTGTAGGTTGGTATGATGACTAACTTTTCCAATCAAGGGGGTATTCGGTTGCTCCGCTAAAATACAACTCAGAACGATTAGTCGTTAAACCATCATCAGAATTGCGGAAAATACTATGTAAAATGGGGAGACTTATCCTTTCTTTAACAAAGTTCTATTGAGGATTTCAGTGAGTTTTTGCTTGGTATTCATAGGGAAATCACCTTTCATCATCCAATCATAATACTGGGGCTCTTCCTTGAGTACCTGTGTCACAGGCTTACCTTTATGTTTCCCAAAATTGAAGACTTCTACACCATTTTCACGAACAAAACGACGGGCAAAATCCACTATATCGTCTTCACCGGTGAATTTTACAATACTTTCTACCGTATTTCCAATTTGCGGATAACGCTCTACCTGCGCTTCCAGGACTTCCCAAGTTGCCGTGGCATCCACTTCAGCACTGTGCGCTCCGTCTAAAGTTTTTTGACAGTAAAATTTGTAAGCAGCACTCAATGTTCTTTGCTCCATCATGTGAAATACTTTCTGCACATCTACCAACTTTCTTCCATCAGTAGAAAAATCGATACCAACACGTAAAAATTCTTCAATGAGCATAGGGATATCAAAACGATTGCTATTGTATCCTCCAATATCACAATGATCAATGAATTGTTTGATTTCATTCGCTACCTGCTTGAAAACAGGTGCATCTTTTACCATATCATCTGTAATACCATGAACATCACTCGCCCCTTTCGGAATGGGCATCATGGGATTGATAAGTTTTCTTTTGACTTGCTGAGTTCCGTCTGGATTGATCTTCACAATAGCGATCTCTACAATACGATCCAAACTGATGTTAACACCGGTTGTTTCCAAATCAATAAAAGCAAGCGGACGTGTGAGTTGCAATTTCATGGTACGAAGTAAATATAATAATTCTAATTATTGGTATCTGTCTTTTGAATGATTTCCTCTGCTAATGATACCACATCTATGCCATCATAATTGCCGCTACTCATTAATAAAAGATTACTGTTACGATAGTCAACAGACAATAACCATTCTTTTAACAACACTGCATCGGTAAAAATAAGCAATCCTGATTTATTAAAACCTTGTTGTACTGCAGCTTCGGGTAAATCGGGCAATCGCTTGATCTCTAACGCATGTTTGGAATAAAAAACAACCGCTTGATCTGCAGGTTCCAATGCGCCATTGTATTCTTTCATAAAGGCCTCATTCAAACTGCTATAAGTATGTAACTCAAGTACACCTATCAACTTACGACCGGGGAACTGTGATTTCACGGCTTCAATCGTTGCTTTTACTTTACTGGGGGCATGTGCAAAATCACGATATACTGCTGTTTGATCATTACTGGCTAGCAGCTCCAATCGTTTAGCCGCACCGGAAAAACTACCAATGGCCTGAACAAAATCATGCACTGATAACCCCAATTCTTTACATGCATAATAAGCCGCATATAAGTTGAGCAAGTTATGATTACCAAAAACTTTTAAGTTTCCTGATACACCTTCCAGTTCTACAGTTGTTCTACCGGCTGAAATGCTATGTGTAGGGATTGAATAGGGCTGGTAACGAATATCCTCACGCTTATGCTGAGTTACGAGTTCTTTTAACACCGGGTCCGATTCATTGTAAATCAACAATCCATTCGGTTCAATTTTATTGATAAAAATGATGAATTGTTCCAGATAAAATTCAAATGTGGGAAATACATTGATATGATCCCAAGCGATACCCGTAAGAATAGCAATGTGCGGATATAAAAAATGAAATTTAGGTTTTCGCTCGATGGCGCTGGCAGGATATTCATCTCCCTCACAAACAATAACAGGTGCATCGGTAATATTCACAGACTGATCAAACCCTTCCACTTTTGCTCCAACGAGATAATCGAATTTTTGTGCTGTATGCTTCAACACATGCATGATCATACTGGTTGTGGTGGTCTTACCATGACTTCCTCCCACCACTACTCTTGTCTTTTGCTGACTCTCATGATAGATATATTCCGGAAAAGAATAGATGTTCAATTGTAACGCTATTGCCTTTTGTAATTCCGGATTGTCTGATTTTGCATGCATCCCTAAAATCACAGCATCCAAATCAGGGGTGATCTTAGCCGGATCCCAGCCAATGGCAGTTGGCAAAAGTCCGTGTTCTTGCAGATTAGAGGCTGCAGGTTCGAATATTTCATCATCTGTTCCTGTGACCTGATAACCCTTTTTATGGAGTGCAATGGCCAATTGATGCATCACACTTCCGCCTATCGAAATAAAGTGAACCTTCATAATAATACTTTGATTTCTATCGTTTTATGCATATTAACTGTCTGAAAGCAACAATTTCAGTCAAATCAGTATCTTTGTTATAGCGCAAAATACAGTCAAAACGCTAACTTAAATCGCAACACATGAAAAAGATAACCGCTATACTATTCTTACTCGTATTAAGCGCAGTGTTGATTAGTTCTTGTACTTCATCTAAAAGCAGAGGCTGTCCAACCACCAATCCTCGCTACTTCAAGCCTTAATGTCTGCTGAACTTATTGTATTTTGTATTGTTTTCTAAGAAAAAAAGATGAACTGGAATCCTATTACTTCGATTGATCAGTTAGCACAGATCAAAGAACAATCTTTTCAAACAGCTCAAGTTATATTCAAACATAGTACCCGTTGTAGCATCAGCTCCATGGTCTTGAATCGTTTAGAAAGAAGTACTATACCTGAGCAAGTAACATTTCATTATTTAGACCTTCTTGCCTTTCGTTCTATTTCAGATCAAATAGCTACCGATTTTGCTGTATACCACGAATCACCTCAGATTTTGCTGATCAAAAATGGAGAATGTGTGTATGATGAAAGTCATCATGGTATCAGCATGGATGAAATAGCAGAACAAGCCGCACAAACAGCCTAGGAAAGCAAGCCTGCTTTTAGTAAATTGCTGTAAAAAATGACATGATCATCACAGTTTTTGGCGCTACCGGCCAAGTAGGTCGCTTCATAGTGTCCCTGGCAATGGCCAAAGGCCATACCGTACGTGCTTTTGGAAGAAATGTGGAGGAGTTGATAGATCATGATCTGGATAATGATGCTTTGATCGCTATCAAAGGTTATGTTTTTGACGCCGCTGATGTGAGAAATGCCATTGAAGGATCGGATGCCATATTATCGACACTGGGTGGCGGTTTTGATGGTAGTGATCGAACCAGAAGTTTGGGTATGAAAAATATCATTGAACAGATGGAACAGTGCGGTGTACAAAGAATTGTTGCGTTGGGTGGTATGGGTATTTTGAATGCAGATGAGCCCGATGAAGGTTTACTGATGGAACAATCAGGTTACCCTAAAGAATACCTGCCGGTGGGAAATGAACACTTGCTTGCTTATCAAACACTGGCGCATTCATCTCTTGACTGGACTTTTATTTGCTCCCCCGATATTTTGAACAAGGCGGGAACCGGACAATACATTACTGCTGCTAATTATGCCCCAAAGCCCAATCATTATCAGATTACTGCCGGAGATTTAGCCCATTGTATGCTTACATGTATTGAAAAACAACAATACCTGAAACAGCGTGTAGGAATTAGTAGGTTATAATTTTTTACTGATCGATCAGTGATCAACAAATGACTGATTGTTTTATTGTACTAGTTTTTCCATCAACCAATCTCTTTGCAGATCTGTTCCCAACAAAAAATCATGTTCACCAAATTTTGAAAATCCGAAAAACTGATAGAAGGCAATCGCCCGTTCATTCTTTTCCCAAACACCTAACCATACTTTTTTATAATCATGGTCTTTCGCGTAGGATAGTGCGTGTAGCATCAAAGCTTTTCCAATCCCTTTTCCGATGCTGTTTTTACGGGCATAAAAACGACAAATTTCAATGGAGGGATCAGTAGTTGGGTTTTGAGTGTGAGTTCCGGGGCTCATTTTACAATATCCAAGCGGTACATCATCTACAAACGCTATAAAAAAAACATTCAAGGGATCCAATACTTCCGCCATCAGTTTTTCTTCTGTGAATTGCGTATCGAGAAAGAGTTGCATATTCGCAACCGTATTCTTTTCGGCGAAGCTGTCGTAAAAAGTTTCACGGCTGATGGTTGCAATCAATGATGCATCGTCAGCCGTGGCAGTTTGGATATACAAGCTATTCAATGTTTAAGCAGAAATATTTTCAATGACCATGGCGCTGGCACCACCCCCACCATTACAAATACCGGCAGCACCTATTTTTCCACCATGTTGTTTCAACACATGTAATAAAGTAACAATGATCCTTGCACCGCTGCAACCCAAAGGATGACCTAAAGAAACAGCACCACCGTGTACATTCACTTTTGCAGGATCCAATTTCATTTTTTGAATATTAGCAATGCCAACTACAGAGAATGCTTCATTCAATTCAACATAATCAATCTGATTCATTTCTAAACCGGATTTTGCTACTGCTTTTGGAACCGCCAAAGCCGGTGTTGTAGTGAACCACTCAGGCGCTTGTTCTGCATCGGCATAACTACGAATGATGGCCAAGGGTTTAATGCCTAATGAATCTGCTTTTTCTTTGCTCATCAACACCACTGCTGCTGCACCATCGTTCATGGTAGAAGCATTGGCTGCTGTAACGGTTCCATCTTTTATAAATGCAGGTTTTAATTCAGGGATCTTATCAAACTTTACATTGAAAGCATCTTCATCTTTCGCAAATAAAATAGGATCTCCTTTTCTTTGAGGAATAGGCACCGGCACTACTTCTGCATCAAAGTTTCCATTGTTCCACGCTGCCTGACTTCTTTTATAGCTCTCAATTGCAAAAGCATCTTGTTCTTCACGTGAAATATTACATTCTTTGGCACAAAGTTCTGCTGCATTACCCATGGCATAATTATGGTACACATCGGTTAAACCATCTTTGGCTAAGCCATCGATCAGTTGCACATTACCATATTTGTTTCCCCAACGAAGATTGGGTGAATAAAAAGGAACATTGCTCATGCTTTCCATTCCACCAGCCACCACTATATCAGCATCTCCCAATAAAATTGCCTGCGCTCCTTGTGAAATGGCTTTCATACCACTGGCGCAAACTTTATTAACAGTAGTACAGATCACCGTATCAGGTAACCCTGCGAATTTAGCCGCCTGACGGGCAGGTGCTTGTCCGGTATTTGCTTGTATCACACAACCCATCAATACTTCCTGTACCTGATCAGGCTGAATACCGGCTCTTTCAACAGCTGCTTTGATCGCAATAGCGCCCAACTGAGGCGCGGAAAAATCTTTCAAATTACCACCAAAAGAACCCATTGGAGTTCTTACGGCAGATACGATATATACTGTTCTGTTCGACATATAATTCAATTGAAGCGCAAATATAAGGCAATCATACTAACAATCGTTAGCTTCGGTACTGAATTTGAACATCAAACCATAGTATATTAGCCAAAAACTTATGCCCCGTTCCGCCTTCATTTTCTGTAGTCTGATTTGCATAGCAATCATCGCTAGTTCATTTTATGGAATAGTGCCCGATTGCAGCATATTAAAGGTGGGAAAATTTCATAGTTATACCAAGAGAGGCGATCATATTCAGATTACCCGGATTGATGGAATACAACAAGACGTGAACACCCGTACGAAAGATACTACGTATTGGAAAATTGATTGGCTGGGTAATTGCAGATTTGCGGCGACCTATCTTTCTGGTGCAGGCCCCAAAGATGATGCTGAAAAAAGACTGTATCAAAACAGTATCCTTTATTTTGATATCAAAGAAATTGCAGACGACTATTATGTTGGAACAACAACCATAAAAGCTCCCAATGGGAATAGCGTATTTACAGATACTACTTGGTTAGTCGATAGACCATAGACCATGGTCCATGGACTATCGACTTCTCCGAAGACTCACCCAATCTATATTACTCCGTAATCAGTTTGAACCCAGTTTGTGTAAACTCGATCTTTCTTTGTTTATAAAGATTACCTGTTGTCATCTTAAAAGTCTTCTTGCTCATTCCAAAGAAAGTATAGATCTCTTCCGGATCTGATTTATCATGATAAGGCAGGTATCCATTGTTTTCTTGTAACAAACGAAGTATTTTCTCTGCTTCATCTTCTACTTTTTGAAAACCGGGCTTGCCCAGCACCACATCAATTTTATTCCCGGTCAAAATAGTCTTAACAAAGCCCTTAAGTTTATCGCCGATTTTAAGTTCAGTGAATATCTCGTTGGTATGAATAATCCCGGTATGTACATTGTTAATGATAACAACATAGCCCAATTCAGATTGACGATATACCAATAATTCAACCTGATCTAACTCTTTCACAGTCAATACATCATTACTCAATAATTGCTCAATTTTTTCTGTAGCGGCCACCCTTCCTGTCATTTGATCGATATAGAGTTTTACAAGGTACTCAGCTCCCACTCTCATACCTCCCAGTTGTTTTGAGGCGGGAACAAACAGATCCTTCATCAGTCCCCAATCCAGAAACGCACCTTGCCGGGTAACTGCCACTGCTTTCATTTTAGCGATCTCACCTACGCAAGCATTCGCTTTTTGAGTTGTGGCAATAAGCCTATTATCTGAATCATGATAAACAAATACTGTGATCTCGTCTCCGATTCGAAGTCCTTTTGGAGCAAAACGAGTAGGTAATAAAATACCATCTCCTCCATCTTCGAGGTAAAAACCAAAATCTACTTTTCTTGATACTTTGAGGGTATTGTATTGCCCTACATTCACTGTTTCCATAAAAATCTGAATCGGCAAAAATAGGTTAGTTTATTTGAATACGATAGAATATACGTTTTAGAAGGGTATCCACGGCTGTTAGCAACTTTAAAAGACTGATCCATAAGGCTTTAATATTTTCATCGCATGAAAGGGGTGTATACGATACTTGTTTGTTTCATCATGGTTTTTCAATCCAATGCACAAACCGCTACGGGGCATTGGTATGGTATTGGTAAAGTAGCAGTTCCGGGTGAACATAGTTCTTATTTATCTGAACTTGTCATCAAACAAAAAGGAAATACTGTCATCGGCGAATTGCAATATTATTTTAGGGATAGTCTATTCAAAGTAAAAGTCAATGGAAATTTCAATACCAAAACAAGACAATTAACTTTCAAACCCATACCGTTTATCTATTATTTATCGACCAATACTAAGATCGGGGTTGATTGTATACTCACCGGTAATTTTACGCTTTTGGTCAATCGAACTGAATCAGTCTTAACAGGTGCTTTTGAAAGTGATGCAGCGCATAGATACACAAGTCCTGCGATTCAATATCGCTTTAAATACTCAACAGATACTGTTGCATCAAAGCCTGAAATCGATACCATAGAAATTGATTCCCCAACTGATCCTATCAGTACAATGAAGATGATAGAGAGAAAAGAAATCTCTCCAACCATGATCGAGCCCAGATTTTTAGAAAGAGAAAAATCTATTTTCAAAGAGATTGAAGTCACTGAAAATTTGCTCAGAATTGACTTATATGATAATGGCACCATTGATCATGATACAGTTTCCATCTATCTGAATGATCAACTATTATTTAAAGACGTTGCGTTGACACAAAGTGCCTTTAGAAGAATGATCTTACTTGATTCAACCAAAGAGGTAAATGAGATCAGTATGTATGCAGAGAATTTAGGCACCATCCCTCCAAATACAGCCATCATGATCATTTATGACGGACAGAAAAGACACGAGCTCATTCTCACCAGTGATCTGAATAGAACAGCTTCGATCAGATTGAGAAGGAAGTAAGCTGCTTTTAGGGGATAGCTTATGGCATATGGATAATAGCATATGGCAAAACCGTGATCTGCTTTTAGCGTATGGCTAATAGCCTAAAACAACTCCGGCATCGGGTTATCATCTTTGGGTCTTTGCTCCCATTCCATTTCAATGCTTTTGTTGAAGTCTGTCAGCTTTGCCCCTACTGCTTTCCAGCCCATCACTTCTACCATTTTGGCCACTTTGAATTTTGCTTTACGCACTTGTGCACCCCTACCTGTTTGTACTACAAGTATAGGTTCATCATCTGTTGTAACAGCTTCAAGTCTGTTACCATCTCCTTCTTTAATGAATAAGAACTGTGTTTTCAGCGTGCTGGTTTCAATCTTGAAACGTTTGATGTTGAATTGTCCTTTATCATTATCCAGGTATACAGCAGTAATGATTTTATTCGGATCAAATTTTTCGATCAGGGTTACTTTTTCCGGATCAAAACGCTGGGTCATTTCTGTATCTGTCAATTCATAACTACCGTCATTGTAGATAACCAGTAGTTTCTCATCTTCAAAACTTCCCAGGTATTGCCCCTTTTCTTCGGTATTCAATCTGCCAAACTTATCATCAAACCATAATTTCACGCCTGCCAAAGTGCTCTTACCCGCTTCTTTCAGTTTCACTGTTTTAATAGGATACTTCGTCACCTGGTTACCCATACTACTTCTTCCTTTGATCTCTAATTCTTCAAAATAAAAATCAAATTCTTTATTGCGGGCTGTACAATTTGGACTCAATACCACTTTCACTACTTCTGCTTCACCATTGGGATTGGCGGTGAAATAATGGACCTTACTTTTATCAGCTCCTTTGGTGAGATCATATTCTTTGTCTCGTGTTACGCCTGTTACATTGAAACGTTTGGCATAACTGGTTCCGCTGGCGCCATCCAAATAAATCATATTATAGGTCGTACGCTCGTCATTTTTTCTAAAAACAGCAGCATGAAGAATGTCCTTCCCTACAAATACCTTATCAGATACTTTCACCACTTTCATGGTGCCTGATTTAGTAAATGCAATGATATCATCGTAATCAGAACAATCACACAAAAATTCATCCTTCTTCAAAGAAGTCCCAATAAATCCTTCTGCTCGATTCAGGTATAATTTGGTATTGGCAATTGCTACTTGTTTCACCTGAATGGTATCAAACTCCTTGATCTCTGTTTTTCTTTCTCTGCCCTTACCAAATTTTTTGAGTAAGTTTTCAAAATAGGCAACAGCAAAATCAGTCAAATGCTCTAAATCAAATTTTACTTGTTTGATCTCTGCCTCTATTCCTTTGATCTGCTCGTTGAGTTCATTGATATCCAGACGATAAATTCTACGAACAGGTTTTTCTGTTAGTTTTAAAATATCTTCTCTTCCTATCGCACGTTTGAGTTTTTTCCTGAATGGCTCAAAAGCTTTACTGATGGCCTCTATCACCAAGTCCCAAGTAGCATGCTTCTGTTCAAGCTCTTTGTATATCTTTTCTTCAAAGAAGATTTTTTCCAACGAAGTATAATGCCATTTGTCTTCCAACTCTGCCAGTCTGATCTCTAATTCTCTTCCTAGTAATGTCTTTGTATTATCAGCAGATACTTTTAACAATTCATGTACCCCTAAGAATTGCGGCTTTTGCTCTACTACTACACATGCATTGGGAGAAATACTTACTTCACAATCAGTAAACGCATACAAAGCATCAATGGTGATATCTGTAGAAATACCAGCAGCAAGATCAATATGAATTTCTACTTCCTGTGCTGTAACATCTGTTACTTTTTTGATCTTGATCTTACCTTGGTCATTCGCTTTGGTGATGCTTTCCATCAATTGGGTAGTCGTAACACCAAAAGGCACATCCCGTATCACCAGTGTTTTTTTATCCAACTCCTCAATATGCGCTCGTACACGAACTTTTCCACCTCTTTTCCCTTCATTATAGTTAGACACATCAATCATACCTCCTGTTTGAAAATCGGGATAGATCTCAAACTTTTTGCCTTTCAGGTATTTGATAGAAGCGTCAATCAACTCACAGAAATTATGAGGAAGAATTTTAGTAGATAAACCCACCGCAATACCATCGGCACCCTGAGCCAATAGTAATGGAAATTTCATTGGCAAAGTAATAGGCTCATTCTTCCTACCATCATAACTCAATTGCCAATGTGTGGTTTTATGATTGAATGCTACTTCGAGTGCAAATTTAGACAAGCGCGCTTCAATATACCTTGAAGCGGCTGCTTCATCGCCTGTTCTTACATCTCCCCAGTTACCTTGTGTTTCAATCAGCAAATCTTTTTGTCCAAGATTCACCAATGCATCACCAATACTCGCATCTCCATGTGGATGGTACTGCATACTTTGTCCGATGATATTGGCCACTTTGTTAAAGCGTCCATCATCCATTTCTTTCATCGCATGTAATATCCTGCGTTGAACGGGTTTTAAACCATCTTCAATTGCAGGAATCGCTCTTTCCAATATTACATAGGAAGCATAATCCAGAAACCAGTTCCGGTATTGTCCCTGTACACCTGATTGATTTTCAAAAACCCTGTTGGGTTGTTTTTCCTTCGCCATCTTCTCGTCATTTGTTGTTGGTGTATCCTTACACCCTATTTCTCAATTCTGAATGTATCGTCTTTTGCATCTTCTAATCCATTCAATTCAAACATGATGATATCCGTATCCGCAATTACTTCATGCCATGCCCATGGTTGAATGAATATTTTAGCCGGTGCTTTTACTTGAATAGAACCTTTCGCATCGCCTTGTACATCAAACCAGTTTACAGTTGCCTCTCCCTGCATCAATATTAACTGCTCAGGATTTTTAGTGGGTGCTGTACCCTTATGGTAATGCCTGCCACTGATACTACCCTTTCTCCGGTAAGCAATGATAAATTGTCCGGTTCTGTCTGTGTCGAAATAATGCGTAGCCCCTCTTTCATCTTCTCCAATCTTATCTACGCTGATGATCTCTACCATGTGTGCCGTTTGATTTTAAATCTGATATTTCCTACTGTATTTTTATTCCGCTACTTCTACACTTGTGTCCTGACTCTTGCCCCCTTGTATCTTCACACTAATGTCTTTCCAAGATTTATTCCAGTCACCAATAGCTTCTAATTTTCCTTCCTGAATCAGTTCCCTAATACGCCATACCAAAAAAACATCCCCTGTCTTCACTTTCATCTTACTCAAAGTATTCGTTAATATCTTACTCAGTTTTTGCGGCTCTGAGTTGATATGTGTAAGAATATCCTTATCAAAAAAATTTACTTCTTTACCAATGATCTTTTTACCGCCTTCTAAAAAACGCACCATGGCTGATTCCTGACAATGTTTTTTCCATTCATCCGGATCTACTTCAAACTCACTGAGCGTAATAGGTCTGGACAATTTTTTGGCTTTCAAGAATTCCTTCGGTTGAATTTCATGCAGATAGGATGGATAAAATATTTGTCCCTTTTCATTGATAAAGGGAAGATTATTGAGGTATAAAACCTGTACCCTTCCTTGATAGTCTTTCAACTGACTCATCAACCAATAATACCCACAAACATCATGAGCATTTTGAGCCATCCATATCCAAACTTCTGTATCAGGTTCTTCATCCAACTGTTTCAATAAATGATGTACAGTTAATTTATCATCTACCAAATCTAGTTGTTCGGTATAAGGAGAAAATTCGAGCAAACTTTTCCACCAATCGCGACGTAGTTGGTAACCTTCGGTTGCATAAATATCACCTAACGGACCTACCGCATAATCATCTTTAATTTCAAGAATGGTTCCTTGAATGGTTTCATCCAATTCTATGGCTTGTTGTAATACTGCTATGTTCGCAGTTTCGAAAACAATATGAATCATCTTACGCTATTTAATACTTTGATCAGTTGGCTGCTACCTCCAGATCCAATTCTACTTTTAGGTTGTTGATAATAAAATCCTGTCTTTCCATGGTATTCTTACCCATGTAATATTCCAATAATTGTTGAATATGATCGCCTTGTTCCAATATCACCGGCTGAACACGCATTTCTGCGCCAATGAATCTTCCGAATTCTTCCGGAGAAATCTCTCCTAACCCTTTGAATCGTGTAATCTCCGGCTTACCTCCTAGTTTTTGAATAGCAGCCTGTTTTTCTGATTCATCGTAACAATAAATGGTTTCCTGTTTATTTCTCACACGGAACAAAGGTGTTTCCAAAATGTATACATGTCCACGTTTAACAAGATCAGGAAAGAACTGAAGGAAGAAAGTCATCATCAGCAAACGGATATGCATTCCATCCACGTCTGCATCCGTTGCAATGACAATATTATTGTAACGCAATCCTTCCATTCCATCTTCAATATTCAGTGCATGTTGCAATAAATTGAATTCTTCATTTTCATACACCACTTTTTTCGTAAGTCCGAAAGCGTTCAATGGCTTACCACGTAAACTAAACACTGCTTGTGTATCTACACTTCTAGATTTTGTAATACTTCCACTGGCACTATCCCCTTCGGTAATAAAAATGGTTGAATTCTTTTGCAAGGCGATGAACTCTTCTTTATTCTTAGCAGGTAAATCATCATTCAAATGCACCCTGCAATCTCTTAGCTTTTTATTATGCAGATTGGCTTTCTTCGCTCTTTCATTGGCTAATTTTTTAATTCCAGCCAGTTCCTTTCTTTCTCGTTCACTTTGTTCAATACGTTTACGAAGGGCTTCCGCTACGGTTGGATTTCTATGGAGATAGTTATCCAATTCTTTCGCCAAAAATTCTTCCACAAATTTTTTCATGGACGGACCACCTTCAGAAACATTCTGAGAGCCCAATTTGGTTTTGGTCTGACTTTCAAATACCGGCTCTTGTACACGTACAGAAATGGCGGCTACGATACTACCACGAATATCAGAAGCATCATAATCTTTCTTATAAAAATCACGGATTACTTTAATATAGGCCTCTCTAAATGCCTGTTGATGGGTTCCACCTTGTGTGGTATACTGTCCATTCACAAAGGAGAAAATATCTTCCCCGTAATCATTATTGTGAGAAATGGCCACTTCAATATCATCGCCTTTCAAATGAATGATGGGATAACGGAGTTCGTCTGCATTGGTTTTTCTTTCCAACAGATCCAGCAATCCGTTTTTACTCACATACTTTTTTCCATTAAAATGAATAGATAGTCCCGCATTCAGATAGCAATAATTCCATAGTTGGCTATCGAGGTATTCATGAATAAAATGAAAATTGCGAAAGACTGTTTCATCGGGAATAAAAGATACAAGCGTTCCATTGGGCTCACTTGTTTTTTGTTCCTTGTAATCTTTTACCAATACACCTCTTTCAAATTCAGCTGTTTTTTCTTTCCCATCACGGTGAGAAGTGACTTTGAAATACTGACTCAATGCATTTACCGCTTTGGTACCTACTCCATTCAGACCTACACTTTTTTGAAAGGCTTTACTATCGTATTTAGCACCTGTATTGATCTTACTCACCACATCCACTACTTTACCCAACGGAATACCTCGACCATAATCGCGGATGTTTACCTGTTTACCTTCGATGGTAATCTCCACTTGTTTCCCAAATCCCATGGTATGTTCATCGATACAGTTGTCGATCACTTCTTTAATCAATACATAGATACCATCGTCTGTAGCGGAACCATCGCCCAGTTTACCGATATACATCCCCGGTCTGAGTCGAATATGCTCACGCCAGTCTAAAGACCGTATCGATTCTTCATTGTATTCATTCAAATTTTTCTGTTCTGCCATAAGTCTTCATTTTTATAGAAACTCCTTCACCTTTTTTCTGCTCTCCAACCCGCAAATCTAACCACCTGTACACCCGACACAATTTTTCTTTTCTACAAATGCCGTTTTCATGTGGATAAAACACAAAAAAATGTTGATTTTACCATTTTCAGCCCCTTCTACCTACCTTTATCGCATCAATTTCCTTCAAAAACAACCCATCCGGGATCTGGAACAGATCGCTATTCTTGCCGCTGAGCGACTCGAGGAGAATGATCGATTTGCCCGTCAGGTAAAATCGAACATACCGGAACAAATGGATGCGGTAGCAAATCGACTCAATCGTTCTATAGAAAAGCAAATAGATTGTACTGTTTGCGGCAATTGTTGCAAGAGTCTAATGATCAATGTTTCTGAATCAGAAGCAGATACACTTTCTGCACATTTGGAAGTTTCCAGAGCTTCTTTTGATGAAACTTATCTTGAGAAAGGGAATAACGGCATGATGTTAATGAATGCCATTCCCTGTACTTTTCTCGAAGCCAATCGCTGTAATGTCTATGAACACCGCTTTGAAGGCTGTCGTGAGTTCCCCGCCATGCATTTACCGGGATTTTCCAAAAGACTGTTCACCACCCTCATGCACTACGGACGCTGTCCGATCATTTTTAATATTGTGGAAGAGATGAAGAATGAGATGGGGTTTGTGAGAGAAGTCAAAAGTCCAAAGTGAAAAGTCAAAAGAATATTTCACTTTTCACCTTTCACTCCACTTCTTCATTTTTGATTTTTTACTTTTTACTTTTGAATTCTCCTATGCTACAATTCGGAATCGATCATCTGCTTCAACTAAACCCTTCTTGGAAACAATCGCGCATTGGCATGATCACTAATGAAGCGGCTCGAACACATGATGGAATTGCTTCCAGAAAGGCTTTATTGGAAAATGGCTTTCATATTACGATGTTGTTTTCACCTGAACATGGTTTGGATGTGAAAGGTGCTGATGGACATGCCATGAGCGATGGAACAGATATCCTTACCGGTTTACCTGTGATCAGCTTGTATGGTGAAAGATTGGCGCCGGAGGCAGTTCATTTAGACAAGATAGATATTTTACTGTTTGATGTACCCGATTTAGGAAGTCGCTTTTACACATATCTGTGGACACTTACGCATGTAATGGAAGCCGCTGCAAAATCTCAAAAAACATTGATCATCTTAGATCGCCCCAATCCTATTTCCGGAATACTGGAATTGGCGGAAGGTCCGTTTTTAGATGAAGTCAATGGTTCTTTTATTGGGAGATGGGAAATGCCTATCAGGCATAGCTTAACATTGGGTGAGTTGGCGATATATTTTAATACAGTAAAAGAAATTGGAGCTACCCTTGAGATCATACGTTGTAAAGGTTGGAATAGAGAACAGTTTCAACCGGAATGGAAACTTCCATTCGTAGCTACATCGCCAGCTATACAATCATTTGATGCAATGTTGTTATATCCGGGTCTTTGTTTGTTAGAAGCTACAAATCTTTCTGAAGGAAGGGGCACTCCTTATAGTTTTACCGCTATTGGAGCACCCTGGTTACATGCTGAACGAGTAGCGAGTATGCTGAATGATATTTCCGGAGGAGAATGCAGCGCGCAAGCCATTACATTCACACCCGAGCATAGTAAATTCAAAGGGATGCTTTGTGAGGCAGTTCAATTAAAAGTACATGACAACATCAGTTTTCAATCGGTAATAACCGGGATGATCGCTATCAAACTCATTAAAACTCTACATCCTGATCAATTTGAATGGGATATTTATCCAACCAGTGTTAACCCAAGCGGGAAAAATCATTTAGATAAATTAACCGGCATCACAAATAGTCAGCAACTATTCGATCTCCCTTTCCCCGCTTTCATCACCGCTATCACCAAGCACACGAATACAAGAGCCTGGAAAGAAATGGTGCGAGCAGCGATCATTTACTGATGTCTGATGTCTGATGTCGGATATCAGATAGCAGATGTAAGATTTATGGTATTAGGTCTTTTATGTCAGGATTAATAGAAAAAAAGGTCCATCCCAAATCAGAAATCAGACATCCGAAATCATACATCTGAGATCTGCCATCTACCATCACCTATTCGCTATTCCCATCCGACACACCGTACAGGTCTCTAATCACCACACTGGCAGCAACACAACCAAAGATAGCCGGCATATAACTGATGGTGCCGATGATGGATTTTTTGGGGTAGGCTTTTTCTGTTTCGATGATTCTACTCTGGTCAGCTCTTTCGGGACTGAATACCACTTTTAATCCTTTGTAGATACCGAATCCATGTAGTTTTTTACGAACATATTTTGCGAGGTTACATTGATGTGTTTTTGAAATATCTGTCACCATCACTTGCGAGGGATCTACTTTGCCACCTGCGCCTAAAGAAGTAACAATCGGAATACCGCGATCAATACAAGCTTTGATGAAATATACTTTGGGAGAAAGTGTATCAATACAATCTACCGCATAATCAAATTTGCCTTGATCTAAAATTTCATTGGTGCGTTCGTCACGAATAAATTCAGTTAAGACAGTGAGATCAAGATCAGGATTGATATCTTTCAATCGATCTGCCATTACTTCTGCTTTCAATTTTCCTGCCTTGGAGTGTAAAGCCGGCATCTGACGGTTACAATTACTCAAATCCACTGTATCCGCATCAACGATCGTCATCTTACCCACCCCGGCACGAGCAATCATTTCTGCGCAAATACCACCCACACCACCTAGTCCAACCACCAGTACATTTTTCGTCATTAATCTTTCAATCGGTTCATCACCCAATAAAAGTTGCGTCCGACTCATCCAATATGGTATCATGTGATCTTTGATTTTTTGTCCGAAGGACCCCTTCGGGGATTTCTTGATTTCTTTCTTGTTCCCTGTTTCTTGTTCCCTGTTTCTTATTTCCGTTATCTTCAGACTACAAAAATGTAGCAGCTATGCGGTTTTATAAAATAATTGTTGGTGGCTTCTTCCTTTTTTGCGTCCATTTGGGTAAGGCACAACAAGTTCAGGTATTGGAATCGGGTAAAAAGGTAAGTTTTAGGGGGTTAAGTGTAGTGAATGACGAGGTATTTTGGGCGAGTGGTAGTAATGGGGCTGTTGTAAGATCTACCGATGGAGGCAAAACGATACACTGGATTCCTGTTCCCGGTTATGAGAAAAGGGATTTCCGTGATATCGAAGCTTTTAATGCAGATACTGCTGTAATCATGGCAATCGCAGAGCCGGCTGTTATTTTGAAAACAACCGATGGCGGTAAAAACTGGAGAAAAGTATTCGAGGATACCACCAAAGGAATGTTTTTGGACGCGATGGATCTATACGCAGACAATAAAAAAATGATCGTTGTTGGTGATCCGATTCATGGAAAATTATTTGCTGCTATATCATGGAATGGTGGTGATCTTTGGGAACAAATGCCCGCTTCCAATCGTCAAAAAGATGTACGCATAGTAGCTGATACCGAAGCAATGTTTGCATCCAGTGGAACGAATGTAAAATTGATCAACGAAAAAGATTTCGGCACGAATACGCTTTTGGTTACAGGAGGTAGCAAAGCAAGATTGAAGGACCTGTATCGGAATACATTCAACGATTCTCTTCCTATGATGCAAGGTGGCACATCAACAGGTGCTAACTCCATCGATTATTGGAGTGCAACAAAATCAGCCGTGATTGTGGGTGGCGATTTTGCAAAAGATACCATTGCTTCGGATAACTGTGTGTTGGTAAACTTCAAAAAAGGGAAACCTGTCTTTTCCAAGCCATCAGTTCCTCCTCATGGCTATCGTTCTTGTGTTATTTATCTCAATGAAAAAGAACTGGTCACTTGTGGAATATCCGGGATTGATATTTCAAGTGATGGCGGACGAACCTGGACATTGATTTCGAAAGAAAGTTTTCATGTGGTACAAAAAGCAAGAACCGGTAAAGCCATTTTTCTTGCCGGAGGAAATGGTAGAATTGCACGATTGATCTTACCTTAATGATATGAATACACACAAAAAGAAATGGTTATTCCTAGCACCTATCGGATTGGTATTAGTGGGCGCCGGATTATCGATGGCCATCGATGCAGGGTCCGTGAAAGCCAATGGTGGTAACTGGTTTTGGTATGGCACTGCTGCGCTCATAGTTTTTAACAGTGGGCTTTGCATTTTTGGTACTGCCATCATAGAAAAAGTTAAAAGCCTGAAATAATTGCGATTGCATTAAACCCGTCTCCATCGTTCATGTCTTATCAAAAACATAAAGACATGAAAAAGACCTTTCTCATTTGTATGGCAGCATTGTTTTGCATCGCCATTCAAACCAATACCGCTACAGCACAAACCAAAGAAGAAGTTAAAGAAAGAATTCGTCAGCGTACGGATAGTCTAACGCCTGAACAAAAAGCAAGGTTATACGAAAGAAGAAAACAGGGACGACATGAACTGTCACCTGAGCGGAAAGAAGCCATGAGAGCCCGTTATGATAGTCTTTCGCCTGAACAGAAAAAAGCAATGCGTGAAAATATACGTAAGCGCTATGATGAATTAACCCCGGAACAAAAAGCACAAATTAAAGAACGAGCCAAGCATAGATCAGATAGTTTACACCCCGGTCAAAGAAGAATGTTGAAACGTAAAATTGGGTAAGCTGAAAGCATTGAAGATTCATTGTTGTTTTTTTGGGATATCGGAAAGGAGTACTGTCTAGTTCAGTACTCCTTATTTTTTAAAAGCAAAATACACAGCCCCAAGAATGAACAAGGAACTGATCAGGTATTTGGTTTGAAAAGGTTCTTTTAGATAAAAGACTGCAAATATGGTAAACACAAGCAGCGTTATGATTTCCTGAGTAATCTTTAATTGAAAGCCCGAGAATCCGTTGGCATATCCTGCACGATTGGCAGGTACCATTAAACAGTATTCAAAAAAAGCGATACCCCAACTGATGGCAATGGCTTTCCATAATGGCATTCCTTGTTGTTTCAGGTGCCCATACCAGGCAAAAGTCATAAAGACATTAGAGACCAATAACAAAAGAATGGTTTTGATCATATAGGTTCATTTTGAATGTGGCAGTAAATAACTGCAATATCAGCAGTAAAACAAAATCGGAGTTGTCAGATTGCCACTGAAATAAAATCAGCACGGATATTGTACTCGTATATCCAATAAAACAGGCAAGTATGAAAAAGTTTCAGGCGATCATTAAGTTTCAGATGGATGATGATTTTATGTCGCTGGTTCCACCCCATCGTACTTATGTGAATTTCTTACTAAATAAAGGAATCATCGACAGCTATGCCGTGAGTATGGAAAGTCAGACCTGCTGGATTACCTTGAATACAGAGACCAAAGAAGCTGCAGACCAACTATTGGTGAAATCTCCCTTATACAAATACTGGACTTATGAGATTGAGGAATTGTTTGTGTATGATAGTCAGCACTATCGCTTACCCGCCTTGCAGTTGAACTAATTTTAAAAAATCTCAAAACTTTTTTTGGCAGTAATGTTTCAGACCCTATTTTTGCACTCCTAACAAAACGGGAGCATAGCTCAGTTGGTTTAGAGCATCTGCCTTACAAGCAGAGGGTCCGCGGTTCGAACCCGTGTGCTCCCACAGACAAAGCCTCAATTATTTCATTGAGGCTTTTCTTTTTTTCCCATTATGCCTGCCTTTATATACACGAATTGCATTCTAAAAATTCTATATATTTTAAATATATTGCTATTACAGAAACTTCATTTCTTATAATACTCTATTTAAATGAAAATAGTTACTTGGAATTGTAATGGGGCTTTAAGAAATAAGATAGAAACATTATCTGCATTTGATGCAGACCTATACTTAATCCAAGAATGCGAAAACCCAGAACTTTCTATTAATAAATCATACAAAGACTGGGCTTCAAATTTTTTGTGGAGGGGAGATAATAAAAACAAAGGAATCGGAATTTTTGCAAAAAAAGATACAACGATTGAGGCAATTGATTGGCCGGATAATTATAAGGATAATAAAGTACGACATTTTTTGCCGTGTATGGTAAATAATGACTTTCAGTTAGTAAACATTTGGACAAGTCAAAACAAGTCCCCAAACTTCGGATACATAGGGCAACTTTGGAAATACATTGAGCTGAACAAAGAAAATTTCAAGAAAATAATTTTGGCAGGCGACTTTAATAGCAACTCAATATGGGATCAATGGGATAGATGGTGGAACCATACAGATGTTGTTAATGATTTATACAAAATGGATATTCATAGCCTTTATCACACCTATTTTAAAGAACAACAAGGAAAGGAAACACGTCCAACCTTTTTCTTACAACGAAACATAATGAAACCATATCATATTGACTACGCTTTTGCTTCTAAAGCATTGAAAACAAATATGCGTCAATTTAAAATTGGCGATAAAAAAAAGTGGCTACGTTATAGTGATCACCTCCCTTTATTCTTTGAAATAGAAAATTTATAATTAGATAAAGAGTGGCTACTTTCTAGAAAATGATAACTGGTAAGGAATCCTCATTTGTGTTCTCTGCAGAACCCAATTGAACTCCTTAAATTTGCAAAATGATCCCTTTCTCAAATAGCACCTCCCCACGTCCATGGGAATCACAAGATGAAGATGTATTGGTAGAAACCACTACTCCTTATCAACTGATCGTATGGAACGATGAAGTGAACACATTTGAATGGGTGATTGAAACCCTCATGGAAGTGTGTGGACATTCACATGAACAAGCAGAGCAAAGTGCCCTCATCATTCATTTTCAAGGAAAATATGCGGTAAAAAAGGGCAGCTACGAAACCCTCAAACCCATGTGCGACGCCATTACAGACCGTGGTATTGGCGCGACGATTGAAAATATGAAATAAGGAATATGAAATAAGAAACAGAGAAAGTATTTTGAAATTACTCCTCATTTGATTTGCTTCATTTGATTATTAGCTAATTTCATTTCATATTCCTTATTTCACATTCTTCTCCATGCCTTTACATGCACTCACTTCTTCCCTTTGGTTTCCTCCCGTAACAGATGCATTGGAAGACGGATTATTGGCCATGGGTGGAGATGTTTCCGTAGAAAGACTCTTATTAGCTTATCGAAACGGTATCTTCCCTTGGTATGATGATACTATTCCATTATGGTGGAGTCCCGATCCCAGATTTGTATTGATACCGGAAGAGCTGAAAGTGAGCAAAAGCATGCAACAGATCATCAAAAAGAAAACTTTCACATTCAAAGTCAATACTGATTTTAATCAGGTCATTCATCATTGTCAATCGCTCAACAGAAAAGGTCAAGATGGCACTTGGATCACAGAAGAACTAAAAGAATCGTTTATTGAATTGCATGGTCTCGGTCATGCACATTCCGCCGAAGCATGGATGAACAATGAATTGGTAGGTGGATTGTATGGTATTAAAATGGGGCCTTTCTTTTTTGGAGAAAGCATGTTCAGCAAAGCCAGCAATGCCAGCAAATTTGCATTCATTCATTGGGTCAGACAACTACAACAAGAAGGAGTAATACTGATCGATTGCCAGGTTTATACGGAACATCTGGAAAGTCTAGGAGCAACGATGATACCCAGAAAAGAATTTATTAGTTTGTTGAACACACATCTTTAACCGCGATAACCATACATCACTTCAACATCACGAACAATCGTTTCCATATCCCGGTCTTTATTGTATGGATCGTAATTTTGTTTCAGGTTACTGCCAAATACAACAGCTATGGTTTGCCAAAATGCCGCATTAAAGCCTCCTTTATACTCCTGAATGATCTCATAACAATTATTACCGGTTTGACGATAGATCAACTTCATCAAAACCTTTCCCTGATACACAGATAGTTTGGTGAGTTTGTCAGCAAATTCCTTTTTCAATTCTTTTTCTCTTGATTTGATGATCGCCCGTCTTTTTTGTTTATCAGACACATTCACCAATCTGGCATTGATCTCATTCATCACTTTACTGGCTGCCATCGCATATGGATAGGTAACATAAACGGCATTACGCAAACGTGTCCATTCAGCCCAGTGTCGTTTCCATTTACCTGTTAATTTTCCAATGACTTCTACAGGAGGTAATATACTTTCAGGGATGGTGTCTCCTTCCGGGGTGATATATGCATATACACGAACCGTATCATAAGGACCACGCTCTTGTGCAGAAAGGGCAATACTAGTCATTACAATGACCAGCATACTCAGTATGATATGTTTGCCAGGGAAGCGCATTACTTAAAAATAGAACTAGTTTTTCTAATTAATGCTGCCTGTGAAGAAAAGTAACCCGGGGGAAAGGATACTTTTAACAAATTGGTGGCTGTTTATGAAACTAATGTCAATCATAAACAGCAACCATATCAGTAAAATAGAATACTACGATGCAACTTTCAAGCTGTTCTTTGATTGACGGTTTCGTTGAATGATGGACATCACAAAACCAACAACCATCACCACAATACCCAACCACAATACATTGATCATTGGGAACTCATACACTTTAAGCGTGATCAGGTCTGTAATGGCCCCACTTTCTTTGATGCCAATCTCCAGCAATCCTTTCTTTTCATCTTTCACTTTATTGAACTTCAAGATCAGACTTTGCGCTGTAACCGTATCTGGAATAGGTCTGAACTCATTTCCGGCTACGGCAATACCCGGTGTTGCAGTATATCTTCTTCCATCTTTAGACAATACAGCGATATCAAGAAACAAAGTTGTTTCACCCTGACTATATAAAGCCACTTGCTCGGTTGGATTTACAGATACTTTATTGAGAATAATTAACCCATTACTATAAAACAAAGTATCCCCTACACTGATCTCACGATTGGTAAAACTAGTTGTATCTTCTGTGCTGTTTTCCTGGAAAGAAGTGATGTATGCAAAAATATCTTTGTGCCAATAATGTTTCGCAGCAGGGTTGGCTGCAAAACCTTCCATGCCTTTATTATTCTTGATCACATCCGGATACAAACTGAAAGAATCATCTCCTTCTTTTGCCTTAAACTTAATTTCATAATAACGCTTTCGGTCTCTTTCATTCAGTGTGTCTTTCACATAGGTAACCATATATCGACCCATATCAGTAGCTACACCTTTGAACAAAGTGATATTCTCAGCCGGATTTCCTGCCGGATTCCCACGTTCTTTGGCATCTTCCTGTCTCAAAGGTGTTACACCTGTGGTATTCCAACTCAATACTGTTTTCTTAGCAGATGAGATCAATATCCCAACAAGTACCAATCCAAATCCAACATGCGCTACGGAAGCACCGGCTGCTTTTAGTTTTCCTTTGAGTCCTAAAAAGATATAAGATGCATTAGCTACAACAGCATACACTGCTGCAAAAATGGCTAGATGAATGGCGAATAAAAATCCGGGGCCTTTTTTATCGTAAGCAACTTCACCAAAGAAACTGATAGACAAACTGAGCAATACAGCCACTACTGTTGGTATCCAGATATTCTTACCAAAAAAGCGCTTGGGTGTGTCTTTGTATTTGAGGTATTGCGTAAGTGCCGTCAATAAGCCAATAATAATCGCTACAAAAATCTGAATCTGGTTATGTGCAAACTCAGGATCTTCCGGCGGAGCGATATTGGTGCCGAATAATTTATTGAAAACAGGTGTTGAAGTTTTAGCGATGATCACCATCCCCGACAAGAACAATACCAAAGACCCTATGAACATCCAGAATTCACGACTATAAGTATTCTCCTCCTTTTGAATGGATGGAATTGATTTGTAATTTTTGAAATACAAAAACAAGGCAGGAACAAAAAATACCAATACAAACAACAGCAACTGTGTATTCATTCCAAGATCTGTAAACGCATGTACAGAAGTATCTCCCAACACACCACTACGTGTCAAGAATGTTGAATACAGAATGAGAGAGAAGGTAATAATATAAAAGAAATAAGTAGGTCTCAGTGAATAACCACTGTGACGATAAATAAGGTTTGTATGTAGCCCTGCTATCAATGTCAACCAAGGAACCAATGAAGCATTTTCCACCGGATCCCATGCCCAATATCCCCCAAATGATAAACTCTCATAAGCCCATGCTGCACCCATCATGATACCGGTACCTAACACTGCCGCAGAAAAAGATGCCCATGGCAAGGAAGGTTTTACCCATTCATGTTTTTTACTCATCAATCCGGCAATGGCATAGGCAAAAGGAACAATGGTAGAAGCAAAACCTAGGAACAAAATGGGCGGATGGATCACCATCCAATAATTCTGCAGCAAAGTATTCAATCCCGTTCCATCTTTAATAAGACTGAGATAGTCTGGTCTTTCGAGAATCGGCCAATCGAACTCATTTCTTAATAACACAAAAGGACTGCTTCCAATCTTTACGCCAAAAATGTATACACCCAACAACATGGTGGCTAAGGCAAATTGAGCAAAACTCATCACTGTCATCACTCCTGCTTCCCAGGCTCTAGCACGCCATATCAATACCCAGCCCAATACACAATGCCAAAAACTCCACAACATGAAACTACCTTCTTGTCCTTCCCAGAAACAACTCAATAAATATTCCATCTGCAGACTTCTGTCGCTGTGGTTGTATGCATATTTGTATTCAAACAGATGATTGGAAATGATATAATACAAAATTCCAAACATGGCCAGTACGCTGATCGTCTCTACCAGAAACGCAACGCGCGCCATTCTGATCCAACCTGCTTTTTCATTTTCCAAATGAATACGGCTTGCCTTAAAATAAGCAATGGTAGCGATGAGAGACGCTACCAATGATAAGATCGCAAAAAAATGTCCTGCCTGTCCGGGTAATAAATGTTCTCCTAAATATTGCATATTGATGGAATTCTGTCAGGGAATAAAATGTAAAATGCCTGGAATTAATTGCTCACTTCTTTATTCATTTCCGGCTGTTGCTGCATGGCTTTGGGATCGTCTTTATACTTGGAAGGACATTTCAACAGAATATCCTTGCACTCAAAATGATCACCTTGCATTTTTCCTTTCAATACCAGACGCTCACTTTTCTCCATATCCGTAGGTTTATTGTTATGGTACACTACTTTGATGCTATTACCTAATGTATCCACAGCTGTAAAAGTGAGATAGTTCGGATTTTTAACCGCATCATATTCCAGTGGCTGGGTTTTATCCAGTTTAGCGATCAAATTCACAAACTTACCTTCCTTTTGTCTGGCAGATTCAATGGTTTCATAGGTGGTCAGATCACCGGTATAGCTAATCAAAACAACAATCGCAGCAGCAATCAAAACCAGTATGATGATATGTGTTTTTTTCATGTCAACCTTTTTACGCTGCAAAAGTAGCCCAAAATGAACAAGCAACACGGGATGTTTGTCAGGCAATCTTGTTAAAACAGATTTCTTTCCACAATTTTAGGACATGGAGCAAGAGAACCCTTCAGAAATAAACACTTTACAGGAATACAAGAAATTCATGGCCAGGATCATAGCAGGCTGGTTATTTCTGATTTTTGTATGTCTTTGGATAAATAGTGCATTACCTTTTGACCACGTAGATTATCCGGTATTCATTGATCCGAAGGTTTTTCAGGTCGATATCTGGAAATGGATCTTCACATCCACCTTTTTACTTATTTTTTTGATCATCCCCGGGCGTTATACAGCTCTTATTCTGGCTTTTCTGATGGGATTTTTCATATATACCTACCTCTACACGGGTCGCTCATTATTTAATCCTGCTTTTGTATGGGTACTAATACCTTTTACACTGCCTGATCGCTGGTTTTTGGAGAGTTGGCTGGGGTTGAAATGGCTCTTGCTGATCAGTTTATTGTTACATGCTTGGTGGCTACCGCTATCTGTAAAAGCTATTCCGGGTTATACCCTATACCTTATCCCCTTTATTGCATGGGAATATCTATTCAAGTCATTCATGGAGAAATATGAGCCGAAATAACCATCAAAAGGGGCAAATAATAAGTTCCCGTGGGCACAAACAGCCATAATTCCGAAAAATGCGCCTAACTTGCGCCCTGTTTGCAATCTAAGAATCATCATGACAGACTTATCGCAGTTTGACCCCAACACGGTTGGTAATCCCAACAACAATATTTTCGGACTCCCTTTTTCTGAAGAAGATGCACGCCTCGTGATACTTCCTGTTCCCTGGGAAGTAACGGTTAGTTATGGTGCAGGTACAGCCCGTGCTGCTGAGCATGTATTAAAAGCCAGTATACAGGTGGATCTCTTCGACGCCGATGTTCCGGGTGGATGGAAACAAGGCTATTACATGAAAGAGACCAACAAAAAGATCTTGTTGAAAAGCGATTATCTGCGCAAAGAAGCGGAATTGTACATCGACTATATCTCCCATGGAGATGAAGTAGAAAAGAACAAATTCATGTGCAAAAGCCTGAAAGAAATCAATGAAGGCAGTTTGATGATGAACCAATGGGTGTATGATGAAACCAAAGCATTGTTAGACAAAGGCAAACTGGTGGGATTGCTGGGTGGTGACCACAGCACTCCGCTGGGTTTCATGAAAGCATTGGCAGAAAAACATGGTGATTTTGGCATTCTTCAAATCGATGCACATTGTGATCTTAGAAAAGCTTATGAAAATTTTGTGTACTCACACGCTTCCGTGATGTACAATGCACTGAATGAAATTCCCCAAATCACCAAACTGGTACAAGCCGGTATTCGTGATTTCTGTGAAGAAGAATGGGACTATATCTGCAATAGTAATTTCAGGGTTATTACTTACTTCGACAAAAACATACAGGAAAGAAAATTTGAAGGCGATACCTGGAAACATATCGCAGATGAAATCGTGAACCAGCTTCCTGAAAAAGTATACATCAGTTTTGACGTTGATGGACTGGATCGTAAATATTGTCCAAATACCGGAACACCTGTACAGGGCGGATTTGAGACAGAAGAAGTATTGTATCTGTTCAAAAAAGTAAAAGAGAGCGGCAGACAATTGATTGGTTTTGACCTTGTGGAGATCGGGGTTGGACAAACAGATTGGGATAGCAATGTGGGTGCTCGTTTATTATGGAGACTCTGTAACCTCATGATCAAATAGTAAAATGGCGGCAAAGACCTTTGATTATATTGTTGTATTAAAACAACGCAACTTTAAATTGGTAGACAATATCAGTATCATGATGTTGCTATTAGCTGTTATTGTTCTTCTGGAAGATGCATTGACGCCATTTTCGAATGCTTCGATCATGCCCTTTACCATTGTAACACTGATACTTGGCTGGATCATTTTTACTTATGCCAAAAAAAGCAACGGTAAAGTTGGATATTATAGGATCGGATTATTGTTTGCTGCATGGGGCTTATTCATCACTTTGAAATCTCCCTATGTATGGATATTCGCTGTGTATGTAATTGCAGCAGTGATGGAAAAACAAGTAAAATTTCCTAGAGAGATCGCTTTTGATGAAACTGAAGTGGTGTTCAATACTTTTCCACGCAAACACTATCAATGGAATGAGTTGAGTAATGTAGTATTGAAGGATGGTTTACTAACACTTGATTTCAAGAACAACAAACTACTTCAGAAAGAAATTGACTCACAAACAACTCCACAGTTAGAGAAAGAGTTCAATGAATTCTGCCAATCAATGATTACAGCAGATACCATAAAATAGATTAATTTACTTCTGTTTACTAATAATGTGTTATCTACAATGCAATATGACTGCGTAGATAGTATATCGTCACAAATCATATAACATGTCAATTCCACAATCTCCATACATACTCTACTCAGATGGTAATGGTAATATCTTTGAAGATACCAGTTTGTATGCCACAGGAAGAGCAGGATGGGATGCATTCCCCATTCCTTTAGATGAATGGATCGAGTTGCCGGATGGTGGAAATTTATATGAATTGCCGGGTCGCAGAGGCATTGGTATTGACGTAGTCACCGGTGAAATGCGTTTATGTGAAAAAGGTTGGGCAGTTGCCGCTTTTATTCCACCTGCACATACAGGTTTATACATTGCTGCTTACGAAACCCTGCCTGACGCCCCTACTTTACCCTTGTTTTGTTATACGGCTGCAGGTTGGTACAATAACAAAACCTATGTACCTGCGGTAAGAATTGAAAAAGACATCAGACAAGAATGCGCAGGCTATGACAGCAAAAAAATTGAAACAGGTACGCAACAGTTACTCAATAACTATCCGGACAATCGTCTGGTCAAACACCTAATGGAGAATTGTTGCATGACATACAATTGTCCGGCAGCAAGAAATTTCTCTCTTTCCAGATGGGAATGTCCGGTTCCCACCTCACCTGCCTGTAATGCCAATTGTGTAGGTTGTATTTCTTTTCAACCCGAAGAAGAAACCATTGTATCTACGCAAGATCGTCTCACATTCAAACCGATGGCGGAAGAGATCGTTGAATTCACCGTTCCGCATCTAATGAATGCTCCATTCCCTATTGTAAGTTTTGGACAGGGTTGTGAAGGTGAACCCTTATTGATGTGGGAAACCATTCGCGAAGCCATTTTACAGATACGGAAACATACAGACAGAGGCAGTATCAATATCAATACCAACGGTTCTAAACCTGATGCGGTAAAAGCTTTATGTGAAGCCGGCCTTAACAGTATTCGTGTAAGCACCAACGCTGCCCGCAAACATATTTATGAGCCCTATTATCGTCCTAATAACTATCGCTTTGAAGATATCATTGAAAGTTTGAAAGTAGTGCGTGGTTATGGAGGATGGGCTAGTATCAATTATTTTGTTTTTCCGGGAATGACCGATAGTATTGAGGAATATGAAGCACTGCGTCAATTGATCATCGATACGGATCTTTCGATGATACAATGGCGTAATTTCAACATCGATCCTGATTGGTACATGGGTAAAATTGGAGTACATGAGACCGGCGAAATGTTGGGGGTAAAACAACTCATGTCATTGATAGCTGAAGAGTTTCCCAAAGTGAGATTCGGATATTTTAATCCGCCGATCGAAAGAATCAAAGGAAATTATGATCAGCATTTTGCAGGTGCTGAATTATACCAATAAGATTTATTGACACTAGTGAATAATGGTTGCAAAAAAAGACTACTACACAGGTATTGCACTTGCCGTATTGGCAACACTTATATGGTCTGGCAATTTTGTGATTGCCCGAGGTGTGAACCAACAAATTCCTCCTGTTAGTCTTGCCTTTTACAGATGGTCACTAGCCACAGTACTCATTGCTCCACTGGCTATCAAAAAATTTAAAGAAGAGAAGCAGATTGTCTTAACAAACTGGAAATACATTTTCTGGGTAGCACTTACAGGTATTACACTGTTTAATACGTTTGTATATGTTGCCGGACATTATACTTCTGCCATTAACATGGCATTGATTGGCACAACCTCCTCTCCCATTTTTGCTACCATCATGGCGGTTGTTTTTTTGAAAGAAAGAATGAATACATTCAGGATCATTGGGATTCTTTTATGTGTTGCAGGAATTGTTTTACTATTATCAAAAGGTAGCTGGGAAAACCTTGCCTCTTTTCGCTTTTCAGTGGGCGATCTTTGGGTACTTGCGGGTGCATTTGCGTTTGCTGTTTATAATATTCTTGTCAGAAAAAAGCCCCGCGGCATTTCAGCTATCAATTTTTTATTCGTCATTTTTTTACTGGGAACCATTTTGTTATTTCCTGCTTACCTAACAGAATTCAATATCACTGGTCCCGTTCAGTGGAATGGAAATTTATATGGATCCATCATTTATCTGGGGTTAGGCACATCTGTAATTTCTTTTCTGTGTTGGAATGCAGCTTTACAAAAATTAGGCACAGGCACCACTGTTCTTTTTGGAAACCTCATCCCCATTTTCAGCACCCTCGAAGCTGTATGGTTATTGGGTGAGCAAATCAATTCCATTCATTTGATCAGTGGATTACTCGTCATTGGTGGATTGATCATTGCCAATACCATGCAAAACCATAACCGTATAAAACAGTAATTTACGGTATGAAGCATGCGGTATCTTCCACTGTTCCGGGTTATGTACTTCCTTTGATTGTTTTTTCACAGTTTGCAGGAACATCTGTATGGTTTGCGGGAAATGCCATCTTACCTGCGCTACAAATACAGTATCAATTACCGGATAGCATGTTGGGAAATATTACCACTGCTGTGCAATCCGGTTTCATCATCGGCACATTGGTATTCGCTTTGTTTAGTATTGCCGATCGATTCTCGCCCGTACAACTGTTTATGTGCTGTGCATTGTTGGCTGCAGTCTTTAATGTGATGGTTATATGGGTAAACAATAATATCGTATTACTATTGGCTTATCGCTTACTTACCGGTTTTTTTCTGGCAGGTGTTTATCCGGTCGGAATGAAGATTGCAGCCGACTGGTATGCAAAAGGATTGGGAAAAGCATTGGGATTTCTCGTGGGTGCTTTGGTAGCTGGCAAAGCATTACCTCATTTGATTAAAAGCACCATACAAGTAGACAATTGGCAGCAAGTGATGATCCTCACTTCTGTTATTGCAGCGTCAGGTGGTTTATTAGTTGGATTATTCTTAAAAAATGGTCCGCATCGTGCCAAATCTATTGGTTTGAAGAAAATTAATTTAGTAAGTCTATTTAAAGACAACTCCTTCAAAGCCGCTTCATTCGGCTATTTTGGACATATGTGGGAACTCTATACATTCTGGGCTTTTATTCCATTAATGATTACTTGGTATAATCATTTTCATGCCAGCTCCATCCCTGTTTCTTTTTGGTCTTTTATGATCATTGCTGTGGGATGTATCAGTTGTATTCTTGGCGGAGCTGTTTCAAACCGAATAGGCAGTGCCAAAGTAGCATGGGTATCTTTAGTCGTATCGGGTATTTGTTGTTTGCTATCACCTCTATTTTTCTATGCCTCTCCCAATATCTTTTTGCTGTGCTTGATGCTATGGGGATGTTTTGTTATTGCTGATTCACCACAATTCTCTGCATTGGTATCACAAACTGCTACGCCGGTAACAAAAGGAACAGCACTCACATTAGTGACTTCTATTGGTTTTGCCATTACCATTGTAAGCATCGAAACCTTGAATCTGATATGGAATCGATTCATGCCTGATACTGTAGCTAAATATTGGCTTTTACCTATATTGGCGATCGGTCCTGTTTTCGGTTTATTCCATATGAAATCTTTACTCCGGAAAAATTAATCCAACATCCTATCTTCATTCCTTCATGGATACCTTTACATTGATTTTATTATGCATTGCCGCTTTTTCTGCCGGATTTGTTGATGCCATTGTTGGCGGCGGCGGATTGATCCAAACCCCTGCGGCACTGGTATTACTCCCAGACCTACCGGTTTCAACGGTGATTGGTTCTTTGAAAATACCTTCATTCAGTGGTACTTTTTTTGCAGCCAGGCAATACCTAAAAAGAACGCAGTTGAATTGGCGCATCACTTCATGGATGTGTATCACTGCTTTTATCGCAGCATTTGCCGGTTCACAGTTATTGACTGTTGTCAGCAATCAATATATGAAACCCGTGATCTTTATTGTACTGGTGCTGGTAGCGATTTATACATATTCTAAAAAAGATTTCGGACAACAGGTGCATAAAAAGCATAGCACGAAATCCATTTTCGGATGGAGTTTATTGATCAGCTTCGTGATCGGATTTTATGATGGGTTTATCGGTCCGGGTGCAGGTAGTTTTTTAGTACTTGCGTTTATTGCTATCCTTGGTTTCGATTTTTTACAAGCCAGTGCCAATGCAAAAATGGTCAACCTCTCCACCAATTTAGGATCGATTGTTTTATTCTTATTAAAAGGCAGTATTCTCTGGACAGTTGCCATTCCAATGGCTATCAGTAATGCCATAGGTGGTATCATGGGTGCATCTTTGGCCATCAAGAAAGGCAATCAGTTCATCCGCATTTTCTTTCTCATCATCGTGATAGCGACCTTGCTTCGTTTTGGTTACGATGTGTTTTGGGGCTAATAGCTGATGGCTTATCGTTCATGGCAAATGGAAGCAATATTCTCCATATACACTTTTTACTTGCTATACGCTATGAACTATTAGCTATGAACCATAGGCTATCTGCTACACCCACAATTAACCTTTCTTTATACCCCAAAAGTGGATTACTGCATGGTTATGGCTGTAATTTTCAACATTGTTCATTGGCTCAAAGCATAGCTGTATTTTTATATGAATAACATTGCAAGCATGACACTCGACTTTGAGAGAGAAAAAAATATCAAAGCATCGCTTATTACAGTAGCTATCTGTGGGGCTTTGTTTTTATTGTTTTTTATGTTGCAATGGAGTTTACCTCAGATTCCACAGCCGGATTTTGGTGAAGGTATTGAAGTGAACCTTGGTAACAGCGAAACAGGACTGGGTGATATTGCACCCCAAATTCCCGGTTCACCCTCTGAAACACAGGATGCCAATACACCCGCACAATCTACTCCTACCACCAATCAACCCAATATTACGGGTGATGAAAATGAAGCGGACGATGCACCTGTTGTCAATAAAACAATCAATAAACCTGTTACCAAACCAATCAGTGAAAACATACCTGCCATCACAAAGCCAACCAATAACACGGTTAGTAATCCAACTCCTCCTGCACCCAAACCCAAAGCAGTATTTCAAGGCGGCACCAGTACCACCACCAGTGGAAATAATGCCGATAGTTACAATGGTGTAAAAAATCAGGGCATTGCGGGTGGAAAAGGTGATCAGGGGAATCCGAATGGTAATCCAAATTCAGATAGCTACAAAGGCAATGCCGCCAGCGGTAATGGTGGTGCCGGTGGTACAGGTGGTGTGAGTATTCGTAGCGGACTAACCGGAAGAAGTTTTAGAAGTATTCCATCTTTTGAAGACGATTTTAATGAGAATGCAAAAGTGGCTGTTGATATTACAGTAGACAAGTCCGGTAATGTTACCATGGCTGTTGTAAATCCCAAAGGCACCACTACTACCAATCAAAATATCAGAAATATCGCCCTACGCAAGGCCAGATCACTGAAGATGAATGCAGGCAATGCGGATGAACAAACAGGGACTTTGGTGTTTAGTTTTAAATTGAAAGGATAACAGGTTTACGATACTTAAAATTATAAGCCATAGGTTCATCCACCTAAGGCGGAAGAATCTGCGGCTTTATCCATCACAATCGCATAGTTTCATACATTTGTCGACAACAGTTTTGAGTCTCACAATGACCTACGCAGAAACGATCGACTATCTATTTACCAGACTACCTATGTTCAGCAGAATCGGAGCTGCTGCTTATAAAAAAGACCTCACCAATACCATTCGTTTATGCGAAGCACTGGGCAATCCTCAGTATCAGTTCAAATCCATTCATATTGCGGGTACCAATGGCAAAGGATCTGTGAGTCATATGATGGCTGCTATTTTTCAAACAGGTGGCTATAAGACCGGATTGTATACTTCTCCTCATCTAAAAGATTTTAGAGAACGTATTAAGATCAATGGTGAAATGTGTTCAGAAGCATTCGTCATTCGTTTCACGGAAAAAATTCAACCCCTGATTGAAGAAATTGAACCTTCCTTTTTTGAGATCACAGTTGCCATGGCATTCAGTTGGTTTGCCGAACAAAAAGTAGATATTGCTGTGATTGAAGTGGGGTTAGGTGGAAGATTAGACAGTACAAACATCATTCATCCCGAATTGAGTATCATCACCAATATCGGAATGGATCATATGAATATGCTAGGGAATACACTGTCAGCTATTGCAGGTGAGAAAGCGGGTATTATGAAAATGGGTATCCCTTGTGTAATTGGAGAATCTGTACCAGAAACCAAACGGGTATTTGATCATATTGCAGAAAAAGTACAAACCGCTTTGATCTATGCCGCTGAAACAAAAAGTATTGTTAACTGGACTTACGAACATCATCAGTTGATCGTAACCATGATTGATCATGCTTCGCAAGAACAACGTGAATATCGATTAGATCTTCCGGGAATCTATCAATTAAAAAATATCATCACTGTTGCAGAAGCTGCTTCCCAATTGGCTTCCAAAGGGTGGAATACAGGAGTTCACATTGTACAAAATGCATTACCGCAGGTTAAAAAATTAACAGGACTCCATGGAAGATGGGAAATCATTCATGAAAACCCTGCAGTAATACTCGATGTGGGACATAATGAAGACGGCATCAAAGCCATTAATCAGCAATTGGCTTATGTACCATACGAACATTTACATATCATCATTGGTATGGTAAAAGATAAAGATATTGATACCGTATTGAACATCTTACCCAAAAATGCCCACTACCATTTTACGCAAGCGCAGATTCCAAGAGCACTCGATGCAGTGAGTTTACAACATCAAGCGAATAGAGTGGGTTTAACGGGAGATTGTTATGCAGATGTCAATGCCGCATTAAAACAAGTCCTTGCCATTGCTCACCCAAAAGATCTGATCCTGATCTGTGGAAGTGTATTTTTAGTAGGTGAAGTAATGATACCAATAGCTAAAGACTAATTATTGAATCGTTATCCAGTTGAGTTGTAACAACGCTTCATATACAGGTCCTAATTGTACTCCATGTTGTATTTTATTTTCGCGCAGTAGCTGTAGAAACTCTTCTTTACTGAACAAGCAAACATCAATGTCTTCAAACTCATCAAAATTTTTTTTCTCGCCTAGAACAGCATTTTTAGCCAGAAAAAAATAAGCTGTATTATCATTGATCGCAGGGTTAGGACATAGTTGACATAAAAACGATACTTCATCCGAATAAAACCCTGTTTCTTCCTGCATCTCACGTATAGCGGCCATCTTAGGATCTTCTCCTTTATCAATTACACCTCCGGGTAACTCATAAGTGATCTGATCAACTGGATAACGATATTGACGAACGAGTACAACTTTTTCATCACTGGTCACCACAAATATATTCGCCCAATTGGGTAGTTCTACTACATAGTACGGTGTAATGATTCTCCCATCGGGAAACTCACATGTATCTGCACGAGCCTGAAACCAGCGATCAATATATACTTTTTCCGATGCTAATTTTTTCCATTTGAGTTCTCGCATTTACCATCTTTTATTTTCACGTAATGTAGTGATATGAGCCGTATGATGTCTGCCATGCCAAGCGTACAATCCTAATAAAAACCACATCGACATTTCTCTGCCATGTTCAGGATGTGTTACTTTTCTCTCCCACTGTTCAGGTGTCAAATCTTTGATCGTAGCCAGCAGCCGCTGATGAACGCCATGCAATAGGGTCAATGAAACATTGATAGGAACCGTTTCAATATCAGCAAGTTTTACCCAGGCATTTTCATCGTAAGGTTTAATCACAGGATTGTCTTCCGTTAACCCTAACCTAAAACGTATATAAGCATTCATGTGACTGTCTGCAATATGATGTACCAACTGTTGCACTGTCCAACCACCATCACGATAAGGTGTTTGTAATTGTGCCGCATCTAAATTCAAAATGGCTCTCTCTACTTCTTCAGGAAGAAACTGTATATCAGCCAGCCATTCTTTCTTTTGTTGCTCACTATAAGGCTTGGGTTCATATTTTCCGATGGGGTAACGCGGGTCTTGGGTCATGGGGTTGGTTTTGGGTGATCAGGTGATCAGGTTATTAGTTATACTATTCTTATTTCTTATTTCTTATTTCTTACTTCCTGTTTCTTGTTTCTCCTTTCTTGTTCCTTGTTTCTTTATTCTTTATTCATCATTCTCTCACCCTCCTTCTCTCAACGCATGTCCGGTCAAGTGAATGAAGACGTCTTCGAGATTGGCTTGTTTGACTTCTTTGGGTTTTTCGAAGCCGGTGGCGACGAGTTCATCGATCAGCTTATCAGGAGAATTCATCGCAATAATTTTTCCTTTATCTACAATCGCTACACGATCGCACAGAATCTCGGCTTCATCCATATAATGCGTGGTAATGATCACTGTTGTTCCTTTATCTCTGATTTGGCGAATTAAATCCCATAAATTTCTTCTGGCTTGAGGGTCTAAACCTGTAGTGGGCTCATCGAGAAAAATAATGCGTGGCTCATTGATGAGTGTGGTAGCAATAGAGAATCTTTGTTTTTGCCCACCACTCAGCTCTTTGAATTTGACTTTTGCTTTATCACGAAGATTGACTGCATCCAATAAATGCATGGGATCTATGACGCGATTGTATAATCCGGCAAACAATTGCAACAATTCCACCAAATTCAATCCCGGATAATACCCTGAAGTTTGTAATTGTACCCCAATGATCTTTTTGATCTCATTGGGCTCTTTATCCAAATCAAATCCATCTACCCATACCTGACCACTTGTTTTCTCACGTAAGGTTTCAATGATCTCCAATGTAGTTGATTTACCGGCTCCATTGGGACCCAACAATCCAAAGATTTCTCCTTGCAATACCTCAAAGCTTAATCCTCTTACCGCTTCAAAATCGCCGTATTTTTTATGCAGGTCTGTAACCTTAATAATAGGTTGACTCATGGCTAAAATTTATACACAAAGCCGGCTTGTTGTGGTGCTACACCAACTCCTAAAACAGCTTTATTATGACGTTGATTGAATAAAGTTACGGCTAAAGCCAGATTTTTTTGTCCTTGTAATGTCAAATACCCACCTGTAATCAATGAGGCAAAACCGCCACCAATCATCGCCCATCCGGTTCCTTTTTTATTTTCGTCAGATAAATTTCTAATGCCGAAAATGATGGCAAAACTTCCTGCCACACCTAAAATTTGTCCGGTTACTTTATTGGACTGGTGTTTAAGGTACAAATCAATCAATTGCTGATCACGGGTACGATAAAATAAGGACATGAATTGTTTACTTCCCCTGTACAAAGTATCCCGATATAAAATATTATTGGGTTTGGGATTGATGATATAGTGCATCTGTCCGGGCTCAAGACGTTGTTGTGCTTGCGAGAAAGAACAAATCAATCCCAAAAAACAAATGGCAAAAAGACGGAGCATTTTTTGCACAAAATAAGAAGAAGAAGGAAATGTTCAATGTTGAATATCGAATATCCAATTTTGAAATTGGATATTCGATATTCGATATTTCTCTGTTATAAATAGCTTTCCAGCTCATCCATCATCTCTCTACTGCCAATAAACAAAGGTGTTCTTTGGTGTAATTCGGTGGGTTGTATATCTAGAATTCGCTGTTTGCCATCGGTAGCGCGTCCACCGGCAACCTCAAGAATAAACGCAAATGGATTGGATTCATACAATAATCGCAACTTACCTTTTGGTTTATCTATCGTACCGGGATACATAAAGATGCCTCCTTTGATGAGATTGCGATGTACGTCTGCCACCATACTGCCGATGTATCTTTGGGTATACGGACCACCGGTATCTTTGGTTTTACGCTGACAAGCATCAATGTATTTTCTAACGCCCTCATCGTATTGAAAAAAGTTACCGTGATTAACAGAATAAAACTTACCGGTTGGCGGACATTTGATATCAGGGTGACTCAAACAAAACTCTCCAATAGAAGGATCTAATGTAAATCCATTGACACCTCTACGGGTAGCATATACAAACATGGTACTGGAACCATAAATCACATAACCGGCAGCTACTTGTCTGTTTCCGGGTTGTAAGAAATCTGCTTTGGTACAAGGCTTTCCTCTCTCACTCACCCTGCGATAGACACTGAAAATCGTTCCTATTGAAACATTCACATCAATATTACCACTCCCATCGAGTGGATCAAACATCACCACATATTTGCTTTGGTTACTCACTTCATCATCAAATACCACAAAATCATCCAACTCTTCACTTCCAATACCCGCACAACTGATACCATGTTGTAAAACACCCATGAATTGGTTATTGGCATAAATGTCTAATTTCTTCACATCTTCACCTTGCACATTAATGGTTCCGGCATCGCCGAGGATGTCAACCAATCCGGCTTTGTTTACTTCTACATTGACACGTTTGGCGGCAAGACCAATATCTCTTAATAAACTACTTAATTCGCCTGTGGCTGTGGGAAACTGTCTTAATTGTTGCAGGGTGAATTCATCCAGGGTAAGGATTCTTCTGTTTATTGTCATGGCTAAGGGCAATCGTTTGCACGAAGATATTTAATTTGATCCTCCCAAGCAGATTGAAAATTTGAAAATTGATTTGTCTCAATCAAGAAGTGTACTTATTACACACCCTAATTACTATGCAATCAGCATTTTTAAGCCGCTTATAGATGGATCAAATATTCATTGCCGCATGAACAATTGGGTAAAATAGATCACCCCTTTTGCATCCTGATAAGTACCGATGCCGGTTAAGGTATAATTGCCTTCAATATTCTTTTTATGTCCCGGACTGTTGATCCATCCCTTTACCACTGCTTCTGCGGACAGTTCTCCGTATGCCAAATTCTCTGCAGCCCCCATTACAGGGCCAATGCTTTTTGATACTACTGCAATTCGTTGCTCAAATCCATCATGACTAAATGCAGCTCTTTTTAAGGCCATATTCTTACTATGAATAGCAGCTTGTTCATTGGCAACCTCCACAAACTTCAATGCGCCCAACCCTTTACGTTTACGGTATTCATTGACATGGTATAAAATGTCTCTGTTCATGGCAGCAGCGCTAAAAGAAGGCGCAGTTGATTTTGTTGAATCGGAACTAACCATATTCCGATTACAGGAAAGCAAAAACAAAGGAAAAGATATAAAGCCGATTAAAATTGTGAGAGTTTTGATATAACGCATATCATTCTTTTTTTCATCTATAAACAACAACTATACCAAATTACAATTGTTCGAATCATAAAATCCCCAAGAAAAGTTTAAACTAATGGAGTAAATACTATACACTCGTTATACACCCTTCAACTTTGACTGTTGTTTACACCGAGCTTACCCGTAGTTTTGCCATCAGAACAGCTATATACATGAAAGTATTCAAATTCGGCGGTGCCAGTGTCAATAATGTAGATCGTATCAAAAATCTGGCATCCATAGTTCAACAATACCGGCAAGAGCCACTGGTGGTGATTATTTCGGCCATGGGTAAAACCACCAATGCATTGGAGAAAGTAGTAGAAGCTTTTTATACCGGAAAGCAAGAGGAAGCACTTCAACTGTTTGAAGTAATTAAAAACCAACACCTCACCACTGCCAAATACCTACTGGTGAAACAGTACAATAGTTGCGCTGCCAAACTCCATGATTTTTTTACAGAAGTAGAATGGTTATTACATGATAAGCCAGTAAGAGAATTCGACTACTATTATGACCAGGTGGTTTGTATAGGAGAATTATTGAGTACTGCTATCATCAGTCATTTCCTAAATGAAGAAAATATTTTGAACGAATGGCTGGATGTTCGTGATATTCTTCGCACAGATGATAATTTCAGAGATGCAGGCGTAGATATTGAATTTACCGAAAAGAAAATAGTAGATAGTTGGCAGTTGACAGTGGATGCCGGCATGAACATCATCGTAACACAGGGTTTCATTGGATCAACGGATGAAAATGAAAGTACTACGTTGGGACGAGAAGGCAGTGATTATACTGCTGCTCTTTTCGCGAATATGCTCAATGCCGAAAGTTTAACGATTTGGAAAGATGTAGAAGGCGTGATGAATGCCGACCCCAAACAATTTCCGGAAGCACAATTGATTCAAGAACTCAATTTCAATGAAGTCATTGAAATGGCTTTTTATGGCGCACAGGTTATTCACCCAAAAACCATCAAGCCTTTACAGAACAAAGGTATTCCGATGTATGTCAAATGCTTTCTGGATCTTTCTTTACCGGGTACGATCATCCACAAAAAAAATATCAAAGGATTACCGCCGATTTTTGTCATCAAAGAGAAACAAATACTCGTTCATTTGAAAAGCAGGGATTTCTCTTTCATGGGAGAAGAACCCATGCAACAACTCTATGCCATATTCGCGCAGATTCGTGTAAGACCCAACCTCATTCAAACAGGCGCTATTGGTGTGCAGATTTGTATGGATGATAAACAAGATAAAACCGATCAATTCGCTGCACAATCGGGTTTGTTATTTGATGTACAAGTAGAAAAAAATCTGCAATTACTCACCATTCGACACTATGAAGAAGCTTTACTGAGCAAGATGTTGGAAGGAAAAGAAGTAGTGCTTTTGCAAAAAACGAAAGAAACTGTGCAGGCGTTGTTTAGATAATTTGAGAATTTGATCCGCCTAGGCGGATCAAATTAAAAGACATTTTCAAATTACTTCACCACTCTCCCAGCCCCTCTAAACCTGGGTTGCCAGTATTTTTCGTTGAGATCGCTAATCATGACACCACCACTCGTGGCTGCGTGGACAAATTTATTATTGAGAAGATAGACACCCACGTGGGTAATGTCGCGGTTGCGACCTGTTGTGTGAAAGAAAACCAAATCTCCTTCCTGTAAATCAGCCAGCTCAATCTTTTCGCTATTATCATATTGCTCCTGTGCTGTTCTGGGTAAAGTGGTATTAAAAACATCACGCATTACTACCTGGGTAAATGCAGAGCAGTCGATGCAATTTTCTGTATTTCCACCTAAACAGTATTTGGTTCCCCACCATTTATCAATAGTCTCCAACAGTGGTATATTGGTGAGGTTTTCAACTGTAGCATCAATAATCACCGCATACTTTAATTGAAGATAACCGGCTCTTTCGATATTGAAAGCATTCATATCCGTGCTACCGGTATTATTTCGTTTGCCTGTATTGACGGTAGAAGCCTTGTTAGCATTGGTTGTGCTGGCCTTATGTCCGGTTGTAACGACAGATCCGGGAGTTACCTCTATTTGATCCAGAAAAGTTCGTTGTTGTGATGTGGTTGTTTTGGCAGGTGCCGTTTTAGCTGTAGAATTATCCCTTGAAGTCAGCTTACTCAATGATTTACAACTTGTCAATACAAGCAAAATCATCATCCCTATCATCCAAACAGATCGGTTCATCATAACTGCAATATACCCTCATGCATTTTTTATGCCAAATGATGTGGAAAAGATATGAAATAGCTTATGGTTAATGGCTAATGGTGGATTTCGGATGTCGGATTTCCGATATACTATGTTTGGCATGATGTGGATAATTGATCCTGTAAAAAAACCTTGTAAAATTGGATATTTGGAGTTCGGAATTTGGAAGCCTGAACCCACCCAAATCAGACATCAGACATCAGACATTACAAATCTGACATCTGCCATCTGCCATCCAATCAGACTTCCAACATCAGACATCCGACATTCCCTATGGCATTTTCACATTTACACGTTCATACACAATATTCTCTCCTCGATGGTGCTGCAGCGATTGATAGTTTATATAAAAAAGCTGCGAAAGATAATATGCCTGCCTTGGCCATTACCGATCACGGCAATATGTTTGGCGCTTTTGAATTTGTAAGTCAGGCTTGGAAAAATACCAAAGTGATCGGAAAAGATGCCAATGGAAAAGACATTACTGAGCCGGTCATCAAACCTATTGTGGGTTGTGAATTTTATGTGGTGAAAGATCGACATATCAAAACCTTTACAAAAGAAGTAAAGGATGAAAGATATCATCAGGTATTATTAGCTAAAAACAAGAAAGGATACGAAAATCTAGTAAAGCTCACTTCCCTTGGATTCATTGAAGGAATGTATAGCAAATATCCACGTATTGATAAGGAACTGATTGAACAATACCATGAAGGATTGATTGCCACCACTTGTTGTATCGGCGCATATGTACCGCAGACTATTTTACATGATGGTGAACAAAAGGCTGAACAGGAATTCAAATGGTGGCTAGATTTATTCGGAGAAGATTATTACATCGAGATACAGCGACACAATATCAAGGAACAGGAACTAATCAATCAAACCCTATTAAAGTTTGCCAAAAAATACAATGTGCCTGTGATTGCTACCAATGACAGCCATTATGTAGATCAGGATGATGCAAATGCACATGATATCCTGTTATGCATCAATACCGGAGAGAAACAAAGCACACCCGGGTTCGATGATTTTGTGAATGATGATGCACAGATCAAGAACAGACGCTTTAAATTTCCCAATGACCAGTTTTATTTTAAAACGACAGAAGAAATGGGAAAACTGTTCAGTGATATTCCTGAATCATTGGACAATACCAATCAGATCGTAGACAAGGTGGAAGTCTTGAATCTTAAAAAAGATATTTTACTTCCTGCCTTCCCCATCCCCAAAGAATTTCAAATACATACGGATGCCAATTTGAATCAGTGGGAATATCTGCGACATATTACCATGGAAGGTGCAAAAAAGCGTTATGCAGATATTGGTCCAGAGATACAAGAGCGAATAGACTTTGAATTGTTCACCATCAAAACCATGGGATTTGCAGGATACTTTTTGATTGTGAGTGATTTCATTAAAGCCGGAAGAGAACTCGGTGTATTTGTAGGACCCGGTCGTGGTTCGGCTGCAGGAAGTGTGGTAGCATACTGTATCGGCATTACCAATATTGATCCTATTAAATACAATTTGCTGTTTGAGCGTTTCCTGAATCCGGATCGTAAGAGCATGCCCGATATTGATACGGACTTTGATGATGAAGGTCGTCAGAAAGTGATTGATTATGTGGTGGACAAATATGGCAAGCAACAGGTAGCACAGATCATTACCTATGGTACGATGGCTGCCAAAATGAGTATCAAAGATGTGGCACGTGTATTGGATCTACCCCTTGCTGAAAGTAATATGCTGGCGAAATTGGTTCCAGATAAACCGGGCACTGAATTGGGGCGAGTATTACATGCACCGCTAACCGTGAAAGATGGCGAAAAATCATTAGAAGAAAAAGAAGCGTACCAGCAAGAAGATATTGAGAACGTCAAGAAATTACGTGAGATTTACCAAGGTGATGATATCCGGGCACAGGTACTCAAAGAAGCTGAGCGATTAGAAGGTTCTGTACGTAATACCGGTATACATGCTGCAGGTATCATCATTGCTCCAAAAGATCTTACAGAGCTTATTCCGGTTGCCACAGCCAAAGACTCTGATCTTTGGGTAACACAAATTGAAGGAAGTATTATCGAAGATGCCGGTGTTATTAAAATGGACTTCTTGGGTTTAAAGACCCTTTCCATTTTGAAAACCGCTTTGGAACTGATTCAGCAAAACCATGGTGTGACCATTGATCTAGATACGATTCCATTGGATGATGAAAAGACTTTTCATTTGTACCAACGCGGAGAAACCAATGCCACATTCCAGTTTGAAAGTGTGGGTATGCAAAAATACCTGCGCGATCTAAAGCCCGATAAGTTTGATGACCTCATTGCGATGAACGCATTGTATCGTCCGGGACCTATTGCCTACATCCCCAAATTCATTGACCGTAAACATGGTCGTGAGCCTGTAACATACGATATTCCTGAAATGGAAGAATACCTGGCTGAGACTTATGGAATCACGGTCTATCAGGAGCAGGTGATGTTGCTGAGTCAGAGCCTGGGTGGATTTACCAAAGGCGACGCAGATGTACTGCGAAAAGCCATGGGTAAAAAGCAGAAATCGGTACTGGATAAAATGAAGAAACAGTTCATTGACGGTGCATCTGCGAAAGGACATCCTGCAGATAAACTAGAAAAAATATGGACAGACTGGGAAGCATTTGCACAATATGCATTCAACAAATCACACTCTACCTGTTATGCTTTTGTAGCTTATCAGACTGCTTATTTGAAAGCGCATTATCCGGGTGAATACATGTCGGCAGTTTTGAATCATGCAGGAAGTATTGAAAAGATTACTTTCTTCATGGAAGAGTGCAAACGAATGGGTATTAAAGTACTGGGACCGGATATCAATGAATCATTGAAAGGTTTTGCAGTGAATAAAAATGGAGAGATTCGTTTTGGGTTAGGTGGATTGAAAGGTGTGGGTGAAGCGGCTGTAGAAAATATAATTATAGAAAGAGAAAAGAATGGTTGGTACCAAGATATTTTTGATTTTATCAAAAGGGTGATCCAAAGAAGTGTCAACAAGAAATCATTGGAAAGTCTTGCCTATTCAGGTGCTTTTGATTGTTTTAAAGAGTTTCACAGGGCACAATATTTCCATATAGCAGATGGTGAAAAAATATCGGGTTTAGAGAAAATCATCAATTACGGACAAGCCAATCAATCTGCTGCTGCGGCAAGTACCAACACTCTGTTTGGTGATATGTCTTCTGCCATGCAAGTGCCTATTCCTAAAATTGCGAATGTAGAACCTTGGACACTCACCGAGTTATTGGATCATGAGAAAGATGTAACAGGGATGTTCATGAGTGGACATCCTTTGGATCATTTCAAGTTTGAGTTGAAATATTATGGTATTACCAGTATCAATGATTTCAATGAGATCAAACAGACCTTGCATTTACAACCCAATCCCGGCAAACAAATTCGTGTAGCAGGCTTGGTGATTGATGTTCAGCACAGGGTTACCAAGACCGGAAAAAACTTTGGCTCTTTTGTCATTGAAGATTTCAGTGGTAAAACAGATTTCATTTTGTGGAGCGAAGATTATATCAAATTTCAGAATTATTTAGAAAAAGGACAAAATATATTGCTGACCGGTTTTTTCCGCTCAAGATTTAATCAACCCAATAATTTCGAGTTCAAAGTAAACGTGATGTCTTTATTGGAAACAGTCAAGCAAAACTTAACCAGAAGCATCGAGATCAACATACATCCGGCATCTGTAACGACGGATTTTGTATCATTCATTGATAAAAATGTGCGTGAGCATCCAGGCAAGTCATCTTTGCGTTTCAATATTTATGAGCCTCGCGAACAATTGAAAGTAAGTATGTATTCACTGGAAAAAGGATTTATGATGAATGAGGAAATGGCTCATTTTTTATTGGAGAACCCGGATTTAGATGTGAATGTTGCTGTGGTGGGTTGATACAAATACTTTGATCTGTGCCTTCATCCTAATCACCATTTATCTATCAAAAACGCTGTTTATCCATTTTTGTCTGTTTTTTACCATGAAAAAATAGCTTCTTGTTGCTAAAACAGACCCCATGTCATCTGAGACCCGGAAGCAACGGATCATAACAGTAGATGCATTACGTGGATTTGCCCTACTTGGGATTCTACTTGCACATATGATTTATTGGTACAATGCCGGTCCATTACCCGGTGAATATTTTCAAAAACACAATGACACGGCCAGTGGCATTCTGGGATTCCTGAATGAAATACTGATCTCCGGAAAATTCTTCGCCTTCTTTTCCTTTTTGTTTGGATTGAGTTTTTTTCTCCAAATGAATAGCATGGAAGAAAGCGGGAGACCCTTTGTTTGGCGCTATGCATGGCGCATCACCATTATGGGAATCATTGGCTTGATCCATCATGCTTTTTGGAGAGGAGATATCTTATCCATTTATGCACCATTAGGTTTCATTCTTTTGCCCATGAGGAAATTGAGTAACAAATGGATACTTACAATCGGTATCTTATTGGCGATCAATTTGCCAAGTTTGTTAATGCAGTTACCCGGACTGATAGAACATCTTACATCTACTACCCCACCGCCTCCCCCACCATCCGGACCACCACCAGGACCTGATCCTTCTCAAGCATTTTTCAAGAATGTTTACCAAATTGATATTTGGACCATGATGAAAAACAATATCATCAGCATTGGAGAGAAATTCGATTTCCAATTTGGTAGTGGTCGTATTTATGTAACCTTAGGCTTTTTCTTATTGGGAATGTATAGTGGCAGAAAGGGCTGGTTTGCGATGAGCGCAGAAGATTTAAAACCCATTTTCAAAAAGATAAAAAACAAATCCGGTTGGGTTGTTTTGGTAACACTCATAGGTGGACTTGGTATCTATGGATTAAATGAAGGTTTTAAACTCGGCTGGGAAAGAAGTCCGGTGGTAGGCTTAATTTTTGGCACATTGTTTAACCTGAACAACGCCTCCCTAGTGGTTTTCTATGTCACAGGAATCACATTATTGATGAACCGAAAATTTTGGCAAAACTTATTATACCCATTGGCTCCTATCGGAAAAATGGCTTTGACCAGTTACTTACTACAAACTGCACTCGGACTGGTGTTATTTTTTGGATTTGGTTTTGGATTGGTAGGTGTAACACCCCCTTGGCTCAACTGGTTAATTGCCATTGCATTTTTTATTGTACAAGCATTCTTTTGTAAATGGTGGTTTAAACAATTTTATTTTGGTCCGGTGGAGTGGTTGTGGAGAACAGCCACTTATTTCAAAATACAACCTTTCCGAAAAAAGTAACCTACTCTGTGCAACTCTGCGCCTAACTCCGTGTCAATCTGTGGGTAAAAAATAGAACCACAGGAGTTGCACGGAGTTAGGCACAGAGGTACACGGAATTATAGGGGTTGTCCGAAAGTGAGTAGGTTGTGATCCGGATCTAGTAGTGAAAATTCCTTTTGCCCCCAGGGCTTTTCAGCCAAAGGAGCATTGGGATGAATGGCTACTTTATTTTCCTGAAAAGTTTGATACAGTTGATCAATATCATTTGTTCTGATATACACTTGCCCGTAATTGGTCAGCGGATCAAGATCCGGGAATCCAAAAAAATGTATTTCAATGCTATCTTTTTGAATGATGAGGTAATCACCATAATCTGCACTTATTGCAAAACCCACTTGCTGGTAATATGTTTTGGTATTTTCTTTATTGCGCATGGGTAATTTGGGATGGATCTGTGTAAGCATCATAATGAATTGGAATGCAAACTCGGGATTTAGTGTAATACATACAACTAAAATCAATCGATACTTACATTTTTTCAACCCCTCCTCCGTGCAACTCCGTGTTTAAACTCTGCGTCACTGCGGTTATTATCAGCACAAATTCACAACAGAGGATGAGAGAAATATTTGATCAAAGCGACGAAGGGCGACAATGAGTGTGGAACTAAACCTGTCACCCTGAGTCGCTTTCTGACGCAGTCAGAAATGGCGACGAAGGGTCAGGCAGGTATTCCAATATATCCGCAGGCTGACAGTTCAATGCCTTACAAATGGCATCCAGTGTGTTGAAGCGTATAGCTTTGGCCTTTCCTGTTTTTAAGATAGAAAGATTGGAAAGTGTAATATCAACTTTACCGGATAATTCGTTCAGCGACATTTTACGCTTCGCCATCATCACATCTAAGTTTACGATTATGGGCATGTATTATACGGTTAAGTCGTTTTCTTTTTGAAGCGCCAACCCTCTTTTAAATATTTGTGCAATCACATACACCACTGCAGCCATTAATATAAAAGCCTGAGCGTCTTCCCAAAATGCATTTAATTTCTCGGTGAGAAAACCATGATGCTGCATTGTCTTCGCAGACTGACGTGCAACATAACTAAAGAGACCAATTGAAAATGTGTAATAACTGATCTGCAAGATTTGTCCGGCAGTAAAATCGCTGAAGGGTTTCATCAGATCAATCTTGGTTAACAGCATGGCGAGTCTGTAAAATAGACCAGCTTTCAAAAAAGCAATCATCAAAATAAAACTGTACATACTAAAGAAAGCCCATTGACTACGCGCATACATATCAGTCAAATCCAATTTCTGGTAAAGTCGATCTACCATCTCCGGTTTAATGATCGTGAAAATACAATTAACTACCAGCCCGCCTGCCTCTATACAAAGACCAATAAAAATGAGCCAGGCAATGATGGTGAGGGCTTTGAATACAAAGTTGTTGGTGGTTGTCATCTTGGGTATTTTTGAATGATGACACAAAAATAGAAAATATTTATTGAAAAACAATAAATTTATTTTAATAAAGAATAAACCATATCCAATATATTCATTCTCAACCCCAGTGACTTTTGAGGTTCACCGCAGGAGATTCACTGAGTTTTTATTTTGATTGTCTTTTGACCATTTCGTTGATCCAAATGGGCGCGAATGGAGAAGTACATCCTTTAGAAACAGGATAATCACGATAAATTCCCAACTCCTCGCCTATACTTAATGCCTTCTTACGATAAGCAGGATGATGAATACCGATATATGCCAATGCAAAGTTCATCGTCCATTGAACTTCAGGTACTGCCTTGGGCATTTCTTTTTGTAATTGTTTTAATAAAGCATCTAAATCTAATTCACCGGCATCTCTGGCGATCTTACCGGCCATCAAACTCCAACCGGCACGCAAAGCCCATTTGTTTTTCGATTTGAGCCATTGTATTCTGAGTGCTTCTTTCGCCGGATGGTCTTTCAGAATATAAGAACTGAACCAATCTGCCACATGGGTAAAATCAATTTGTTGCACCATTGTATCCAACTGCTTCGCGGTGAGTAGATCAGGTTTCATGATGAGTATTGCCAAAAACTGCGCTTCAATATTACCTGCATTCCACAACTGTAAACCCAATTCATGATTGGTCTTTAGCTTTTTGGCGATATTTCTGATATCTCCCATCTTCACCCCAAACTGGTTCTTACCGGCACCGGCTTTGGTGTTGATGGCCATCATTTTTTCGTTGCTGAGTGATTGTAGTTCAGTAAGGATTTCTTTGACTGCCATGTATGATACGATTATAAAAGAGCAATAAATTAAATATTTCCTCAGTATAATTTCTGAAAATGCTCCACTGTCAAGTTTACCCTGTTCTTACGTGGTTAAAAAAACCGAGATGAGAAACTTTTGGAAAGTTTCGGAACTTTCAAAAAGTTAACGCCCAGAAAATAAGACCCCGACATAATCTTAAGCTTCTTCAAAATAATCAAGATCAAGTTTTTTAATTTCATAAAAACTTCTCGTTGCCATTCCTACATTATGCTGTATCATCAATTCAGCTAATTCTTTCCCATCAATGAGAACGATTTTAGGCTCTATGCTATCTACAAAATCATATGCCCCTTTCGGATAGTTTGACGTTGAAATAAAGATACCTTTCTTGGCTTTTTTTGAAAGTAATGAACCTGCAAAATCTCTTACTTGAGCAACTGGCACAGTATTTTCCCATTTTTTTGCTTGGATGTAAATAGTGTCAAGCCCTAACCTGTCTTCTTTTATTATCCCATCAATACCGCCATCACCAGACTTTCCAATAACCTGCCCGGCTTCTTTCTTTGAGCCTCCGTACCCCATTTTTATTAAAAGATCGATTACAAGTCGTTCAAAAAAAGCAGGTGAACAATTTTTAATTTTATCAATTAATTCTAATGCTAATTCCTCTTTAAGCTTTTGAAATGAGTAGTCGAGTAATTCTTCAGGTGTTCTTCCTTGTTCAATTTCTGTTATACTTTCTTCGTTTATCAAATTATCTTTCTTGTTTTGATAATTTGTTTGGTATGAAGTCTGCCATCGTTTAAAATCATCTAAACCTTGTAAAAACTTCACGTCAATTTTAGTTGGTTTCTTTTTAAGCACCTCCAATCCTTGATCGGTTATTTTAAAAGTAGCCCGTCTAGGAGAAGTTAAAAGATTAGCTTTTTTCAGATAAGTCCTTGCCCAACCGACTCGATTATTGATAATTTCCTGATTGCCACTTGGCAAAAGCTCATTCCTTTCTTCCTCGGTTAAATTAAACTTATCTGAAAGAATTTTAATTAAATCTTGCAATTCATGCTCTTTTTTGTCAGAAAGTAGCTCTAAAAGCGGAAGCATTAAGGTTTGGTAATCTGGTATCATATAAATTTTTGCGTTACTAAATGCACTTTGGGAAACATTAAATATCGTTATACTGATTCTAGATAATGATACTCTTACTTCTGCTTAATTCAAAACATATGAGTAAATATAGATATTTCAAATCATGCTTGCAATATATATCCGTAAGTACAAATCCTCGCTTCCCATTTATTATTTAATATTACTGATTTCTTATTCTTTCTTCATGCCCCCCTGTCAGGTTTTCCCTGCCCTAACGTCATTAATAACAGCCGTGGAAAAGTCAAAGGGGCAGAGATGGGGGTTTGGGCTTAAATTTGTCTTTTGGTCCATAGTCCATAGCTAATGGTCCATGGCAAAGCAGAGATTGCTAACTATGGACCATCGACCATGGACCATGGACTTTTCAAAAAATTAAACATCTAAAAAATAAAAACAATGGCTTTAGAATTAACAGACGCGAATTTCCAGTCTACCGTACTGGATAGTGATAAACTGACCGTAGTAGATTTCTGGGCAGAGTGGTGCGGACCTTGCCGCGCTATCGGACCCGTTATTGAAGAACTGGCAAAAGATTACGACGGTAAGATCAACGTAGGAAAAGTAAATGTAGACCATAACCCCAACCTCAGTGTGAATTATGGTATCACTTCTATCCCTGCCATCCTTTTCATCAAAGGCGGACAGATCGTCGACAAACAAATTGGTGCAGTTCCTAAATCTGTGTTGGATAAGAAGATTCAGTCACATTTATAACCTGCGAGCTGCTAGCTGCTAGCTACTAGCTTTTGAGAGGAACTGACCTTGTGGGTTGGTTCCTTTTTATTTTATGCAAATTGTTCGCATGCGTGCCGGCTTCCCATCTTCCAGACTTCCTGTCTCCCTCCGACTCACTGATTTTCCCTATCTTCCTCGCTGATTTCTAACACTAAACTGCTTGTTGCATGAATAATATCAAGCCTCGTTTGATACTGATGAATTTCCTGGAGTTTTTTGTCTGGGGTTCATGGCTCATTTCACTGGGTAGTTATATGGCCGTTTCATTAGGGTTCTCCGGTGGACAAATAGGTGCCGTATATGCTACCATGGGTATTGCTTCCCTGTTTATGCCTGCCTTACTGGGTATTGTTGCCGACCGATGGATCAATGCCGAAAGGGTACTCGGGGCCTGTCATATTATTGGTGCACTTTTACTCATCTGGGCCTCAACGGTGCAGGACTATCCCACTTTTTATATCATCATGCTGCTGAATGCGTGCGTATTCATGCCCACCATTGCATTGAACAATACCGTATCCTATATCGTACTGGAAAAAAAAGGACTGGATATTGTGAAGGATTTTCCTTTTATCCGTGTATTTGGAACCATCGGCTTTATTGTGGCCATGTGGCTGGTTGACCTGATGGGCTGGACCAAAAGTACCAATCAATTATACGTTAGCGCCACTGCAGGTATTGTTTTGGGTTTGTATGCATTTACTATGAGTAAATGTCCACCCAGCGGAAAAAAAGTAGGCAAAGGAATTGTTTCTGCTTTAGGACTCGATGCTTTTGTGTTGTTCAAAAGAAAGAAGATGATCATTTTCTTCCTTTTTGCCATGTTATTGGGTGCTGCTCTGCAAATTACCAATGCGTTTGGCGGACCTTTTCTCGATGATTTTAAAACTACCTATCCCGATTCCTTTGGTGTTCAGCACCCCAATATCCTGATTTCCATTTCTCAGATCTCTGAAACTGTATTTATTCTAACCATCCCTTTCTTCCTGAAGAGATTTGGCATCAAAAACGTAATGCTACTGAGCATCTTTGCATGGGTATTCCGTTTCGGACTTTTTGCCATCGGTGATCCAGGCGATGGACTATATCTGCTCATTTTGTCAATGATTATTTATGGTATGGCTTTCGATTTCTTCAATATTTCGGGATCACTATTTGTAGAGAAAGAGGCCGATATAAAAATTAGGGCCAGCGCACAAGGATTGTTTATGCTTATGACCAATGGTATTGGCGCCTTTCTGGGTGGTACCATCAGCGGCTGGGTAGTTGACTACTTTACAATTGATGGTGTTAAAAACTGGCAGAATATATGGCTTGCCTTCGCAGGATATGCACTGGTACTAGGCCTTTTATTCCCACTTGTATTCCGCTACAAACATGACCCTAATGCACCACTGAAACCCGCTCATTAATGCAGTATATTTTGTTTAAGCCGCAGATTTTATGATGGGTTAAAACATCCATCAAGGAATCTGCAGCTTAATTATTAATTGTAAATTTGCACTTAAATCAAGTGAAGATGAGCGCGCGAATTTCAGAACCTTTTATTTTGGTAGCTACACAGGCAGATTACAACTTGAAAAATATTGGTGAAAAAATCCTCAGAAAAGAGCGTATCAGCTTTGAAGATGGCGTTACCCTTTTCGAAAAAGGATCATTATCATACCTGGGTGCCCTTGCCAATTGGGTAAGAGAGGAAAAACATGGTCATAAAACCTATTTCAATCGAAACTTCCATATTGAACCCACCAATGTTTGTGTGTTCTCCTGCAAATTCTGTTCTTACTCTCGTCTCTATGCACATCGTGAAGAAGGCTGGGAATTGAGTATTGAACAAATGATGCATATTGTTAAGAGCTATGATGGCAAACCGGTAACAGAAGTGCATATTGTGGGTGGTGTTCACCCCAAAATGAATCTTGATTTTTTCCTTGAATTATTGAGAACCATCAAAGCGCATCGTCCGGATTTGCATGTCAAAGCATTTACACCTGTTGAATTGGATTATATGTTCCGCAAAGCCAAAGTGAGTGTGGAAGAAGGTATGCGCTTAGCACATGAGGCCGGACTGGATTCTTTACCGGGTGGCGGCGCTGAAATATTTCATCCCGACATACGCAAACAGATCTGTGAAGACAAAGTAGATGCGGATGGCTGGTTACATATTCATAAAACAGCACATCAATTAGGCATGCATAGCAATGCCACATTATTGTACGGACATATCGAACAGTTCTGGCATCGTATTGATCATATGGAAAGATTGCGTCAGTTGCAGGATGAGACAGGAGGATTTAATACATTCATTCCTCTTAAGTTCCGTAATAAAGACAATGATATGAGCCATATTCCGGAATCATCGGTGGTAGAAGATATGCGGATGTATGCCATATCTCGTTTGTACATGGATAATTTCCCGCATATCAAAGCTTATTGGCCAATGCTGGGTAGACAAAATGCGCAGTTGACTCTATCTTTTGGTGTGAATGATATTGACGGAACCATCGATGACTCCACTAAGATTTATGCAATGGCCGGCAGTGAAGAACAAACACCTACTATGTCTACCGAAGAACTGGTTCGTTTGATCAAACAAGTGAACAGACAACCGGTGGAGAGAGGAACTTTGTATAATGAGATTAAAGACTACTCGGAATCTTTGATTTTTTGATCTGTGATTTCTTGATTTATAATTTTAATAAGCAATTCAATCAAAGATCAAAAATTCAAGAAATCAAAGATCTAAATTAAAGATGGTGTATCCGCTCCTGAAGAGGTGTTTGTGCTTCTTTGTACAAATCTGTTTGCTGCTTGGTTGGTAATAGTATTAAACGTAAAGTGGTGTCATTGGTAAAATAACTGATAGCCCAGTTGATAAAGATAAAGAGCTTATTTTTTACACTGAGTATCAGCATTAGATGCAAAAACATCCATACAAACCAGGCAAAACGTCCTTGAAAACTCATGAAGGGTAAATCCACTACTGCTTTCCTTTTACCCACCGTAGCCATGGTTCCGGGGCTTTTGTAAACAAATGGTTGCAGTACTTTTCCATGCTCTATTCGCCTTAAGTTTTGTACCAGATTTTTAGCCTGCGCAATGGCAACATTGGCTAATTGCGGATGTCCTTTCGGAAACCCTTTGGTTTCCATATAAGCAATATCTCCCAGAACAAAAATATCATCGGTTCCCTCCATCCTGTTAAAAAGATCTACTTTAATTCGATTCCCTCTAACCAATAATGAATCATCTATACCTTGCGGTACATTTCCTGTAACACCAGCAGCCCATATCAATGTTTTGGTTGGAATATGGGTTCCGTCTGCCAGCAAAACAGATTGTCCGTTATAATCTTTTACCAGCGTATTTAGTTTTACCTGAACACCCATAGACTCCAGATAAGTCTTTGACACTTCTTGTGACACTTTAGTCATAGGACTTAATAAAGCAGGGCCTGCTTCCAGCAAGAACACATTGAGACTAGAAAAATCCATATCAGGATAATCACGTGGCAGGATATTCTTTTTGAGTTCAGCCAAAGATCCTGATAACTCTACACCTGTTGGCCCTCCACCTACTACCACAATATTCATGATGGCTTTCAACTCGTCACCGGAAGCGTTCAATGCATTTTCAAAATTGAGCAGTATATGATTTCGTAAGGCAATGGCTTCTGTAGTAGACTTCATTGGAAAAGCCAATCGTTCAATATTTTCATTGCCAAAGTAATTGGTAGAACAGCCGGTAGCTATGACAAGATAATCGTAGTGAAAAATACCTGCACCTGTATATACATCCTTTGTTACCCGATCTATTTTTGTAATAGCCGCAATACGTACATGTATATTGGTTTTATTCTGAAAAACTTTGCGAAGGGGGAAAGAGATAGAACTGGGTTCCAATCTGGCAGTAGCTACCTGATAAAACAGCGGTTGAAACTGATGAAAATTGTACTGGTCAATCAGGGTAATATCAAAATCAGTCCCCTTCAGTCTGCGTGCCAACTGTAAGCCTGCAAATCCAGCACCCAGAATGACAATTCGTTTCAACATGATTCATTTCTGATAAAGTTACTGCTTACTGAGGCTTAGGAATCATTTGATCTTTCATTTCTTGATCTTTTTTCAAATCAAAAAATCAAAGATCAAAAAATCAAACTTAACATTCCGGCAAACTAATCGGAATATGAATCGCCAATCCCCCGTCTGCGGTTTCTTTGTATTTGCTGCTCATATCCAGCGCAGTATCCCACATGGTTTTGATGACTTTATCCAGACTCACTTTGGCATAATCGGGAGAGCTTTGTAATGCCAACTGTGAAGCTGTAATGGCTTTAATAGCACCCATGGTATTTCTTTCAATACAAGGCACTTGCACTAGTCCACCAATAGGATCACAGGTTAAACCTAAATGATGTTCCATGGCAATTTCAGCAGCCATCAGGGTTTGACGTTGGGTGCCACCTAATGATTCTGTTAATGCCGCAGCAGCCATCGCAGAAGATACACCTATTTCTGCCTGACATCCACCCATGGCTGCAGAAATGGTAGCTCCTTTTTTGAAAATACTTCCTATCTCTGAAGCGGTAAGTAAGAAACGAATGATCTTCTCATCATCCAACCCGTCACAGAATGCAATAAAATATTGTAATACTGCCGGAATCACACCCGCAGCTCCATTGGTAGGCGCTGTTACTACTCTTCCGAAAGAAGCATTCTCTTCATTCACTGCCAATGCAAAACAACTCACCCAATCTAGAATGTATTTGAAATCATGTCCACCCTTTCTAATCGCCTCAATCCAAGATGAATAATCTGTGTACGTATTTTGTTGTATCAGTTTTTTATTCAGATCAAATGCTCTTCTTCGTACTTGTAATCCTCCGGGTAATTCACCTTTGGTATGACAGCCACGATAAATACAATCGCGCATGGTATGCCAAATATTCAACACGCCTGAACGAGTCGCTTCTTCTGAACGCCAAGCCTGTTCATTCTCCATCACCACTTCATTCACCGACATGCCTGTCTTCATACACCAATGCAGTAAATCATCAGCTGTATTCACAGGAAATGGAAGATCCACTTGCTGTTGTGCATTTTTGTCTTCGCCTTCCTTCACTACAAATCCACCTCCGATGGAATAATAGGTTTCACTCCAATGTTCTCCATTTTTCAATTCAATCAAGAAGGAAAGTCCGTTCGGATGAAAGGGCAACGTTTCCTGATGAAGAAACTGAAGATGATCGGGAAGGATAAAACGTAGCGCTTGCTCTCCACCCAACAACAATTGCTGTGAGTTTTGAATCTGCTGAATTTTAGGTGTAATACTATTCACATCAATGGTTACAGGGTCTTCCCCACACAATCCAAGCATCACTGCAATATCGGTACCATGCCCCTTTCCTGTTTTGGCCAAAGAACCATACAGCAGCACGGTTATTGAAAGCACCTGATCCAGTCCACCTTTTGCCCGAATCGTGTCCACACAACGCAAAGCAGCCCTCCATGGACCCAGGGTATGGGAACTGGAGGGCCCAACCCCAATTTTAAACATATCAAATACAGAAATCGCTTCGTGTGGCATGGAAAAAATTATGCTTCAAATGTAAGACATATAGCGATAGTCTATTCTAGTGATGACAACAGTTTTTGGGTGATACTCCCTTACTAATCAGTAACGTGTTGTACTATTTAAAATCACTCTAATTGTCAAAACTCTATATTACTCCTGGGCCGAATGGCCCC
>Ga0208492_1000080_pt1 | contig 99244 bp, 66 predicted proteins | sample Subbioar_CSW14AB_FD_184820 | JGI IMG/M metagenome (GOLD analysis project Ga0208492, IMG submission 184820) | Serpentinite rock and fluid subsurface biosphere microbial communities from McLaughlin Reserve, California, USA - CR12Mar_CSW14AB (SPAdes) | ecosystem: Environmental > Terrestrial > Deep...
CTACGAACAAGCTCGTCTACGCGATTTGGAGAGCACCACCCCGACGCGCAGCGGCCCGTGATGGCGCGGACGGAGTCGAACCCAGCGCGTCCTCCCGGAACGATCAACCCGTACGGGAAGTGCTCTAACGACCACGCCCGAGCGAGCGATGGCCATGGAGCGCAGCGGCCGCGATCGGCAGACACTCTCGAGCTCCGTGCCTCCGTGTCTCCGTGGTGAGCTCTCGATTCTCGAGTCTCGTCTACTTCTCAACGATCTTGGCCTGGGCGGTGGGGTAGCCCTTGGTCGTCCAGAACGTGATGCCCTCGTCGATGACGGCGGTGTTCTTGAATCCGCGCTTTCGCAGCTCGTCGACCACGTGACCCGACGCGGCGTGCGGACACGCGCAGTACGCGAGGATGAACGTTCCGTCGCGGGGGAGGCTGCTCGCCATCTTCTCGATGTCGTAGAACGGGAACGGCAGCGCGCCGGCGACGTGGTTGCGTGACCAATCGGGTGTGGGGCGCGCGTCGAGGATCACCAGGCGCTTCTTTTCGGTGAGCGCCTTGGCGACATCGGCCGAAGAGACGTAGCGGCCGTCGCGGAGCGCGAACTTCGGCGGTGGGTTGGTCGGATTGAGCACCAACTGGTCGAGCCCGGGCGGGGGCTCGTAGTTCGGCGGGGGCGGAGGCCCGGGCATCGCCTCGAGCGTGCGAATGTACGCGACCAGGTCGTCGATGTTCTGTGGCGACAGCGGTGCGCCGGTCTTCGGAGCGGAGAACGCCTCCATCAACGTTCCGCTGCGCCCCTTGGCGATCGTGGTGCGCAGATACCCGTCACTGACGTTCTTCAGGAAGTTCGGGTGCGTGACGCTCGTCGCCTTCGGCGTGCCCTCGCCCCGTGCGCCATGGCACGACTGGCAGCGTTCTGCCCAGACCGGTGCGCCCCGCTGGGCGTCCCCGGTGACCTTGATCGGCCGGCGTGCAGGTAGCACGCCGGCACTCTCTCCCTCCGAGTCGATCGCGTCGACACGTACGAACTGTCGCCTCGCGAGGCTGCGGAGGTACGCGACGATGTCTTCGACCTGCGACGGGTCGAGTGGCCCGCCGTGCACGCGGCCCCACGAGGACATCGGCGTGCCCGGGCGGCCGTCGGTGATCGACTTGCGGAGGAAGTCGTTGGTCGCGATCGCGAGGAAGTCGCGGTTCCCGAGGGCGTTCGCGTGATCGGCCGCATAGCCCTCGGCCTTCTTCCCGTGGCAGAGCGCGCAGTAGCGGAGATACGCGGTATGCCCACGCCGAACCGCCGGGCTCTCGATCGTGTAGGTGCGACGACGGCAGGCGGCGGCGCTCAGGAAGAGAAGCGCGAAGAGCAGGGCAAGGGCGAGCCGTGACGTCCGCATGGGGGCGCGGACCGTACAACACTCCCCCCGGGTTGTTCAGTGCTTGCTCTCGAGGTCGAGGAACATGGCCTCTTCGCGGCGGGCGTGCTCGTCGAAGGCACGGACGAATCGATCGACCACCTCGGCCGCGTCGAGGTTCAAGAGCTCGACGTCCCCGGTCAGGCCGGAGAGCTCGGCGCGGCGCGCGAGGAAGCGCAGTCCCTCGTGATCGCGCCGGAGGAACTCGAGCATCTCGTTGGTGAGACCCATCGCCTGGGCGCGCGGGAAGAGGGTGGTCTCCTCGTGGCGCAGATGCGGGAGCGCGATCTCGTGGATGAACCGGCGCACTTCGCGCCAACGCGCAGGGTCGAGGACGCCGTCGTCGCGGACGATGCGCATGGCTTCGTTCGCGGCGGCGAGGGCCTCCGCGAGGCGTGCGTGCTCGTGATGGATGGACTCGAGAGCGTTGGGCATGCAGAGAGGATGATGCGGGTCCAGAGCCGCGCCGCCCTGACATTTATCATGGCCAACGCTCATCCGACCCGATCGGGGAACTCGTCCCACTCCTGCTCGCTCCACCACTCGCGCTCGATCCCATCGCATGACACGCCGAAATTGGGGCAGATCGAGCACCCCTCGCCACGCACCAACTCGCGGTCGATCTCGGTCGCGTTCGGCGGGTACCGGAGGAGCAGCGCGGCTGCGTCGTTCCACGCCCGAGTCTCGTCCTCGGTGGGGGGGCGCTCTTCGAGCTCGAACACTCCCGCACGCGAGAGACGGTCTTCACACTCGGGGAACAGGACGGAGTTCTCGGCGTCGATGTGCAGCCACAGAGCGCGCGACCACTCCGCGGTGGAGCGCACGAGGCGTTCGCTCGAACCTGGATCGAGCGGTGCCCCGAGCAGCGCGGCGATCTCTCCGAACCAGGCGCGCATGCGCACGTGGTCCCCGGTGATCGCCGCGATGGGGCCGTGATCGGCCGGCAGGTCGAGCTCTCGCACCAGCGCCGGGAACAGCACGCCCTCCTCGCGGGCATGGTGAAATTGATCGGCGAACAACCGGAAGAAGGCGACGAATCGCGGGCCGTCGGCGGCATCGGCCTCGCCGCGTGACCTGCGCGCGACATACGTCCGCAGCGCGCCGATCATCGGATCGATTCTGTCGTGCTCGGCGCGGAGGCGATCGATCAGCAGCATGGTCGACGAGGATGTCGCCAAACCCCCGGGCTCGCCATGATAAAGCCCGTTGCCGTGACCGACGGGGCGAACAAGCGGGCGACAACGGTGCTCGTGGCCGTGGTGGTGACCCTCACCGCCGCGCATCTCTTCTATTACCTGCCGCGGGTGGTCGACGACCTGTTCATCTCGCTGCGCTACGCCGAGAACCTCGTCCACGGCCGCGGGCTCGTCTACAACGTCGGCGAGCGCGTCGAGGGGTTCTCCAGCCCCCTGTGGGCGTTCCTCCAAGCGCTCGGGCTCGCGCTCCACGTCGAGGGCGTGCTCTGGACCAAAGTCCTCGGTGTCGTGTCGCTCGGGCTGCTCCACCTCGGGCTCTACCGCTTCACGCGCGAGGTCTTCGCGATCGAAGCGCCCGTGGCCTTCCTCCCGAACGTGATGCTCGCGCTCGACAGCTACGTCATCGCGTGGTCGACCTTCGGGCTCGAGACTCCAGCCCACCTCGCGCTGGTCTTCTGGTGCTTCGTCCTCGCCCGTCGTGTCGCGCACGCCGAGGCCTCGCGCGCGACCCGCGTGGCAACGATCGCGGTGCTCACGATGATGGCCGCGGCGCGTCCCGAGGGGATCGCGTGGGCCATCCTCGCCGTCTCGGTCGAGGTGGTCGTCGGTCCGCTCGCCCGGCCGGACGTGCTCGCGCGCGCGCGTCGACTCGCACGGGTGGTCGTCCCAGCGGCGGCGATCGTCGTGCTCCTACTGGTGCTTCGTCGCGTGTATTACGACGACTGGGTACCGAATACCTACTACGCAAAGGCGGCAGACGCGGGGATTTCCCCGGGCAATCTCCGTCCGCTGTGGACCGGCGCTCCCATCGAGGCGATCGCTCTGTTCGGTGGCGTGGGCCTCCTCGCCGTGGCCTCGCTCCTCTTTGGCCAGCTGCAGCGTGGGATGCTGCCAGGCCTCGTCATCGTCGCGTTCACGGTGTTCTTCGCGGCGGTCGTCGAAGTGGACTGGATGCCGTCGTTGCGACACTTCCTGCCGCTCCTCGTGGTCGCGCCGGTCGGTCTCGCCTGGCTCGCGGGCGCCCTCTCGCGTCGAAACACCTGGCTCGCCGCGGGTGTGGTGGCGCTGGCGTGCGCTGCCGGGGCGGCCACTGCGCGCATCGACTTGCGGAGCATGCTCGATCCGTTCCCCGGCGGTGCGCTCGTGAGCAAGAAGAGCCGCGAGAAACTCGCGGAGGTCGTCCTCTCGTTGCGGCGCATCGAGCCTCCGCACGTCGCCGCGATGGACGCCTTTCAGATGGGCATGATCACGCAGAACTACCGCGTGCTCGAGGCTTCCGCTGCGCCCCTCGAGTCGAGTTGGTACCTCGGCCGGGACATCGGCAAGGTCGGCTACTACACCGACGTGAAGGTCTTCGAGACCGCCGGCTTGTTCACCCCCGCCGTGGTCGACGACGGGACCTGGCGCGCGACGCGCGTCGCGAGCGAGGCGCTCCTCTCGCAGGCCCTGGCCAAACGGCCGATCGCCATCGAGTGGTTCGAGTGGGCTTTCGCCGCGGGCTCGCGGCCGAGGCTGATCGCACCGTGGCACCGATCTGGAGGTTCGGCCGAGGCTCCCGTCGATCTCGAGCTCGGCACGCCCGGCCCCGAGCCCGCCGAGATCCTGCGTCGCTACCAGCGATCGCTCGACAAGTTCCCGCACGCGTTCCTCCTCGCGACACTCCATGGCGAGAGCGTCGGAGGGGCGATGGCGCGGCGCACGCGCATCGTTCGCGAGCTCGTTGCAGAGAGCGAGGCGATGGGGCCCCCGCCCGAAGGTGCGGTGCCCAACGGCAGCACCCTCGATCACGGCGGGCTCGTGGCGCGCGGGTGCATCGTTCACCCGCCGAAGCTGAAGGCGGGCAGCGAGGCGACCGTGCGGTGTTGGTTCGATGTCGCACGCGCGACTCGCAAACCGTGGACCTTCTTCGTGCACTTCGTCGACGCCAAGGGACAACTGCAGTTCGCCGCCGACCACGCGCCGGCCAGCGGGCTGCTGCCGTCTTGGAGGTGGCGCGATGGGATGTCGCTCCGCGACTTCGCGCGCTTCACGGTTCCGGTAGGCACCCCGACGGGAATCTATGGCGTACGGATCGGGCTCTTCTGGGGCCGCATCCGCGCCGTCGCCGCGGGACCGGCGAGCGAGACTTCGGATCGCTTGGTGGGTCCGAACGTCGAAGTGGTGCAATGAGTGGAGGTGGATACGTGATCCGGCGCAAGCCGTTGTCGCAATTCCTCGTGCCAGCCTCCGCCCGATCCGTCGGTGGGGCCGGCCACTTCGGGCGGAAAATTCGCGCCCGGGAGTAGCTTCGTCGCGTGGCTCGCGTCCAGCTCCAGGCGCGAGACCCTGCGTTTGTCCTCGACATTGTCCCCCCGCTTCGGGCCTCATGCGGGTCTCGTCTCCAACATTGGGACGGCTGGGAGGATTCGATGCGATCACGCGTTCGTACGCTGAGTTGGCTATTCGTGGGCTCGCTACTCGGCGCTTGCAGCCTGAGCGCCTGCGGCGGCAGCGGTGACGAGACCGAGCCGGCGGCAGAGGACGCGGGGGTCGACTCGAGCGGCGGCGACTCCGACGCTGCCACGTGTCCGGGAAGCGAGACGATGTGCGGCGCCAAATGCGTCGACCAGCAGAGCGATCTCGCGAACTGCGGCGCTTGCGGCACGGCGTGCAAGACCGGGGAGGTCTGCAGCCTCGGCAAGTGCGCGGTCTCTTGCGGCGGCGGCACCACCGAGTGCTCCGGGCTCTGCAAGGACACCCAGAGCGACATCAACAACTGCGGCATGTGCGGCACCAAGTGTGCGGCGGGCCAGGTGTGCAGCGCGGGCAAGTGCGGCACGTCGTGTGGCAGCGGGACCACCGAGTGCAGCGGCGTGTGTCGCGACACCAAGACCGATCGCCTCAACTGCGGCGCGTGCGGCACGACATGCAAGGATGGCGAGGTCTGCAGCGACGCCGTGTGCAAGACCTCTTGCGGCGGCGGTCTCGTCGACTGCACCGGCGTGTGTCGCGACACCGCGACCGATCGCCTCAACTGCGGCGCGTGCGGCAAGACGTGCGCAGCCGGTGAGGTGTGCAGCGCCGGCAAGTGCGGCCTCTCGTGTGGATCGCCGCTCTCACTCTGCAGCGGCGGGACGACGGGCGGCGACGCCGGGACGGACGCGAGCACCGACGCTGGGAGCGCGGACGGCGGCGCGGCCGACGGCGGCGCAACCGACGGCGGCGACGCCGGAACCTCGGGCGGGGCGGGCTACTGCGCGAACCTGACCAACGACCGCTCCAACTGCGGCGGCTGCGGCATCATGTGCGGCGCGGGCAAGGTCTGCAACGCGGGCACGTGCGAGACGACCTGCGGGCCGGGCCTCGTCGACTGCGGCGACGGCAAGTGCCGCGATCTCAGCGCCGACAACTCCAAGTGCGGCTCCTCGTGCTCGACTGCAACGGCGTGCGGCGCCGGCAAGGTCTGCAGCGCTGGCGCATGCTCCACGTCCTGCGGCGGCGGCCTCGTCGACTGTGGCGACGGCATCTGTCGCGACACCACGACCGACCGTACCAAGTGCGGCACCGGCTGCTCGACCGCGGTCGTGTGCGCCGCAGGCCAGGTGTGCACCGCCGGCGCCTGCGCTACGACGTGCGCCACCGGCACGGTCGACTGCGGCGACGGCAAGTGCCGTGACCTCGCGACCGACAACACGAAGTGCGGCGCTGCCTGCTCGACCGCGGTCGCATGTACCGGCGGCAAGGTCTGCTCCGGCGGCACGTGCGGTGTCTCCTGCGTCACGGGGCAGACGCTCTGTGGCGACGGCAAGTGCCACGACCTGCTCACGGACAACCTCAACTGCGGCGCATGCTCCACGACCACCGTGTCGAAGGCCTGCGGCGCGGGCACCGTGTGCAACACGGGTGTGTGCGCCGCCACCTGCGCGTCGCCGCTCACCGCGTGCGGCACGCCGGCGGTCTGCACCAACACCGCCACCGACGTGAACAACTGCGGCACCTGCGGAACCAAGTGCGCGAGCGGTCAGGTCTGCACCGGTGGTTCGTGCTCCACCCTCTGCGGCACGGGCAAGACCACCTGTCCGGGCATCGGCGGCGGCGCGGACTACTGCACCACGCTGGCGACGGATTGGATGAACTGCGGCGCCTGCGCGAACGTCTGCGCCGCGGGCCGCGCGTGCGCGTCGAACACCTGCAACCTTCCGGGGTCGCTCACCGTCACCACCAACACCAACCTCAGCACCACGAACACCGGCGGCCGCACCTGCGCCGACGGCGGCGACATGGTGAGCTACTCGGTGACCGCGCTCGGTGCGAACACCGCGACGGTCAGCTCCGCGGTCTCTGCGGGCTGCCTCGCCCCGGGTGAAGAGGTCCTCCTCATCAACCTCCAGGGCGTCGGCGCAGCGACCACCAACGTCGGCAACTGGGAGGTCCTGCGGGTCGCCTCGGTCAGCGGTACGACGGTGACGTTCGCTTCCAACAAGAAGCGGTTCTACGGCACCGGCGCGACCGACGACCTCAACCTCGGCACGGCGCGCACGAACCAGCGCGTGATGCTGCAGCGCGTCCCCGCGTACAACGACGTCACCGTCAACGCAGGGGTCACGCTCGATGCCAACCCGTGGAACGGGTTGAAGGACGGCGTCTTCGCGGCCCGCACCTTCGGCACCGTCACGGTCAACGGAACCCTCGGCATGACCGCCAAGGGCTACGTCGGCGGCGTGACCAACACGGTCGAGAACAGGACCGGCCAGCAGGGCGAGTCCATCGGCGGGCTCGGTACCAACGACCAGGCGGCCCTGGTCGGCGCGGGCGGCGGCGGCCGCGGCGACAACACCGGCTGCGATGGGTTCGGCGTCGCAGGTGGCGGCGGCGGCTACGGCGCGGCAGGCGCCACGGCCGCGTACACGACCTGCGGCGGCGTCGGCGGAGCTGCATACGGTGACGCGACCGGGTCCCAGGTCTTCCTCGGATCGGGCGGCGGCGCTGGCGGCACCGACAACGTCCTCTTCGACAACCCGCCCGGTGGCTCGGGCGGTCGTGGCGGCGGCATCATGATGCTGTGGGCTGCCAAGGGACTGACCGGCACCGGTTCGGTGAAGACGACCGGAGGCGACGGTCAGGGTGATCCCATCCCGTTCACCTGTCCCGGTGGCGGTGCCTCGACCACCAGCTGTTGGGACTACTCCGGTCCTGGCGGCGGCGGCTCGGGCGGCTCGCTGTGGACTCTCGGCGCGCCGTCTTCGGCGCTGAGCGTCTCGATCGCCGGCGGTCTCGGTGCGGCCGGAGCGCCGTCGGGCAACGGCGGCAACGGCGCGGTCGGCCGGTACTTCGGACCGACGAGCTGCAAGGTCATCCACGCACGGGATGCGGCCGCGGCCAGCGGCAGCTACATGGTCGATCCCGACGGGATTGGCGGCGCGGATGCCTTCGCCGTGTACTGCGATCAGGCCGCGGACGGCGGTGGTTGGACGAAGATCCTCCAGTACGCCAACACGGCCTACGTGCCGAACACCGCATCGGTGGGCGACGTGACGACCGCGGGTACGCCTGCGTTCGCGAAGCTCTCCGACGCGCAGATCAACGCCATCGGCGGCTCGGGAGCCTCGAAGCTCTATCGCTTCAAGGGCGACAAGTCGACGAAGAACCTCTACTACCAGACCACGAACGTCTTCGACGACACCCTTCGCGCCAACGGCATCGGCGCGAGCGGCAGCGCGACGGCGTGCCTCGGAGACTCGTTCCCCTGCACCCTCGCGTCCGTCACGCTCCCGACGATCGACACGACGCAGTGGGGCCTCTCCAACGACTGTGATCGGTACTTCACCGACTACAACACGACGGCGGAGTGCTTCACCGAGGGCCCCGTGGGCTCGCGTTGCTACAGCGCCGGCGCGTCGTGCGGCTCGGGCCACCCGATGATCCAGAACTTCTCGATGTGGATCCGCGAGTAACCCTGGAGTCGTGAACGAAACGGGAGTCCGAGCGCTTGCCCGGGCTCCCGTTTGATTTTTGTCGGTTAGAAGCAGCCGATGGCGAGGAACTTCATCGTGTCGTCGGCGCAGAACGTCGCGCTCGAGCCGCCGCTCTCGAACTCGCAGCAGTTGAGGTACCCGGTCTCGGTGCAGTCCGAGCCCTTGTGACAGGGCCGCACGGTCGCCTTCGTCGGACACGTCAGCGGGATGTTCGACGGACAGGTGCTGCGGCACTCGGCGACGCCCGACTTGAACGTGCACGCCGGGGCCGTTCCCTCGACGATGACCTCGGCGCAGCAGATCGGCGCGCCGGTCTTGCATTCCTCGGGACCGTCGCACGCGATGACGCCGCCGCCGGAAGGGCACGTCGCCGCACAGGTGAACGTGAAGCCCGCGTCGGCGTCGCCCGCTGCGCAGCACACCTGACCGGTGCCACAGACGGCACTGCCGCACTTGATCCCCGCGGTGTCCTCGCCGGCGTCCGACGGCGGCTTGCCCGTGTCGGCGACGGTGGACGAGTCGGTCTTGGTGCCGCTGTCGGCTTTGCCGGTGTCGCTCGTCTGCCCGCTGTCGGTGGGGGTGGTGCCTCCACTCGTTTCGGTGGAGCTGCAACCGAGGGCGACCAGACAAGCGGCGAAAACGAAGGGCAGACGCATGGACCAATCCTCCAAGGAACGAACCGCCGAGATTACCTCGCGCGGCTCGCGTCTGCACCCTCGGGTCTCAAGGCCCGGGCGGCGGAACGCTCGCGCGCCCCTTCAGCGCCGAGCCGAAGAACGCGACGTATTGCGCGCGCGCCTCCGGCGTGAAGATCAGCGAGCCGTGGTCGATCGCCTTGCCGTCGGCCCCGCGCTCGAACTGTGCGAAGACGCCGGTCGCACCGCTCGGAAGATTCGCGGTCAACGAGCCCGACGCGCTCGCGAGCCCGGGCACCTCGCTCTTCTTCGGGAGCTGGTGGACGAGACCGGCGGCGCGCGCGAGCAGATCGCTCGTGCTGTTCGGAACGATCGAGTCCTCGTGGACCTCTTGGAGGAGCACGTCGCGCGGCTTCCAATCGGGCACGCCCGGCAAGGCCTCGAGGGTCACTCCCTTGACGAAGTTCGCTGCGTCGCCCGGGTCGACGATGGCCTGCGTGGCCGCGAAGAAGCGGATCACCTCGCTCTGCGGCGTGCCGACCGGTCGCATCGCGTCGATGATGAATTTGAAGGTGGGCGAGTCGCGGAGCAGCACCGTGAGGCCCGCACCACCCACGTTCCAACAGGCGGCGCGGATCTCGGGTGCGATGGCCGCCACGGTCGGCCCCATCACCGAGCCGAACGAGTGACCGAGGTAGAGGATCTGCTTCGGGTCGAGATCGGGCACGCCATCGGGCGCACCGAGGGGCAGCAGATCGAGCGTCGCGAGCGACTCGAGCAGCCGCACGAGCTCGAGCTGATCGAGCGCCATCTGCCGGAAGTTGTCGCGCGCCCGGGCGATCACGAACGACTCGTCCTTGGTCTGCGCGTCGATGCCGAAGAACGAGAAGACCGGGGCGAGCTTGTTGTCGCTCTTGCTGCCCGGGGCCGCGCGCGACGCGTGCTCGGGTGCGTCGATGCCGATGACCGCGACGCCCTTCTCGTGCAGCGAGGCGAGCCGCTCCGCGGTGCCCCACACGCCCTCTTTGTCGCCGCCGAGACCGTGACCGTAGATCACGATCGGACGCGGTCCCGATTTGCTCGCGTCGCTGAACGCGAGGAGCGCCTCGAGCGCCACGGTCGACTGCACGACCGGCTTGCCGCCTGCGATCACGAAGCGGCCATTCGGCTTCGGGGTGCGATACTCGGGTGCCTCGTACTTGCCGAGGAACCGCGCCCGCGGGTCGCCCTTCTCGACCAACACGAACGCCGAGACGAGCTTCGGGGGAGGCGCCGCGCGTCGCGCCGAAGCTGCCGCGAGGAGCTCGTCGTGGATGGTCGCGGTGGTGAAGTGACTCACGGCGACGATCGACGCCCGCGAGATCCCAGTGCTCTGCTCCAGCACACCGAGTCCGGCTCGCACTCGATCGGCGTACCCGCCGGTTGCTTTGCCCGAGAGCAGATCGAGCGTGGTTTGGGTGGCCTGGACGGGGCGTCCGCTGTGCGTCTTGATGGCGCGCGTGGCGACGAACAGGTACCGCGTGCGGGGACGCAGCGGCCGCGAGGGTTGGAGCAGGAGTGTGTGATCCTCGCTCGTGTAGTCGTAGAGACCATCTGCCGTGCTCGAATAGATCGGAATCAACCCGACGGCCTTGCCTCGGTCGGGAGACGCGTCGTCGACGTCCAGGAGCGCGGCGGGGCTGCCTGCAGAGGCGTATCCGTCGACCGGACGCGCGACGCTGTTCGCGTCGATGTCGGCGCTGAAGTTGAGGAATACCCCGCCGATCGTGGAGAACCCGTCCATCGCGTTGATGTCCGACGCCGTCTTCGGATAGCCGCTGATGAACCGGTCCTGCGACGTGCGTGCGCTCAGATCCGGCCGCAGGCCGGTCGGGCTGGCCGGGTCGTCGCGGGTGTAACGATCGGAGGGAAAGGGAGACAACCGTGGGGAGGGCAGGGGATCGCACACCGCATAGACCGGCGGCTCGTCGACGCCGTCGTCGGTGTTGCCCGAGCACGACAACACCCCTGCGACCAACCCTCCGATGATCCTGCGCATGACTTCCTCCGCGAGATCGATCCGAGACAAGTATCGCCCACTTTTCGACTGACGGATTCGTTTGCTCCGGCTCCGTCGTTTCCTAGGCTTGATGACCGAGATGATCACCCTCCCCCACGCGGCCGAATCGCGCGACCAGCTCGCGCGTCCCGCCAGCGTAGTCGTCGGCCACGCGTTGCGATTGAAGCCCGGAGAGAAGCTGGTCGTGCTGTGCGACGCGCCGTCCCGTCCGATCGCGTACGCGATCGTCGACGCTGCGCGCGCGTGCTCCGTCGACGCCATCCTCGCCGATCTCGACGACCTCGGCGCTCGTCCGCACAAGATCGTGCCCGACGCTTGGAGCTTCGCGCTCGCTCTGGCGCAAGCGAGCGTGTTCGTCGCGAGCGCGCCCAAAGAGGAGTTGCCCATGCGGCAGCACCTCTTGCACCTCGTCGCGGCGCATCGGCTGCGGCACGCGCACATGCCCGGCATCACCGAGCAACTGTTCGTGCGCGGTGTGAGGCTCGGCGACGAACGCAGCCTCGAGCGCGCCAAACGGGTGCGCGAGCGTCTCTCGACCGGGCACCGGCTCGAGGCGACGAGCGCGCTCGGAACGCGTCTCTCCATCGACCTGACGGGTGTGCGTTGGTTCTCGCAACTCGGGGTGCTCGAGCCTGGGCGCTGGGGCAATCTCCCAGCGGGTGCGCTCTACTCGTCGCCGCCCGAGGCCGGCGTCGAGGGCGAGTTGATCGTCAACGCCTCGCTCGGCGAGTGGTTCGGGCGTCGCGAAGGTGTCCTCGAGCAGAAGCCCGTTCGCATGCTGGTGCGCGCAGGGCGGGTCGTCGAGGTCCGCGCGCCGCACTCCCGTCAGCTCGAGCGCGACATCGAGGCGTTGCTCGCGGTCTCGCCCAGCTCGGCGCGCATCGGCCTCGCCTGCGTGGGCGTCAACGAGGCGCTCGAAGGGCCGTTCGGCGATCCGCTCGTCGACCAGAACCTTCCTGGATTGCACCTGGGTGTGGGCGATCCGGCGGCGCGCATCACCGGCGCGCGCTGGTCATCGCCGACCTCGTTTGCGGCATGTCAATTCGGCGCGAGCGTCGCGGTCGACGGAGTGCCCGTGATCGCAGCGGGCAGGATGGTGGTCGGCGACTGAGGCGCGGGTCGGGCATCCGACGCTCCGTCGTGGGTGCCATCTCCATTCCCGAGTCCGCGGCGCTTCCTCCGCCGAAGGTCCTGCTCGTCGATGACGTCTCCGCGAACCTCACCGCGCTGGCGGCGGTGTTCGAGGAGATGCCCTGCGAGCTGGTGTTCGCCGGGTCGGGCGAAGAAGCCCTGCGCGCGCTGCTGCAGGACGACTTCGCCGCGATCCTCCTCGACGTGCAAATGCCCGGCCTCGACGGATTCGAGACCGCCGCGATGATCCGCCGCCGCGCGCGTTCGCGGCACGTCCCCATCTTCTTCCTCACGGCATACAGCAAGGAGCGCGAAGCGATCCTCGAAGGCTACGGGCACGGCGCGGTCGACTACCTGGTCAAGCCGTTCCACCCCGAGATGCTCCGCTCGAAGGTCGCCGTGTTCCTCGAGATGTACCAGCGGCGGGAGCTCGCGCGCGTGCGCTCCGAGGATCGGCTGCGGAGCGCCAACCTCGAGCTCGCTGCCGCCCTCGAAGCGAAGGACGAGTTCGTCGCGGGTGCTTCCCACGAGCTGCGGACGCCGTTGGCCGCAGCCAAGGCGCAAATTCAGCTCGCGCAGCGCCGCATCCAGCCCAACACCGACGACCGCATCGTTCGTGCGCTCGCGACGGTGGGCTCGCAGATCGATCGCATGACTCGCCGGGTCGAGGACCTGCTCGACCTCGGTCGTCTGCGCACCGGGAGGCTCTCGCTCCAGATCGTCGAGTTCGATCTGGTCGAGCGGATCGGCGGCGAGATCGAGTGCATGCAGGCCCTGGTCTCCACCCACACGTTCTCGCTCGAGGCGCCGCCGTCGTTGATGGTGGCGGCCGACCGCGACCGATTGGAGCAGGTCATCGTCAATCTGCTGACGAACGCCGTGCGCTACTCACCCGGCGGGGGGCCCGTCTCGGTGCGCGTGGTCACCGACGGCAACTCGGTGCGGCTCTCCGTGAGCGATCGTGGAATCGGCGTTCCGCTGGAGAAGCAAGAGACGATCTTCGAACGGTTCGGGCGCGCGCATGGCGCACGGTACGGCGGGCTCGGTCTCGGCCTGACCATCGCGCAGGGCATCACCGAGCAGCACGGCGGACGCATCTGGGTCGAATCGAGCGGTGTCTCGGGCGAGGGCAGCACGTTCTTCGTCGAGATCCCGATCCGCGCAACGGCACGCCTCTCGGCTGGGTGACGGACTATGCTTCGCCCGCATGCGGGCCGTTCTCGCCGTCGTCCTCGCGGCGCTCGTCGCCCTGTTCGCGGCCGATGTGCGTTATCGCGGCGCGTCCGGTCCCCTCGAGCCTCCCCGGGCGACGCTCGCGCGGGTGCTCGGCGACGGTGCACCGCACCCGACCGGATCGGTCGCGCTCGCAGCGGTGCGGGCGCGCATCGCCGAAGCGTTCCGCGAGCTCGGCGCGCCAGCCGAGGAGCGGAGCGCGTTTGCATGCGGACGTTATGGATCGTGCGCGCAGGTGCACCAGCTGGTCGCGCGCGTGCCCGGTCGCGACTCCACCGGCACCGTCCTGGTCGTGGCACACGCCGATTCGGTGGGCGCGTCGCCGGGCGCGTCCGACGACGGTGCCGGGGTCGCCGCGCTGCTCGAGGTCGCGCGCGCTACCGCACATGCGCCGCCCCGCAACGACGTGTTGTTCGCGGTGCTCGAGGGCGAGGAGCTCGGCTTGTTGGGCGCCGAGGCCTTCGCGGCGACCGATCCGAGGAGCCCGCAGGTCCGGGTCGTGATCAACCTCGAGGCGCGGGGATCGCGTGGGCCCGCGCAGCTGTTCCAGACGAGTCGCGGAGGCGGGACGATCGTCGCGCTCGCGACCTCGGCGATGGCGAGACCTGTCGGATCGTCGCTGTTCGCCACGGTGTACGAGCGCATGCCCAACGACACCGACCTGACGGTGTTCCTCGATCGCGGGCACGCGGGGCTGAACTTCGCGTTCAGCGGTGGGGTCGAGGTGTACCACACGGCCCACGACGATCTGGCGCACCAGTCCGAAGCGAGCCTCGCGCACCTCACCGAGTGCGGCCAGGCGGCGGTGCGAGCGCTGGGCGACACCGATCTCCGTACGCTCGCTCCGCACGACACCGTGTGGTTCGACGTGCTCGGATGGTTCGTCGTCGCGTGGCCTTCGTCGTGGTCTGTTCCGCTCGCGACCCTCGGGCTTCTCGGCGTGCTCGCCGCAGCGCTGGTCCTCGTTCGTGCTCGTCGCGTGCGCGTTTCGGCGATCGCGCTCGCGACGGCCATGTGGCTCGGCAACGTGCTGCTCGCGCTGCTCGCGGGCGTCGCAATCGTCGCCGCGGTGCGCGCCTCTGGGCGGGCCCCCACGCCCTGGATCGCGCATCCCGCGCCGCTGCTCGTCGCCTTGTTCGGTGCGCCGATCGTGATCTCGCTGGGCCTCGCGCGCGCCGCGCGGGAGCGGGTTGGCCCCGAGGCGTCGGCGCTCGGCACCGCGCTGGTGCACGCGCTCCTCGCGCTGGTGATCGCGCAGCTGCTCCCGGGCGCGTCGTACCTCCTCGTCGTGCCGAGTCTCGTCGCGGCGGTCTCGTTCTCGCTCCTTGCACGGCGTCCATTGGTGGCCATCGCGCTGCCGGCGCTCGCGGGCCTTTTCGCTTTCGTCCTCGTGCTCCGAACGCTCTACCCGGGGCTCGGGTTGCCCGTCGCGCCAGCCTTCCCGCTCGTTTCGGCGCTGGTCGTGCTGCCGTTCGCGCCGATGTGGAGCATGCTCGAGGCGCGGCAGATGGGGTGGGGCGCATCGTTCGGCGCGCTGCTCCTGGCTGCCTGCACGGCCCTTGCCTGCACGCTCTCGCCGTTCTCCGTCGAGGTGCCGCGGCGGGTGAACGTCATGTACGTGGAAGAGAGCGGCGCTTCGAGCGGCATCGTGGCGGTCGATCCCACTTGGGTCGGAACGCCTTGGGGCCAGGCCCCAAGCGAGATGATCGCGGCGCTCGGTCCAGGGGCGCGCGAGGGGGCACCGGTGCCCTGGCACACAGGCAGTGCGTGGGTTTCGCCTGCGCCGAAGGTCGGGTTGGCTGCGCCGGCGGTGTCGGTGCTCGAGGGCTCACGCGCTCTTGGCCGTCAACGTGTGCGGCTGCGCTCGATGCGGGGCGCACCGACACTGGTCCTGATCGTGCCCCCCGACTCGGGCCTCGTCGGCGTCGACGTCGAGGGCGCGGTCGGCGCTCCGAGGCTCTTCTCGCGCGGCCTTCCCCAAGGGTTTCGTGGTCTGCGCCTCGACGGCGTCGGAGCGGAGGGGGTGGTGCTCTCGTGCGCCTATGCGGGCGGGACGCGCGAGCTCTTCGTCGTCGACGCGAGCAGCGGTGTTCCTGCCTCCGCTGGCGGGGCGATCACCGCCGCTCGTCCCGCCGACGCGGTGGCGACGCAGGATGGCGACCGCACGGTCGTGTTCCGACGATTTTCGCCGTGACGTCGTGGGGCGAGTAAGATTGAAACGAGATGGACGCGCCGGATCCCCTCCTCGCCCTCGAGCACGATCACGTGCACCTCAGCCGACTCGTGGCCGAGCTTCGGCAGATGACCGCCGAGTTGATCCGCGACGACTCGCGCGCGGACCTGTCCGACGAAGTCGCCGCCACGCTCTCTTCCCTTCGGGACGACCTGTTCGAGCACTTTGCGCGGGAGGAGGAGGCGCTCTTTCCGTACCTGGCGGATGCGCTCCCCGATCTGGGTCCAGCCATCGAGCGTCTCGAGAGCGCACACGATCGCATCTGTGGAGGCATCAGCCGTCTCCATGCGATCGCGGTCACCGGGGACGCAGGGCTGAGGGAGCACCGGGCGTTGGTGGCCCAACTGTTCGGGCGCTTCGACGCCGAGTACGTCGAGCACGCGCGCAACGAGAGTGAATTCTTGCGCAGCCTTGCCGGACGCCTCGACGGCGAACGTCGACAGCACGTCCGTCGTCTCATGAAAGAGGTCTGAGCGGCCCGGCGCGTGCTTGTCGTCGTCTTCCATGACGACCAAACCTCTGAAATATGTCCTCCTGGTCGTGGGGGTCATCGGGCTCGGGTGTAACGACCCCGGCGATTCAGGCGCGACGAACACGTCCGACATCGCACAGCCGGGCGCGTGCGATGCGCTGCGTACCTGCTGTCAGAGCGTCACCGATCTCCAGCAGTCGGCCTGCACCGTCGGGGCGCCGAGCGACGAGATGAAGTGCACGCTCGACCTCGAGACCATGCGTGCGGATGGGCTTTGCCCATGAGCCGCAGGGCGCTCTTGACCGCGCTCCTGCTCGTCGGGTGCGCACCACAACCGCAGGCCTCTCCGCCGGTGGCGCGCGGTGGTGGGCCGCCACCAGCAGTCGAGCGAGATCCGACGCAGGAAGACGCACGCAGCGTCGTCGCCCGCATGCGCTGCTCCATGGCTGCATCGTGCGGTGACGAAGGCGACGGAATCGACGCGTGCATGGCGCGTGTTCGCGCCGATCTGGTGGGCTGGCCGGGGTGCCCGGCGTTGAACGGTCGTGCGCTGAGCACCTGCGTGGCTGCGGTCCGAGACTCGGCGTGCACTTGGACGTCGATGCCGAAGGTGTGCGCGCCGGAGTCGGTCTGCCGCTGAAGAACTGCCGGAAAATCCCCCGGACTGAAGTCCGGGGCACCGACAGCTGACCTCAAGTCCTTCGGACTCACCGAGTCGCTGGGCTGGCCCGAAGTTGTCGCCGCAAACTGAATATCGTGTCGCACGTGCGGATTGTGCCGATCGGCGATCGCGGTTCGTCAACGAAGGACTGCACTTCCTCGCTCGAATCCCCCGCCAGCCCGGAGGGCTTCGTCTTGCAGTCGGTGCCCCGGACTTCAGTCCGGGGGCAATTCTTCGACGGCTCTTGAGTGCTGATCAAATCGCACGCGGAGGCTATTGTCTGTAGCCAATCGATGAAGCCCTGGATCACCCTCGCCGAGGCGAAGTCGCCCGATGGCGAAGCACTCGTATTGCAGAAGCGCGACACCGAGGTGGTGATCCGGGTCGGCGGGCAGGTGCTCATGACGAGCCGCGCCCATGCCTCGGAGCGCGCGCTCGCCACCGTGACCGCCGAGACCGTGCGCGGGCCGGCCAGGGTGTTGATCGGTGGCCTCGGCCTCGGCTTCACGCTCCGCGCGATGCTCGACGCGCTGCCCGAGGCGCAGGTGATGGTCGCAGAAGTGTCTGCGCCGATCGTCGAGTGGAACCGGACGCTCGTGAAGGAGCTCTCGGGCGACGCGCTCGCCGACCCACGCGTGTCGGTCGAGGTTCGCGACGTCGGTGCAGTGATTCGTGCGCAGCGTGACCTCGACGCGATCGTGCTCGACGTCGACAACGGTCCGTCCGCGCTCACCCGCCGCGGCAACGGCGCGTTGTACACCCCGAACGCGCTCCGCGAGGCGAGGAACTCGCTCCGCCCCGGAGGTCTGTACGTGGTCTGGTCAGCCAGTCACGACGCGACGTTCGTCAACCGCATGCGCGCTGCGGACTTCTCCGTCGAGACGCGCACGGTCGGCTCGGGTGGGTCGAAGCACCTGCTGTTCGTCGGGCGCCGCTCCGCTCCGGCCCGCAGGTGATCACTTGCAGACGTCTCGACAGCACTTGCGCGTGCCGTCGCAGGTGAGCGTCGTGTCGGTCACCGGCTGCCAGCAATCGAGCGGGCAGGTCGGGATGCAGTTGCCGAGGCCCGAGGCTGCGCAAGGGCTCGTCGGTGCCTTGCGACAGCACCAGCCGTCGGCCTTGCCGCAGCCGTAGTGATCGGTGCTCGACACCGGCTCGAACCCGATAGGGCAGATGCGCCAGCGGTATTCGGTGCAGACCGCACCGCCCGCGGCGCCACACTCGCCAGTGAGTGCGGTTCCGGTGTCGGGGACGAAGACGGCGTCGCCGGGCACGTCGAGGGCGGAGTCCGCCGCGTCGACGCTCGTCGCGTCGGCGGTGTCGGTCGACGTGTCTGCGGGCGCATCGACGACCGTCGAGTCGGCGACCTCGGGCGCAGCATCGACGGGAGGCTCGGAAGTGCTGTCGCTCGACGAGCAGGCGACGAACAGCGAGGCGAGAAGGAGGCTCGCGAAGCGCATGGGGAGATCGTACGCGCTCGAGCGCCGCGGGCACCTGACCGATCCCACGCACAAAAGCACGAAAGGGAGGCCGAGGCCTCCCTCTCGCACCAAGCCGAGCGTTGCTCAGCCTTTGAGGTTCGCGAGCGCGAAGTCCCAGTTGAGCAGGTTGTCGATGACGGTCTCGACGAACTTGGGGCGCAGGTTGCGGTAGTCGATGTAGTAGGCGTGCTCCCACACGTCGATCGTGAGGAGCGCCTTCTTGCCGTGCTTCATCGGCAGGTCGGCGTTGCTGGTCTGCATGACCGAGAGCTTGTCGCCATCGAGCACGAGCCAACCCCAGCCGGAGCCGAACTGCGTGACGGCCGCCTTGGAGAGCGCCTCGCGGAACTTGTCGTAGCCGCCGAAATCGCGGTCGATCATGCTCGCGAGCTCACCGGTCGGCTTGCCGCCGCCACCCGGCTTCATGCTGTTCCAGAAGAACGTGTGGTTCCAGATCTGCGCGGCGTTGTTGAACACGCCACCCGACGAACCCTGGATGACTTCCTCCAGCGTCTGGTTCGCCTCGGGCTTGCCTTCGAGGAGGCCCTTGAGGTTGTTCGCGTACGCCTGGTGGTGCTTGCCGTAGTGGAACTCGAGGGTCTCCTCGCTGATGTGCGGCGCGAGGGCATTCTTCGCATACGGAAGGGGGGGGAGCTCGAACTTCACGACGGTCTCCTCTCTTGCATGTGGTTCGTCGAACGGCGCCGGACGCGCCGCACGACGGGTTGGCAGACATAAGCCCGAAGGGGATGGGCGGCCAGAGACAAAGTCTCGTGCGATGATCTCGTCATGCGACCCTTGCTCTGGGCGCTCTGCCTCGCCCTGACCCTACCCACGCTCGCGTGCCGCAGGCACCATCGGACCGTGGTTTCGCGGCCTACGGGGCTCGCCGGCAAGGGCGATCGGTTCGTGCGTGCGCTTGCGCGCAGCGGGTGGCACGACGCGCGGGCAGGCTTCGCCCCCGTCATGCTCGACGCGATGACCGAGGAAGCATTGGCGAAGGCATGGCAGGAGATGCTCGGGAAGGCCGGGGCGTTTCAATCCGTGCTGAGCGTGCGTGAGGATCCGCCCAAGGACGGGTTCCGCGCGATCGTCGTCACCACCCGTCACGCGAAGGCGCCGATGGACGTTCGGGTGGTGTACGACAAGGACGAGAAGGTCTCCGGGCTGTGGTTCTCGCCCGGAAAGGTCGATTGGTCGCCCCCCGCGTACGCGAAGCAGAGCGCGTTCACCGAGGTCGAGCTCACCGTCGGCACGATGCCCCCGTTGCCGGCGACGCTCACCCTGCCCAAGGGCGGGGCGCCTGCGCGTGCGGTCCTGCTGGTGCACGGTTCGGGTCCGCACGATCGCGACGGGTCCCTCGGTTCCACCAAGCCGTTCAAGGATCTCGCGTGGGGGCTCGCGTCACGCGGGATCGCGGTGCTTCGCTACGAGAAGCGCACGTTGTTCGCACCGGGCACCCTCCAAGGCGCGTTCGATCAGGACGACGAGGTCACGTTCGACGCGCGCGCAGCCGTCGCAGTGCTGGCCGGTCGTACCGACATCGACGGGAAACACATCGTGCTCGTGGGTCACAGCCAGGGCGCCTCGATGGCGCCGCGTATCGCGCGGAGCGAGCCGAAGATCGCGGCCATCGCGGTGCTCGCCGGCGACACCCGGCCGTTCGACCGGCTGCTCGTCGAGCAGTGGCGCTACCTCCTCGGCGTGCAAGGTGTCGACGAGGTCAACCGCGCGAACGAGCTCGAGACCTTGCGTGACGAGCTGCGCCGCGCCCGCTCGGAGGGTGCCGACGCGGAGCTCGTCGAGGTCGGCGGCAGCAAGGCGCCGCGCCGGTATTGGCGCGATCTGCTGCACCACCAGGGCCACGAGATCGCCAAGGAGCTCTCGATTCCGATCTTCGTCGCGCAAGGCGGCCGGGATTACCAGGTCACCCTCGAGGACTTCGGGGGTTGGAAGGTCGCGCTCGGGGCAAGGCCGAACACCACCTTCCGCCTCTATCCTTCACTCAACCACCTGTTCGTGAAGGGGGAAGGACCGTCGACACCGGACGAATACCGCTGGCCCGGACACGTCGACGGTGGGGTGATCGAGGATCTTTCCCGCTGGATCGGCGAGCTGCACTGATCGGCGGTATTGCCCTTGCCATTGTCGTCGCTCCTGCTTCACTCGATCGGTCTACGGAGGAGCTCATGACTTTGCGGTTTGCCTCGCTTCTGGCCATTTCGGGCGCGCTCGTCCTCTTCGGATGCGGCGCCTCGCGCGACCTGAACGACAACAACCTGGGCGCGGGTGACCCTGATGGTGGCGGGCTGAACTTCGACGCCGACGATCCGTTCGACGTCGGCGAGGGCGGACCGCCCGGCCCGTGCACCGGGCTCGCTTGCGAGAAGGCGAGCTGCCCGGCGGGCATCCAGACGACGATCAGCGGGACCATCTACGCCCCGAACGGCAAGCTCCCTCTCTACAACGTCATCGCTTACATCCCGAACGCCGAGGTCGCGCCGCTCCCGAAGGGCGCCACGTGCGACAAGTGCGGCGCGACGGTGTCGGGCAGCCCGATCGTCACCGCGCTGAGCGACGCCAAGGGACAGTTCGTCCTCAAGGACGTCCCCGTTGGTACCAACATCCCCTTGGTCATCCAGCTCGGGAAGTGGCGCCGCATCGTCAAGATCCCGAAGGTCGAGCCCTGCGTCGACAACAAGCTCACCGATCCGAACCTCACCCGCCTGCCGAAGAACCAGAGCGAGGGCAACCTGCCCAAGATCGCGGTCACCGTCGGTGGCTGCGACAAGCTCGCGTGCATGTTGCCGAAGATCGGCATCGACGCGTCGGAATACGGCGTCGAGGGCACGAGCAAGGCGGTGCACTTCTACAAGCCTTCGAGCGGGTTCCTCATCGACGGTCCCGCGGGAATGAAGGACGCGCGAGTCCTCTGGGACAACCCGGCCAAGCTCAAGGAATACGACATCGCGATCTTCTCGTGCGAGTGCACCGAGGCGACGAGCACCAAGGGCACCGCCTCCTATGCCGCGGTGAACGAGTACCTCAACGCCGGCGGCCGCATCTTCACGACCGACTTCCAGTACCTCTGGTACAAGCAATCGCCCGACGCGAACATGAGGGGCGTGGGGTCGATTCCTGGCGGCGCGCCCACCGGCGGCAACCCGGTCAACATCAACACCTCCTTCCCCAAGGGCAAGGCGCTCGCCGACTGGCTCTCGTACGTCGACAAGTCGGTCGCGTACGGCAAGGTTCAGTGCGACTACGTGTTCAACAACTTCTCGCCGGCCGACCCGGGCCGGTCGCAGACCTGGGGCTCTTCGAGCGGCGGGAGCGGCGGCGCTGGCTCCGGCAACAACCCGCGCTTCCTCACGATCAACACGCCGGTGGGCAAGCCGGTCGAGTCGCAGTGCGGCAAGGCCGTGCACCTCGACGCGCACATCAACGGCAGCGACACGATCAACGCGAGCTTCCCGTCGGGGTGCACCACGCCGATCAAGCAGGGCGAAGAGGCGTTCGCGTTCTTCTTCTTCGACCTCTCGTCGTGCATCCAGAAAGAGGGCGATCCGCCCGCGCCCCCGCCGATCAAGTGACGGCGAACGCACGTGCAGTCGCGCTGATCTTCCGGGTGTGGAGCGGGTTCTACGACAACCCGCTCCCCCAGCGGCTCTATTACCGGCGCATCCACAAACGCATCCTCGAGCGCTGGCATCCGGCGCCCGGGGAGCGTGTGCTCGACGTGGGGTGCGGCACCGGGCTGTTCCTCGACCACCTCGCGCGTGACTACTCGAGACTCGAGCTGACCGGCCTCGACCTCTCCGAGCACATGCTCGAGCAAGCGCGCCTTACCGCCAAAGACGGGCTGAGCGCGGCGCCGCGCTTCGTCCAGGGCTCGGTCTACGGCTTGCCGTTCGACGACGGTGCGTTCGACGTCGCACTCAACACCATCTCCTGCCACTTCTATTTGGAGCAGGTGCGGGCGTTCCGGGAGATCGCCCGCGTGCTGACGCCGGGCGGACGGTTTCTCTGTGCGGCGATCTCGTTCGGTCCGTTCGCGCGCAGCACAGCGATTGCCGGCGTCGCCGTGTATCACCCGCCCGACGTGATCGAATCGCACCTCCGCGAGGCCGGATTCGACGTGGTCGCGCGCGAGGGCATCTTCCCCGGCACCGCGCTGTTCGACGCGCGCAAGCGATGATCGATCTGCATTCCCACACCACGGCCAGCGACGGCCGCCTGTCGCCGACGGAGCTCGTTCGGCGCGCGCGCGAAGCAGGCGTCACCAAGCTCGCGGTGACCGATCACGACACGGTCGCGGGGCTCGCCGAGGCGACCGCGGCCGCGAGCACGCTCGGCGGGATCGAGCTCATCTGCGGCATCGAGATTTCGACGTCCATCGACGGCAAGGACATCCACGTGCTCGGTCACTTCGTCGACTCCGAGCACGCCGCGCTGCGGGCGTTCGCCGAGGAGCAACTGCACGAGCGTCGTGCGCGCATGGAGCGCATGGTCGAGAAGCTCGGGCGCATGAACATCAAGGTCGACATGCGTGACGTGGAGGCCGCGGCGGGTAGCGACAACCTGTGTCGCCCGCACCTCGCGCGGGTGCTCGTCGAACGCAACATCGTCCGCGACATGCAGGACGCGTTCACCAAGTACCTCGGCGACGACCGCCCCGCGTTCTCGCCCCACCGCACGCCATCGGCCGCCGACGCGATCGCGCTCGTGCACGCCGCCGGCGGCGTGGCCACGCTCGCACACCCTCTCGCCGACGGAATCGAGCGGCCGCAAATCAGCAAGCTCAGGGATCTCGGGCTCGATGGGCTCGAGGTGTTCCGGCCCGATCAGGCCGCCCCTGCTCACCAGAAATGGCTCGAAATCGCCGTGGAGCTCGACCTCGTCCCGACGGGTGGGAGCGACTACCATGCCGATCCCGGCGCGCTCGGGACGGTGAGCCTCGAAGAACGCTGGTTCGACCTGCTGCGCGATCGAGTGGGCGTCGTACGCGCGCAGGGTGCATGATCAGCGGGTGGTCGACACGCCGCGGCCGAAATACCCGTACCGCACCGCCGACGAGCCGGCACCGAGCTCGAAGGGACGTTCGTCGCGCGTGCTCGGCGCGTTGGCCCGGCTGTCTCAGGCACGAGGCGCACACGACGATTCCGAGAGCTTGAGCGCGCGCGCCCGCGTGGCGCGTGACTCGGAGGGCTCTCGGACGCTGAGGCGATGTATCGAGGGACACGCGGCGATCGCGCGCGATGCCCTCGCAGAGGCAGAAGAGCACTATCAGAGCTTCCTTCTCGCGGCGGGCGGCCCGTACACCGTCCTCGTTGCGGATCATCTCGAGGTCCTCGGTGCCTACGCGGCCGTGTCGCTCGCACAGACGCGGGCGTCTCGCGGTGAAGAAGCTCTCCGCAATGCGGTCGTGTTCGCACGGAGAAACGGCGATCCCTGCCTGCACCCGGACTCGCCGATGGCCGCCGCGATTCTTCTGTCCGCCACGTTCCGTCGCCTGGGCGAACCGGAGGTGGCCGCACGCATTCTCGGCGCGACGTCCGGTGTCGACGTTCGGCCGTTGCTCGTCGGAGCGTTCGAGCATGCGTGGGCCGAGACGTCACTCGCGCTCGGAGAGCTCGACGCCGCGTCGGGTTGGGCGCGAGCCGCCTCGGCCGTGCGCTACGCGGCGCTCGGTCCGGCTTCTCCCGTCCACGCGGCGACACGCGCGCTCCTTGGACGCGTGAGCCTCGCGCAGGGGCAGCTCGAGGACGCCGCTCACGAGCTCCGAGGTGCGCTGTCCGATCTGCAGTCCTTGGGACAGCACGACGTGTTGATCGAGGCAGAAGTCGAGGTCGCGTACGCAACGCTGTTGCTGTTGCGCCATCGATCTGACGACGCCAACGCTGCCGCCCGCCGCGCCCACGAGCTCGTGACCCGCGCCGCGCGCGGTTCGTACGCAGCGACGCTGCCCGTCTTGCATGCCCTCGCGCGCCTGCTCCCGACGGCAGCGTCGGCAATCGCGCGCGAGGTGGAGACCATCGAGGCGACGTACCGTCCCTGACGTCCGCGTTCGCGTGCGCGTTGCGGGGATCACCCGCGACGAATACGCATCCCCGCAATCCCAGCCACGAGCGCCCCGAGCCCCATCAACACGATCCCGAAACTGCTGACCCTCCCCGGCAGCTTCCGAATCCGCGTAAACTCCGCCGGCGTCCCGAGCACGATCGTGCGGAGCGTCCCCGGCTTCGGCGCGGCCTTTCCATGTCGCTCCTCGAGGTGCGCGCTCAGCGCGTCGCGCTCGGTGCTGCTCTCGCGCGGAAGATCGACCATGCCCTCGGGGAGGGACAGCTCGAGCGACGACTCGTCCGGTACCTCGATCCACAGCTCGTTCGAGGGCCCGAGCGGATACCACCGCGCGACCTTCTCGCCCGTGCGCGGCGGTTGGTCGACGAGGATCAGAGCGTTCGCGGGCAGCTTGGTGCCACCCGTCGACCGGTTCCATTCCGCCGAGAGCCGGCCGTACTCCGGGTCGCGCGAGAGCTCGAGGAGCAGGCCGGCGTACGCTCCCTGGACCAGCCAGGGCTCCGCCTTCACGTCCACCTCCGGAGGGAACCACTTGGAGAGCACCCACAGTCGCCCCCCGGTCCCGACCACCGGCGCGTAGATGCGGCGACCGAGCGTCTGTTCGGTCGCAGGTGCCAACACCCCGTCCTTCTCGTAGGTCACCCGCTTTTGCGTGAGCACGAAGTACTGGAGCATCGGCAGCACGCTGCCCACGCTGACGTAACTGCCCGTGAGCTTGGCGCTCCGCGCGACGAGATCGCTCGGGCTCGCCGCATCGAAGCCGACGCGAGGGTCGTTGGATTTGAAGCGTGCGGGGAACTCGCCGATGCGGAAGACCACGTCCTCCTTGCGCACGAGCGCCGGGTTCCAACGTACGTAGGCGTATCCCGGGGCCGAGAGCGCTCCGGCCGGCAGCACCTCCTTGGGGTACGGCGGGAACGTGTACTTGCGCCAGCGATTCGCGAACGTTGTGGCGCCCCAGAGCAGCAGCAACACGCCGAGCGCGAGGATCGGCCACGGCTTGGCGCCCCGCTCGGGTTCGTGGGGCACGGCCTCCGACGCCATGGGTGCGGCGTCGGAGGTCGTGGGAGCGATGGGTCGCGAGACGGCGCGCTCACGCCGGAGCACGCGCTGACACAGGTTGCACGTCAGCGCGTCCGGCTTGTTGTCGTATCCGCAGCCCGGGCAGATCATCGACGCCCCCAAGACCAGGGTACCCGCTCAGATCGGCGCCGCACAACGTCGCCCGCACTCCGCGACCACCTCGTCGATGGGCAGGACGACCTGACTTCCGTCACGGCTCCGCAACGCAACGGTTTTGTCGGCGACTTCGCGGGCACCGACGATCGCGATCAGCGGGACGCCCGCACCGTGGGTGTCGACCAGAGCCCGCGAGAGGGTCATCCCGCCGCCCATCTGCGCGACCCGCAGACCTCGGCCGCGGAGTCGATCGACGACCTCCCGAGCCCACGCGGCCTGAGCATCCGCGATCGGCACGACGCCGATCTGCACCGGCGCGAGCCACGCGGGGAGCGCCCCCTCGTGGTGCTCGAGCAGGATGGCCGCGAAGCGCTCGAGGCTCCCGAAGATCGCGCGGTGGATCATCGCCGGACGGACGCGCGAACCGTCCGCGTCGGCATACGAGAGCTCGAAGCGCTCGGGCATCACGAAGTCGAGCTGCACGGTGCCGCACTGCCAGCTCCGACCCAACCGATCGCGCAATGCGAACTCGATCTTGGGGCCGTAGAAGGCGCCTTCTCCTGGCTGGACGATCGGGTCGAGCCCAGCGCGGCGGGCTGCAGCGAGCAGCGCGGCCTCGGCGCGATCCCACAGCGCATCGTCGCCGGCGCGTTTGGCCGGGCGGGTCGAGAAGGCGATCGAGACCTCGTCGAACCCGAACGCGCGATACAACGCATCGATCGACCCGCAGAATCGTGCGATCTCGTCCTCGACCTGCGCGGGTGCACAGAACACGTGGCCATCGTCCTGGGTGAACTGCCGGAGGCGGAACAGCCCATTGAGCACACCCGCGTCCTCGTCGCGGTGCACCACGCCGAGCTCGGCGAGCCGGATGGGAAGATCGCGATACGAGGGCGCGCGTCGTTCGACGAGTTGCACGTGGCAGGGGCAGTTCACGGGCTTGAGCGCCGCCTCGCGCCCGTCCTCGCCCATCGAGAACATGTGCTCGCGGAAGTTCTCCCAGTGACCGCTCGACGCCCAGATCGGACGCCGCACGAGTTGGGGGGTCCTCACTTCCTCGAATCCGTCGCGCGCCACGCGGCGGCGAATCACGTCTTCGAGCACGCGAATCAGCGCGAGCCCGCGTGGGTGCCAGAAGGCCATTCCGGGCGCTTCGTCCTGGAAGTGAAAGAGATCGAGTCGTTGACCGATTTGTTGATGCGATTCCATGGTCGTCTCCGTCGGTGAGAGGTCCGGCAGACGACGGAACGGGCGCAAAATGCAGAGAACCCCGTCCGGCGTCGCCGGCGGGGCTCCTGTCGATCGATGCAGACCTTTACGGGCGCACGACGACCGCCCCGCCGATGCGGGTCGTGGTCGTCGTCGTCGTGAAGAAGCCGTGCATGTCGACAATCACTGTGAGGCCTGAAGAGGGAATCGTCAACTCGGTCAGAGTGCCTCGTCCGGAACACGCGCGTAGCTGTCCTCGGCCGAGGCGCAGAGCGAGGCGAGGTGCTCGATGCGCGGGAGCTCGGTGTTCAGCCAGTACTGTGCCGCGTGCATCTTGCCGACGTAGAACGGATCCGTGCGGCCGACCGCGACCGCCGCCTGCGCGAGCCACATCCACGAGACGATGACGATCGAGAACAGCTCGAGGTAGTCGGTGCTGTGGAGGAGCATGCCTTCGACATCGCCGTTCACGGCGCGTGCGCCGAGCTGCATCGTGAGCTCGAGCACCCGGTCGATCGAAGCCCGCATCCGCGTGGTCCACGCGCGATCGACGCCCGCGGCCTCGGCCTTGGCGCAGGTCGCCTCGATCTCTTCGCGCAAGAGCCCGAGCGTCGCTCCGCCACCTGCCACGACCTTGCGACCGAGCAGGTCGAGGCCTTGGATTCCGGTCGTGCCCTCGTGGATGGTGTTCAGCTTCTGATCGCGGAGCCACGACTCCGGCAGGTACTCGCTCGAGTAGCCGTAGCCGCCGTGGATCTGCACCGCCAACGCGTTCGACTCGAAGCCGCGCTCGGCGGGGAAGGTCTTGGCGACGGGCGTGAGCAGGTCGAGGAGCTGCTGCGAGCGTTCGCGGAGCGGTCCGCTCGCGTGCTCGGACCAATCGGCATAGCGCGAGACCCAGCCGATCAACGCGAGGCCTCCCTCGACGATCGCCTTCTGTCGAAGGAGCATCCGACGCACGTCGGCGTGTGCGACGATCGGCACCTGTGGCGTGCGCGGATCCTTGGCGCCGAGCGGTCGACCCTGCGGCCTTTCGCGCGCGTATTCGAGCGACTCGTGATACGCGACCGAGGCGGTTGCCACGCCGTTGAGGCCGACCATCAGGCGCGCCTCGTTCATCATCTGGAACATGTACGAGATGCCCCGGTGGGGCTGGCCGACGAGCCATCCGTGGCAGTCGCTCCTGTCGCCGTACGCCATCGCGAGGCTCGGCAAGCCACGCCAGCCGATCTTGTGAATCACGCCGGCGACCGCGACGTCGTTGTCGACCAGCACACCGCCCTCGAGTCGGCGCTTCGGCACCGCGAACAGCGAGACGCCCTTGATTCCGGGCGGCGCGTCCTCGATGCGCGCGAGGGTCATGTGGACGATGTTCTCGGCCAGATCGTGGTCGCCCCCGGAGATGAAGATCTTCGCCCCGCGGATCCGATATGTCCCGTCTGGCGCCGGGGTCGCGAGCGTCGCGACGTCGGAGAGGCTCGAGCCGGCTTGCGGCTCGGTGAGGGCCATCGTGCCTGTCCACTCACCGCCGTACAGCTTGGGGAGGAACCGCTCCTTCAGCTTCTGGTCGCCGAACGCCTCGATGAGGTGCGCCGCGCCGGTGGTCAGGCCGACGTAGCCATACGCCGAGAGGTTCGCCGCCATCAGGTAGGCATGCGCGAACGTCGACACGGTCAGCGGCACTTGCTGACCGCCGACCTCGAGCGGACGCGTCGCCGCCACGAGCCCGAGCTCGATCAACCGCGGAAGGATCTCGTGCATCTTCGGGTGCACGATCACGCGACCGCCTTCGAGCCGCGGCGGCGCCTCGTCCATCGCCCGGTACGCAGGGAACAACACCTCGCGCGCGAGCCGACGCGACTGCTGCACGAACTGATCGAAGGTGCTGCGATCGTGATCGGCGAACGCGGGGAGCGCGCAGAGTTGCTCGGCCTCGAGCACCTCGTAGAGCAGGAACTCGACGTCGCGATCGCGGACCAGCGGGTTGGCCATGTCCGGCGAGCATGTCGGGACCGCCCCTGCGCGTCACTCTTGGAAGTCGAGGGGCCGTGCGCCTCGAGCTCCCTCGCGCGTTCTGGCTCCGCTCAGAACATGCTCTGGAATTTCCATGATTTACGTCACACGACTTGCGCGCGACCGAGTTTGGTAGGTATACCTATAAACATGCGTTTCGCTCTCGCTTCCCTCGTCTTTGCTCTGCTCGCGGCCGGGTGTGGCGGCTCCACTGAGTCGACCCCGGCCTCCACCACCGACTCCTCTGTCTCCGACTCGAGCAGCAGCGACACCGGCGGCAGCGCCGACGTCGCGACCGAGGCGGCCTCGGACACGAAGGCCCCGTGCGACCTCGGGACGATCCCGACCGTCGCACCGTTCACCGCCCAGTTCGTCTACGTCGACGCCGATGCAGGCACGGTCTTCCCCACGCCGAGCGGTGGCGATACCAAGGGCGAGTGGCGCTACGCGAAGATCACCGTCTACCTGTCGCCTGATGCCAAGTCGGTGCTCGACGTCAGCAAGTCGTCGGTCGAGGGCTGGGGCTACGCGAGCTACACCGACACCAATTTCAAGAACTCGACCGATCAGAAGCTGACGCTCGAGACGACGGTCGTCGGCACCATCAAGCGCGGCACCGCGACCAAGGGCAAGGGCACCTACAAGATGGAAGGCAACGAGATCGTCTACACGCCCGAGTGCTCGGAGTCCTCGGGTGACCAGCCCGTGCCCCGCATCGGTTGGAGCCGGCTCGCTGCCGACAAGGCGCGCATGCAGTTCAAGCCGGCGCCGACCGGCATGGGCGATTTCACCCAGCAGATCGTCATCGATCTGGAGCTGATCAAGTGAGCGCGAGCCGCATTGCATCCGTTTTCGCGCTGGCGCTCGTCGGCGCGTGTAGCAGCTCCGGCGACGACAAGACGACTTCCACCACCGATGCGGGTACCGCAGCGGCTGCGATGCCGTGCGAGGTCTCGGACGTGTTGGTCGCCAACTGCCAGAAGTGCCACTCGGACCCGCCGGTCAACGCGGCGCCCATGCCGCTCGTCTCGCTCGCGAACCTCGCGGCCCGGGCCAAGAGCGATCCGAGCAAGACGGTCGCGGAGATGATGAAGGTCCGGATCAACCAGACCGGCAGCAGCGCGATGCCTCCGCCCTCGAGCGGACAGATGCCGAAGGCCGATCTCGATCGCCTCAACGCCTGGCTCGACAAGGGCGCGCCCGGAGGACCCACCGCCACCTGCGGCGATGGGGGGGTTCCCAAGGAGAAGGTCGGGCCGGAGTACCTATCGTGTCCGGAGTCCGAGCGCGTGTCGTTCGTCGCCCACGGCGACGGGGGCGCGAAGTTCACGGTGCCGGCCGACGCGGGCAACCTCAACGAGTGCTTCTATTTCAAGGCGCCGTTCGAGGCCGGCGCGCAAGCGACCGCGTTCGCGCCGATCCTCGACGACAAGCGGGTGGTCCATCACTGGATCCTCTTCGAGACCGGCACGCCCCAGGTCGAAGGCTCGTTCGGCGGCTGCAAGATGCCGCTCGACGCACGGTTCATCACCGGGTGGGCGCCCGGCGGCGGCAACAACGAGCTTCCCGCCGACGTCGGTCTCCTCCTCCCCGGAAAGGAGAGGTGGCTGATCCTCCAGCTGCACTACTGGAACGTCGCCGGCTACACCGACGCCAAGGACGCGAGCGGCGTGGCGCTGTGCGTGGCCAAGACCCCTCGCAAGAACTCGGCGGCCATCTCCACCCTCGGCTCGCTCGCGATCGACGTTCCCGCCAAGACCATGGGGACCACGGTCACCGGGATGTGCACGCCCGACATCACCGAGCCGGTGACCATCCTCTCGGCCTCGCCCCACATGCACGGTCGCGGACGCGCGCTGAAGACCGAGGTGCTCCGCGGCGGCGACCCGAGCAAGTCGGAGATCGTGGTCGACGAGAAGGCCTTCGACTTCAACGCGCAAGGCTCTCATCGGCTGCCCACGCCGCTCGTGGTACAGCCTGGCGACAAGCTGAAGACCACGTGCATCTACGACAACCCGGGGAGCCTTCCGGCCTACTTCGGGGAGAAGACCGAGGACGAGATGTGCTTCGATTTCGTGCTCGCCTATCCGGCGACCGGCCTCGCGAACGTCGCGGGCAAGTCCGCGCGTCGCTGCATCGACAAATGAGCGCGCGCAAGTCGATGCCCCCGGGCGCGGTGCCCGTCCGCGAGCGCATCCTCGACGCAGCCGTGCGCGTGCTCTCGCGCGAGGGGGCCAAGAGCCTCGCTCAGCCGCAGATCGCAAAGGAGGCCGGGGTGCCGCAGGGACACCTCACCTACTACTTCCCGAAGAAGATCGATCTCGTGCGCGGCGTGGCCGATCACATGGGAGCGCTCATCCTCCAGGAGCTCGGCCCGCTGCTCGCGCAGCACTCGGGGTCGACGATGCGCGAGAAGTTCATCGCCATCGCGACCCGCGTCGCGAAGAACCGCGGCCGCACGCGGATCCTGCTCGCGCTGCTCGTCGAGATGGAACACGACGAGGCGCTGCACGACGAGCTCTCCGGCCGAGTGGGCGCCTTGCGCGCGCTGTTCGCGTCGCTGATGGAGCGCGAGTCCGACGACCCGGACGTCGACGTCGTGCTCGCGGCCGCGTGGGGCCTCGGCCTCCAACACCTCATCCTCGAAGGGCGTCGCAGCGACGCCGAGACCGAACGGCGATTCGAGCGGCTCCTCGAGTGGATGGAGTCGCCGCCGGCCAAACGTACCAGGGCGAAATGAACCTCGGGCTGGATCCCTGATAGAACGGTCGGGTGAGCAGCAAGGTCGAAGATACATACCCACGTCCCGCCTTCGGCGGATCCGTGGAGTTCGATTCGCGGCAGCACCGCGGCGGTCGCGAGGCGTACGAGCGTTACCTCGCCGGCATGGACGCTTCGATGCGGCAGAAGGTGGCGCTGACGGCGGCGCACCTCCTCTGCGTCGGGCGCGTCGCCGACATGGGCATGGGCTCGGGCGCGGGGAGCAACGCGCTCGCGCAGCTCCATCCCTCGCTGCACGTGGTCGGCGTCGACCTCGATCCCAGCATGGTCGAGCTCGCGCGCGAGAAGTTCCTCGCGCCCAACCTGTCGTTCGTGGTGGGAGACATCGCCGAGGAGGTGTTCCCCGACGGCAACCTCGACGGCGTGCTCGATTCGTCGGTGCTCCACCACGTCACCTCGTTCAATGGATATCGCCATGACGCGGCCGCGCGTGCGCTCGCCACGCAGACGCGTGCGCTTCGGGTGCACGGCACGTTGGTCGTGCGTGACTTCGTCGCCCCCGAGCCGGGCAAGGTGCTCCTCGACGTGCGCGACGACGACGGCGACGCCTCGAACGATCCGCGCACCTGCTCGACCGCGTCGCTGCTCGAACGGTTCTCCCGCGAGTTCCGCAGCCTGCACGCCGAGCCCGGGTTCCCCCTCGCCGAGGAGGAGCGACCCCGTGCGGGGGTACGGCGATATCGGCTCTCGCACCGTCATGCGGTCGAGTTCTTGTTGCGCAAGGACTACCGCACCGACTGGGAGAGCGAGGTCAAAGAGGAATACTGCTACTTCACCCAAGCCGAGTTCGAGGGTTGCCTCGCCTCGCTCGGAATGCGCGTGCTCGCGTCGACTCCGATCACCAATCCGTGGATCGTGCGCAACCGGTTCGAGGGCAAGATCGCGCTCACCGAGCTCTCGGGACACTATTTGCCGTGGCCGCCCACCAACACGCTGGTCGTCGGCGAGAAGGTCGCCCGCAGCGAGGGTGTGCGCTTCGCCGAGGGTCCACCCGCGCCGCTGCTCGGGTTCCTCGAGATGACCTGCTTCCGCGATCGACGCGATGGTCATCTGCGCGACCTCGTGCGGCGTCCGAACACCACGATCGACGTCGTTCCGTGGTTCTCGCTCGGCGGCGATCTCTTCGTGGTGGCGCGCATGAGCTATCCGCGCGCGCTGCTCGCCAGCGAATCCCAAGCGGAGCCTTCGCTCGATGGGGCGCGGGCGCCGCACTACGTGACCGAGCCGCTCAACGTCTTGCAGACCGATCGCAGCCTCGGCGAAACGGTCGAGCGCATGCTCGAGTCCCACGCGGCCATCGGGCCGCGGCAGCTCCGCGGGTTCGTGCCGGGGGCCACGTACTATCCGTCACCGGGCGGCACGCAGGAGGAGGTGCGCTCGGTCCTCGTGGAGATCGATCCCGTGCTGGTGCAAGAGACCATCCCGAACGTCTCGGGGTTCAGCACGTCCGGGCGGGTGCGCGCCATCGAGGCCGAGCAGGTGCTCCGCGCCGCCCAGGTCGGAGGTCTCCCCGACGCGCGCCTCGAGATGAACGTCTACGATCTGCTCCTCGACCACGGAAAGAAGCCCGGTCCGTGGCTCGGTGAGGAGCTCGTGCTCCGCGAGGCCGAGGCGCTCTCTCCGAAGGCCTCGTTCGCGACGCTCGCCACGCGTCCTCGTCGCCGCGTGTTCGAACGCGGGCCGGCCGGTGAGACCGCCGCGTATCTCGAGCTCTGTTGTCGTCGATTCGACGAGCTCGACGCCGAGGGCAACGTCGTCGCGTCGGCCGCGCTCGAGTACGTGGTGCCCAAGACCCGCAGGGCCTCGTCGGTGGCCTGCGCGCTGCTCGCACGCCGCAATGGCGAGGTCCTCCTCGGTCTGCACGACGACGACCTCCCCGCGGCGCAGTGCTTCCTCGGCAACAGCCAACTGCTCGTCGCACCCGCCTGGCGGCTCCCGCGTGACGTCCGTTACGTGCACGACGCGCGTCGATTCGTCACCGAGCGCCTGCTCGCCGAATACGACGTGCGCGCCGGCACCGTATGGGACCTGGGCGGTCGATACCACCCTTCGGCCGGCCTCTCACCCGAGGTGGTGTATCCGATGGCGGTCGAGGTGCTCGCCGAGGGAACCGCGGCGCGTTCGCTCTGCTGGGTGCCACTCGCGAGCGTGGGGCCGCATCGTGACGAGTTCTTGGATGGCCACTTGCGGATCGTCGCGCTCCGCGCCGCTCACGCCCTCGGCCTCCTCTGATCCGAGAGTAAGACTCACCACGGAGGCACGGAGACACGGAGGAAATCATGTGCTGCCGCGCTCATCCTCTGACCGTCACTTGCAGTCGCATCGGGAACACGACGAGCTTGCTGGAGCCGGCGGCCGGAGTGACCAATCGGTGTGCATCGGCAGACACTCTCGAACTCCGTGTCTCCGTGCCTCCGTGGTGAACTTCTCGGTCTCGGTCTCGGGTCTCTCTGAGCTCGGACTGACGACTGACGACTCACTTGAACCCGTGCACGTGCACGACGTACCACTCCCCGCGCCACGAGATCAGTGACGTGATCTCGATCGCGCGCGCGCCGCCGCTCGCATCCTGGTAGCGGAGCTTCGAGCCGAGGACGCGGTGGTAGCCGACCTTATTGCCTTCGGAGCCGGGGGGCATCCATTTGGCCTTGTCTTCGGGCACGTCGAGACCCGCGAGCACTGCGCTCATCGCGCCGGCGCCGAGATCCTTGTGGGCCGCATGGATGTCGCGCTCGAACGCCTTGACCAATCGGGCCTTCCAGTCGGCCGACGGGTTCGGGATGGCCTTCACCTGTTGGTAGGCGACCTCGGGGAAGAACGCGGGGAGTGCGACCGAGGGGTCGTCGATCTGGATGGCGCGGAAGAGCAACTGCACGCGCTTTTCCCAGCTCTTCGAGCGCAGCGAAGGCTTCTCGTCGGTCTGCGGGAGCGGCTTGCCGTCGGCGCCGACCAGCGGCGGGACGGCGCCCTCGTCGGTCTTGGGTGCGGCTGACGACGCGGCCGGGGCAGGGGACGAAGGAGAGGGGGCGGGCGTGGGCACCGCGGGCGCTGAGGTGCTCGCGCTCGAGGCAGGCGCGGGCGCCTTCTTCGGTTCGTCACACGCCGAAAGGCACAGAACGGAGATCACGCCGAGCTTTGCGAAGGTCGTGGGGCGCACGGTCCCAGGATAGAACAGAGCGAGCCGAGGATCAGGGATCGATCCCGCGCTCCTTGCGTGCGAGCAGGCAGCGCGGCTCTCCCGCCTCCAGCATGCGGCAGCCCTTGGGCCGTAGCGCGTAGATGGTGCACCGCACGCGGTCGCCGAGCTTTCCTGCGAGCGCCACGCACCGTTGGGTCTGCGGATCGAGCCGGAGGTGCGGGACCCCGTCGTCGTCGTACATGACGAGCCGCTTCACCATGTCGGGCTTCTGCAGGAGCTTGGTGTCGCGCACCTCGAGGTAGAACCGATAGCCCTCGGCCTGGTTCTCGTTCGGGTTCACGCAGCAGGCGCCGCAGGAGGTGCAGTCGTAGCGGGTCGCCATCGGAGGATCATCGCACGAGGCTCGCGACTTCGGCGATCGCGGCCTCGAACGCGTCGAGGGTGAAGGGCTTCTCCAACAGGCGCAAGGGCTCGATGGCCTCGAGCGCCCGCCTATCTTCCGACACGCGTCCGCCCGTCACGAACAGGGTTCGCCGGGCGAGCGCCGGCGTGTGCTCGCGCATCCACGCATGCAGCTCGGTGCCCATCATTCCGGGCATCGCGAGGTCGCACACCACCACGTCGAAATCGGTGTCCTGCTCGAGCTGCTCACGCGCGGCGAACCCCGAGGTGGCGAGCACGATCTCGTGGGACTTCTCGAAGGCCCGGGCCAAGGCGACACCGATCGCCGCTTCGTCGTCGACGAAGAGGATGCGGGTCCGGCGGCGATCGCTCGCGGGCGCCGCGATTCCGGGATGGGGCGTCAGGTCGCGCGCGGAGAACGCCGGGAGCACCACGGTGAAGGTGCTGCCCTTCCCGACCGTGCTGTCGACCTCGATGCGGCCGCCGAGCGCGGTGACCAGGCCGTGGCAGATCGAGAGCCCGAGCCCCGAGCCTTCGCCGACCTGCTTCGTGGTGAAGAATGGCTCGAAGACCCGCCGCCGGTGCTCCTCGCTGATGCCCATGCCGGTGTCGGCGATGGCGATCCGAACCTCTTCGCCATCGACGGTGGTGCTCACGGTGACCAGGTGATCGTCGGGTCGACCCTCCGGGATGGCCTGCGCGGCGTTGAGGAGCAGGTTGAGGACGATCTGAGCGAGGCGGCCTTCGCTCGCACTCACCTTCGGGACGTTCTCGAACCGACGCTCGATGCGCGCGCGGTGCTTGATCTCGTGGCTCGCGGTGCTCAGCGCGATCTCGATCGGACCGTGGACGTCGATGGCCACGCGACGGTCATCATCGGTGCGCGAGAACGCGCGGAGGTCGCGGACGATACGCGCCACGCGCCGGGCACCCTCGGTCGCGCTCTCGGCGTGCTCCTGCAGCCGAGCGGACAGCGGCGTGACGTCGCCCAGGGTCGCAGCGATCGTGGCAACGGAGTCGAGATGGAGCAGCACGTACGTGAGCGGATTGTTGATCTCGTGGGCGACGCCTGCAGCCAGGGTGCCCAGCGACGCGAGCCGATCGGCCTGCGCCAGTTGATCGGTCATCCGGCGCAGCTCGCTGATGTCGCGCACGGTGACGACGATGGAGGACTCGCCCTCGAAGACGCTGAGCATTCCGCTCACGAGCGCGACCACCTCGCTGCCGTCCGCGCGGCGCAGGCGCTGCTCGACGAACGGAATGTCCTCGCCGGCCTGCAGCGCCCGGATGCGGGCGGCGATGCTGGGCCGCTCTTCGGGCTGCGCCAGGTCGAACGCGGGCTTGCCGATGCCCCACTTCGCGCTGGGCCAGCCAAGCAGCTTCGCGCAGGCCTCGTTGGCGTAGCGCACGATGCCGTCGCGATGCACGATGATCGCGTCGGGGTTGCGATCGATGAGCGCCCGGAAGCTCGCTTCCGAGCGCGCGAGGCGCTGCTGATCGCGGAGGCGCTCGGTCGCGTCGCGGGCGATCCCGAGCATGCGCCCGTCGCCGATGAGCTTGGCGCTGACCTCGAGCACCCGCGTGGTGCCGTCGGCTCTGCGGAACGTGCGGGTGGTGAACGTCGACTGCCCCGCGCGCAGCTGGTCGGTCTTGAGGGGCTCGCGCGCCAGCTCGTCGGGCTCGACGAACTCGGCGATGCGTCGACCGACGAGCTCGTCGCGAGGACGCCCGAGCAGCTCACAGGCGGCCGCGTTCACCCACTCCATGCGCAGAGAGCCGTCGGTGACGAACACCCCGTCGGAGGCGTGCTCGACGATCGCACGCAACGTCTCGTACGACAGGCCTCCCTCCGGCATTGCTCCAAGATTTGCGCACGGTTGGCGGGTGCGCGCAACCGCTACGGCTGTGCGGCGTGACGCATCTCTCATTCGAGCAGATGAGCGAGCAGCTGAAGCAGACGAACACGCCGCGTGCTATCAAACGCGAGATGCGCCGGTACGACGTCGACCTCGTGCGCCAGCGCCTCGCCTCGCTCGCGCCGAAGAGCTCTGTGGAGGCTGGGCGCCGCGCAGCCGTCGCGATGATCCTCCGCGAAGGCCAGCACGACGATGGCGCCGAGATCCTGTTCATCCGGCGCGCGGAAGACCCGCGTGACCCGTGGTCGGGGCACATGGCGTTTCCCGGCGGTCGACATGACCCGGAGGACGGTGACGACCTCTTCGTCACGGCGACCCGCGAGACGGCCGAGGAGCTCGGCCTCGACCTCGGCGTACACGCGGAGCCCCTGGGGAGACTGCCCGATCTCCCCGCGATCGCCCGCGGTCGCCCCGTCGGGATGGTCATCCGGCCTTACGCCTTCGCGCTGCGCGGCGCTCCGCTGCTCGCCCCCAACCATGAGGTCGCCGAGGTGGTCTGGGCGCCGCTCGGGGCGCTCGCACGGGGCGAGCTGCGCGCCACGCACCCCTACGTCCACGAGGGTCGCCGCCTCGAGTTGCCGGCGCACCGCGTCGGCGAGCGCATCGTCTGGGGCCTCACCCACCAGATGGTGGAGACGTTCCTCGACCTGCTGCGTGAGGCGCGCGAATAGCGCGGCGGTCGCGGTTGCCGTACCACTCGGGGGTGCGGCGCCTCCTCTTCGCTTCGGTCCTGGTAATCGGCTGCGCGTCCGGCGGCGGTGACGACGCGCCCGGAGATGCGAGCACGTTCGATGTCTCCGTGGACTCGAGCCTCGAAGCGAATCCGGATGTTGCGACCGATTCGGCGGTGCTGCTCGACAGCAGCGGTGACGTTCCGGCCGATGGCAAGGCGCCCGATCCCATCGCCGAGTCGCTCGTCGGCGCCGACGTTCCCTCGCCGCGGGTGGGCATGTTCTACCTCGTGTGGCATGCGCCTCCCGCGACCGCGATGCGCACGATCGCGAGCAAGGGCACCCCGACCGTCACGGTCGAGGACGTGCTGCGCAGCGGCGGCGAAAAGAAGCTCGCCGACGTGCTCCAGAGCTCGGGGCTCGAGGGGGACGCGATGGCGTTCCACTACCAGGTGCGCCCCAAGCTCGGGTTCTACTGCGTGTATCGCGCACGCGGCGGCGAGACGGGATGGGTGCCCGACTGCCCGGACATCGAGAAGACGCTCACCACCCACGCGGCGCAGCTGATCGCGGCCGGCGTCGATCACATCGTGCTCGATGCGACGAACCTCAGCGGGATGGACCGCGCGGGCGACCTCCTGCAGCTCCGGCCGACGGAGGTGTTGTTCGAGGAATGGGCGAAGCTGCGCAAGAAGGGCATCAAGACGCCGCAGATCGCGGTGTGGCACGCCATCCCCACGGGCAGCACGCAGTGGAAGGGTTACGAGGCGCTCTACAAGAACCCCGACTACGACGGCCTCGTTCTTCGCGACAAGAAGTCGGGCAAGAAGGTCTTCTTCGTCGTCGACCCGCCCGACAGCGGACGCTTTCCGGACGCGTCGATCCTCTCGGCACTGAGCGCCGACGGGTTTCTCGTGCAGCGCATGTGGACCCTCGACAAGACCGATGCGTCGGTCGACCGCTGGGCGTTCATGAGCTGGTGTCACGACGCGGGCAAGGTCACGACCAGCGTCGTCGGCGCGCCCGCGTGCAACCAGCCGTACACCGCCAAGAGCAGCCTCGGTACCGCCATCGCCGTCGCTCCGTCGTTCCAGACCGGATACGGCAGTCTCCCATTCGGGTCTGCAGGACGGTTCTCCGGGCTGACGTTCAAACGCCAGTGGGCGACTGCCTTGGCGGTGAAGCCCGAGTGGGTGTTCATCAGCGGCTGGAACGAGTTCACTGCGCAGCCGCAGCCCAATCCCTATCCGTCCGATCCGTTCGCGAGGAGCGTCGGGCTCGAAGAAGACCCCACCGGCTCGCGCCTCTTCGTCGATACCTTCGGCGCCGAATACGGGCGCGACATCGAGCCGACCGAGGAGTACGGCTCCACCCAATACGACCTGATGCGCTCGTGTGTCCGCGTCTTCAAGAACAACGCGAAGACGGGCGCGACAGGCTGCGCGGACGCGACCGAGGGCTGCTGCGACATCGCGGCGAGCGACGAGTGGTCGAACGTCTGGACGCTGGTCAACGCAGGGGTGAACGACACCTTGCTCACCACTGCGAAAACCGAACGTGACGCGCTGGTCGGATCAGGCTGGCGCGAGGTCTGCTCGCGATACGGCACCCCGAGCGTGTTCTGTGTGAACGGCGGCGAGCCGAAGACGCCGCAGGGACCGTTCCTCGCGTATTCCAAGGCCGCGGCAGGCCGCAAACCGCTGTATCGCTGCCTCGCGGGCACCAAGCACTTCTATTCGCTCGATTCCGCCTGTGAGGGTCAGAAGACCGAATCGGTGCTCGTATGGGTCGCGACCAACCCATCGGGCGAGACGCCCCGTCGGGCGAAGCGTTGCTACCGAACGACCACGGGCGATCACTTCCTCGCGATCGGCGCCACCTGCCCGAGCGGCACGAACGACGAGGGCGTCCTCGGCTACGTCCGCTGATCCGGCCCTACGGCTTGCAGGGATTCATCATCGAGATCGTCTTCGAGGCGACGTCGTCGATGGCGGCGACATCGAGGGCTCCGTTCTTGTCGAGGTCTTCCTCGATCAACGCGTGTCTCGTTCACCGCGTGCCGCGCGCAGCAACCAAGCCTGCGCCTGCGCTTGCTCAAGGCGCGGCCGACGCCAGCTCGCTCTCGAGGTGCCGCGCGGCCTCTTGGGCGCCGACGCGGGGCTCTTGGGGTGGCTCGAGCGGGAAGCTGCGCCGCTGTCCTCGCATGAGCTCGTGAACGCGGCCGGCGATGCCGACGCGTGCGGTCGGTGCGCCGCTCGTCAGCTCGATCTCGAGGGTCTCGTGGTCGACGTGCACGTCGAGCCAGGCGCCGCGAACCCGGAAGCGCGTCCGCAAGTCCCCCACCTCGTCGGGAAGTGAAGGATCGAACCAGAGCACGCCGTCACGGATGACGGCTCCGGTGTAACCGCGTTTGGCGAGGTCGACGGTTCCCGCCATTGCTCCGAGGTGGACGCCCTCGGAGGTCGTGCCGCCCTGCACGTCAGCGACATCCGAGCGGAGCGCCTCTTGGAAGAGGCGATAGGAGCGAGGCCGGTCCGATCGGGCGAGCACCCACGCGTGCACGATTCGGCTGAGGGTCGAGCCGTGCGAGGTCCGCTTGAGGTAGTAGTCCACGTTCTCGGGGATCGACGACGGCTCGAGCTCGTAGCCCATCGAAGCGAACAACGAGACCAGCTCGTCGGCGCTGAACAGGTAGAAGAGCATCAGCACGTCGGCCTGTTTGCTCGCCTTGTAGCGTGCCGGGGTGTCGTGCTCCTTCTCGAGGATTCGATCGATACGCTGGATATCGCCATAACGAGTGCGATATGCCTCCCAATCGAGCTCTTCGAGATTCGCGTAGCCGTCGAATTGGCTGAGAATGCGCCCTGCCGGCACGCCCGGCCCCTCGGGGAGGAAGACGACGCGCATGCGCGAGGCGACCTCCTGCCAGTGGAGGCGGTCCTCGTCGGTGACCCGGAGCTGGTCGAGGAGCTCCCGGCGGCGATCGTCGCCGAGCTCGTGGAGCGCGCGCTCCGCCACGCGAAGGCACCACGCGGCCATCACGTTCGTGTACGTGTTGTCGTCGAGGCCGGCTCGGGCCGCGCCCGGGCTGCGCGTATGGAACTCGTCGGGACCGATGACACCGCGGATCCGATAGCGCCCGAGGGCGTCATCGAATTGTGCCAGGCTCGCCCAGAACCGGGCGATCTCGATCAGCATCTCCGCGCCGTAGAACGAGAGGAACTCCCCGTCGCCGGTCGCGGCGTGGTACTGCCAGATGTTGTACGCGATCGCCGCATCGATGTGGCGCTGCAGGTGCGTCTCGTCGGGCACCCACCGCCCCGAGAGCGGGTTCTGGTGGATCGCGGGGCTCTCCTCGCGCCCGTTGCTTCCGCTCTGCCAAGGGTAGGCTGCGCCGGCGAGGCCGAGTCGCTGGGCGTTCTTCCGGGCCGCCTCGAGGCGACGGTAGCGGTAGAAGAGCAGCTCGCGCGTGAGCTCGGGCATGCTGTAGTTCAAGAACGGGAAGATGAAGAGCTCGTCCCAGAAGACGTGACCGCGATACGCCTCTCCATGCAGACCGCGTGCGGGCACGCCGACGTCGTGGTCGACCACGTGGGGCGAAGCGACCTGCAAGAGGTGGAAGATGTGCAGGCGTAGGAGCCGGTTCGCTTCGACCTGATCGCGCCCCAGATCGATGTCGAAGCGGTTCCAGAGCCGCGCCCAACTTCGTTCGTGCGCGGCAGCGAGGTCCTCGAAGTTGGAGAGCGTGTCCATCCGCTCGAGCGCGTCGGCGAGCGGATCGGAGATCGCCCGGTCGCGCGAGCCGTGGATGGCGACGACCTTCTCGAGGTGCACCGGGTGTCCCTTCTCCGCCTCGAGCTCGAAGAAGTCTTCGACCCGGTCCACGTGCTCCTCGGTGCGCCGCCGCACGTCTGCCTTGCCATTGTGGACGCGCGTGCGGGCCACTTCCGCGAGCCGCAGCCGCGACTGGCGCGTGCGCACGACGAGCCAGCTCGCGCGCTCGTCGCGGCCGGTGTCCTCGGGCACGAGGTGCTGGCCGTTGAGCTCCCGGTAGCGCGCGACGCCATCGTTGGAGACGCTGCCATCGAGGCTGCTCCGGATCTCGATTCCTCCGGACCAGTCGACGGGCACGATGTCCCACGCCTCTGCGGCGACGTGCGGGTCATCCATGCTCACGAGGCGACGACTCGCAACCTCGGTCTCCCGGCCGTTCTTGTCGCGCACGCGGAAACGTCGGTGGAGGATCCCCCGGCGCAGGTCGAGCTCCTGCTTGTATTCGAGGAGGTCGAAGCGATCGATCGACAGCCACTCCCCTCCGTCGGGACGGAACGTCAGCGGCAGCCAGTTCGGCCAGTTGACCAGATCCTCCTGGACGACGACCTGACCGTCGATCTCGGAGGCAACGCGGTCGTAGCCTCCGGCGAGGTACGTGCCTGGGTACTGCTTGGGGTTGGCGCGCGACTCGGCCGCCGCTCCGCGCGTGGCGAAACGACCGTTGCCGAGCGTGCAGAGTGCCTCGCGAATGCGCTCGCTCTCGGGCTCCCACCGGTCAAAGACCAGAGACCAATCCGGCTGCCCGCCGGGGCGGGAGAGATGCTCGCAGAGTAGCGCGAGGAAGGCGCCTACCTCCGTGGGGCCTTCGAGCCGCAGGTCTGCGTGCGTGGGTCTCCGGACCGCGCCGACCAGCACACCCAACCCGCGATGGCGAAACGAGCGGAAAGCATCCTCGTCGGTGTGCCCGTCGCCCAGGTAGATGGGGAACCCAGCGTCGCCGAGCTCGCCGAGCATGTGCTCGACCGCGCGTCCCTTGTCCCAGGGGATGTTCGGCCTCAGCTCGACGACCCGCTCGGCGGCACGCATGACCAGGTGAGGGCTCGAGCCCGCGAGAGCGCGGACGAAGCGAATGGCGTGCTCGCCGTCGTCCCGTCCCGCCATCCGGTAATGGACCGCGACTGCGAAGCGCTTCTTCTCGATGACGATTCCCTCGAGCGACGACAGCTCTCGCTCGGCGAGCGTCGCCGCCTGATCGAGCTCGGCCACGGCTTCGTGCGCACCCGCAGGCGCGAACGTCTCGCCGGAAGGACTCCGCAGATCGAGCCCGTGGCTACCCGCGTACCAGATCCCGCAGATGCCGACCCGGCGCTCCACGTCTTCACGATCGCGCCCGCTGACGACGGCCACCGTGCACCGTTGCGAGAGCTGATCGATCGCCGCCCTCAGCGTCGCGTCGAGGCGCGCGTCGCCGGGGTGCTCGACGATGGGCGAGAGCGTTCCGTCGAAGTCGAGGAACAGCACTGGTCGCCGGCCCTGCAGGCGCTCCTCGAGAGCGCCGGCGGAGAGCGCCGACGGCAGCGCTCGGCTCGGTCTCGAGCCCGGCTCCACGACGAAGTCGAGCTCCCCGAGGTGCTGCACCACTCGATTTGCACCGGCGGCGAGCAGCAAGTCGTGGCCGCCGTTCCGAGCCACGCCGATCACGAGACCGGAGCCCACTTCCGCGGCAGCCTTGACCCCAGCCACGGCGTCCTCCACGACGATCGCGTTGGGCGGCTCGACCTCGAGTCGCCGGATCGCTTCGCGGAAGATATCCGGCTTCCCATGGAGACCCTGCTCCTCGGCCGTTTGTCCGTCGACGAGGACGTCGCAGAGTTGGTCGAGGCCCGCGGCCGACAGCACCCGCGACGCGTTCCGGCTCGACGAGACGAAGGCGATCGCCAGCCCGTGCGCGCGAAGGTGCCTCACCTGCCGCACGGCGTCGTCGAAGACCCGAACGCCTTCCTGATCGAGCAGACCGAGGAAGACCCGGTTCTTCTCGTCGGCCAGGGCGCGCGCTCGCTCGTCGTCGACGGTGATCGCCCTGGAGGCGAGGAAGTCGCGGAGACCGTCGAGTCGAGGTTTGCCGTCGACGTGCTCGAGATAATCCGTGCGCGAGAAGGGCGCCGCGACGCCGTGCTCGACGAGCACGCGATCGAGGGTCTCCTTCCACGCCCGCTCGTGGACCGCTGCGGTCTGCGTCAAGACTCCATCGACGTCGAGGATCGCTGCGTCGAACATCGAGCACGCGAGCGAGCAAACGGCAGGCCGCGTACAGGGGCCAAAGCAGAGTCGGGCTCGGGCTCAGGAGCTGTCAGGAACCCCCCCGGACTGAAAGTCCGGGGCACCGACGGCAAGACGAAGCCCTCCGGGCTGGCAGAGGCGGCGAAGGTCGTTTGTGAAGATCGCACCGACAGCAGGGCGAACCCTCCGCGCTAGCGCGCTAGTTGAAGGTGCTAGAGGAATTCGATGAGGAGTTCGGTTAGCACTACTGTCCCGAATTGCGCGGCAAATTCCGGGCAGAGTGTAGGCTGCTGCTCGTAGGTGCGGACGACTGGGCGATACTTCCGGTACGGGCCTTGTCTGTTGGGACGACGCGAGCATCAGCAGTCGCGTGCCAAAGGATGTTGGCGCCGATCGCCGCGAGCGCAGGAAGCGCTTTGCGCGTTCGGGCTCCATCCTCGCGCGCCAAACCGCCACAATCCAACGTTGATGGCGTTGCGCCCATGATCGCGGGAGCGCATGGCGATGGGAATCAACGCACGAACACTCCGCCAGCCCGAAGGGCTTCGTCTTGCAGTCGGTGCCCCGGACTTCAGTCCGGGGGGGGCGACAGATCTTCAGCTCAGGCGGCGACGGGGCGCTCGGACCACCTTCGGCGCAGCACCCGGAGCAGCGTGCGATCGATCGCGACCATCGCGTGCAGGCGCGAGCAGAGATCGAGCGCCAACCGATCGGCTTCGGTCTTTTGGGGATCGCTCTCTTCGGTGAGGAGGATCGCCGGAGTGGTGAGGCCTCGCGTGCGCGCGTAGCCGAAGGCGTGCAGCGGCGAGCAGCCTTGGAGCGCGGCGTCGGCCACGAACAGGTCGACGCCGTGGGTGGCCGGCCAGCTGAGCGCGTGGACGAGCGCCGCGTGGAGCGGGCGCGCGTGGGCGGCCTCGAGCACCTCGAACCCGCGGGCACGGAGCTCGTCGAAGAGGGAGAGCCGCAGGTCGTCGTCCGACACCGCCAGCACGGCGCGCGGTGGACGGCCCCACCGGAGGACGTACGCCACGACTGCATTGATCACGTGCTGGGAGAGGTCGAGACCTTCGGCGACGCTCATGCACGGACCTTCAGCAACCGCCGTGCCTCGGACGGAATCCGCGAAATCGCGCGATCTTCCCGGGATTCGACCGACATGACCGCCGCGTCGACGTGACACTTGGGGGATTCACGCGCCTGACGCGGTGCGTGCTAGAAGCCCACATGCGCGCACGCCCGATGAAGAAGCCCCGAGCCTCCGGGCGAGTCAGTGACGACGACCTCGCCTGGATGGTCGCCGAGCGAGCAGCCCGCGGGGGCGCGTACGCGAGCAAGGCGCTCGCCGAGGTCTTCCGCGAGCGCCACGAGCTCGATGCGATGCGCAAGAAGCGAATCGCCGAGATCGCCTACGGCCTGCTCCGTCACGCGCGCACCCTCGAGCTCGCCGCCGATCTCGCCGGCGATCCGAACCGCCGGCGCACCATGTTGGCGATGCGCATCCGCCTCGACGATCCGGCGCAGGCCGACGCTGCGTGGGCCGAGCTCGCTCCAGCGATGGAGGCGCTCTCGCCCGCCGCGCGCGTGGCGATGTTCGGGTCGTTCCCGGACTGGCTCGGCGCCCGCCTGCTCGAGGACTTCGGAGAGCGTGATGCCTCGAGGCTCGCCCGTGCGCTGGCCGAGGCTCCGCCGACCGACTTGCGTGCGAATCGTCACACGGAGCACGCGCGCGACGAGCTCATCGAGGCGCTCGCGAGCGAACGCATCACCGCAAAGCCGCTCCCTCGCACGACGTTCGGCGTGCGCCTCGTCGACGAGCCGCGCGAGCTGTTCCTCACCCGCGCGTTCAGCCAGGGCATGTTCGAGCAGCAAGACGAGGGCAGTCAGCTCGTCGCCGAGCTCGTCGCGCCGAGCCCGGGCTCGGTCGTCGTCGACGCGTGCGCGGGCGAGGGCGGCAAGACCCTCGCGCTCGCCGCGATGCTCGGCGGCAAGGGGCGCATCATCGCGTGCGACGTCTCCGAGAAGAAGCTCGAGACGCTGCGTCGCCGCGCCAAGCGCGCAGGGGTGACCAACGTGCAAACGGTGTTGCTCTCGCGCGAAGGGCCGTTGCCCGAGTCGATCGCGTCGGTGCGCGCCGAGCGGGTGCTCATCGACGCGCCGTGCAGTGGCATCGGCACCCTGCGGCGCAACCCCGAGGCCCGGCAGCGCCTCGATCGCAACGCCCCGGCGCGTCTCGCCGAAGAGCAGCGCGCAATCGCGGCGCGGTTCCTCCCGCTCGTGGCGCCCGGTGGCCGATTGATCTACGCGACCTGCACGGTGCTGCGCGAGGAGGACGAGGGCACCGTCGAGGCGATCCGGGCTATGGACCCGACGCTCACGCCGATGCGCGCGGTCGAGATCTGGGGCGGCGCGCGCGCGAACGGGCTCACCGACGAGAGCGGGACGAACCTGCGCTTGTTCCCGCATCGACACGGCACCGACGGGTTCTTCGCCGCGGTGCTGCGTCGGCCGGGGTGAATCATCCGTCAGAGAATCCCCCGGACTGAAGTCCGGGGCACCGACTGCAAGACGAAGCCCTCCGGGCTTGCAGAGACAGGTGCCGAAGAAGTGTCGGCCCCGGATACCGCCGATGGAGTGTTGAACACGGTTTCTCTGCGGCGGTTCACACGCCGCGAACGACGCCTGCTCAGCGAGCAGCGACAACCCCAAGCCGGTCTAGCGACGACGTGAAGCCCTCGGGGCTTGAGGTCGCAGTCGGTGCCCCGGACTTCAGTCCGGGGGTCTTCTTGCTCGGGATGTCTTCAGCCCGGCGGGGTGTAGAACGCGACGACGTCCGCGTCGCCCTCGGCGACGATGGTGAAGCCGCCGGCGAGGGCCGACTCGTGACGCGAATCGATCGCGGCGTTGATGAACGGGCGTTCGGTGTCGAGCGTGCCGAACGGCTCGGCGCGTACGGGACCGCCGCGCGCGAAGATCGAGAGCAGACCGTTGCCCTCGAGCCCGGACGGCGGCAGCACGCGCTGCTCCTGTCCCTTGGCCAACGACCACGGGCCGAGCGTCTCGGTGCGGTCGAGGTCCTTCACTATCCAGTAGATTCGGACGAACTCGGTGAGCGCCGAGCCGATCGCGCCGGCGCCGTACCCTTTGCCCTCTTCGCGCAGCAGCTTGATCGTCCGCTCGAGCATCAGGTCGTCCTGCTGCGCCTTGAGCGAATCGAAGATCGCCTTGCGGATGGGCGCCGAGAACGCCTCGGAGCTCTCGAGCGCACCCTTGACTGAAGCGAGCGCCGAGAGCCCCGCCTTCATCGCAGGCGCGAGCTTCGCCGGCGCCCAATCGTCATCGAACATGCCGATGTGGACGAACGCGGCCGCGTAGTCCTCGCTCGGAGGAATGGCCACCAGCATCGGCGGCTTGGCGAGGTCGAAGCCCTTCATCCAGCTCTTCGAGCCGACGCTCTCGGGCGGAACCCCGGTGGGGAGGCCGCAGAGCGGCGACCACAGCACCTTGCCCGAGGCGTTGCCGAGCATCGGGATGGCCCACCAGTAGACCTCGCCCTTGCCGATGATGTCGGTGTCGTCCTCCACCCAGGCGGCCAGCAGGTGCACCGTGCGGAACGACTTGCCGTCCTCCAGCTGTGCCTCGAGACGGGTCTTGGTGAGCGACTCATCGGCGAGTCTCAGCTCTTTGGCGAGATCGTCGTCGAGGCCGATACGTTTGGGGTCGGAGAGCGTGCGCGCGAGATCGTCGAGGGCTCCCATGGTCTGGCGAGCCTAACACCGGTTCCGTTGACCTGGATCAAGCTCCTGGAAACCGCGGGAACTCAGGCGCGAAGCTGCGTGAAGAACCGGTGACCGCAGGCGGCGCAACGATGCGGGAACAAGCCGACGATCGAGATGAGCCGCTCGAACCAGTTGCGGCGATGCGAGCGCTGGATCTCGTGATCACCGCACTCCGGGCACGACGATCGCGTGCGGACGACGATGATCTTGTGCGAAGCCGAATCCATCTCCCCAACGCGTAGCGCATCCCGGACGCGAGCGCTTCCCGGGAACGCCGAAATCGTGCTTCCGCTCAACTACCCGATGGCCTCGGCTGCGCTTCGCTTTCGTTACCCAATCGTTTTGGATCACTTCCAGAAAACGAGATAGGTCGAGAGGTCGATGTTGCCGTAACCGCTCCCCGCCGCGGGCGCGGACGTGCCGATCAGTGCCTCGTAGCTGATGCTGTTGGCGCCGCCGATCTTGGCGTCCGCGGTGACGTCGGCGAGGAACGGCGCGACGTCGAACCCGGGGCACCAGCCGCCGCGCCCGAAGTACCAGGTGCCGTGCTGATTCGGAACGACGCCCTCGTTCACCCGCTTGCGGCACCCGTCGATCGACTGCGCCATGGGGAACGTCTGAGAGCGCTTGGTTCCACCGTTGAGCGTGAAGTGGTGGGTGTGATTGCAGAACTCCGCGCATTGACCGGTGTCGGAGCCGTGTCCGGTGATCAACGCGTAGAGCTCGACCTTCTTGGTGCCCGCGGGGATGTCGACCGCGATCGGCGGGTGGCTCGCCGCGTACGTCGAGTTGAGGCCGCCGCCATCCCACAGCTTCTTCGCCGCCACGGGGTGCATGCCCTTGCCGGTATTCGACAGGCGCAGCGACAACGAAACCACGTAGTTCGCTGGCCGCGGATCCCACTGCTTGGACGCGTACCAGCGGAGGCTCTTCTTCCCGCCCGTCTGGAGGAACGCGAGCATCCCGCTGATGTCGGTGACCCAGCGGCCCTCGCGCCAGTAGCTGGTGATCCAGCGCGCGATTTCGAGATCGCATTTGGGCCCGGGCGCCGGAGCATCGGGCCCGGCGTCGGCGTCGGGAACTCCCGGCTCGCACAGGCGGAGATCGGAGATGTAGTCCCACGCGCCGCAATCACCGTCGCGGTGGTTCTCGCAGTTCATCGTGAGATCGGTCTCGAGCGTATCGAAGCCGGCCATGGTGGCGGCGTCGGGCAGCTCGATGTCGGCGATGACACTCTCGACGACGGTCTTGTCCTTCAATACCGGGACGATGGTCGCCTTCGCGGCGGCGAGCTTCTTCTCGCGGGCGAGCTCGAACTCCCAGTAGACCGGCTCGGAGGCGAGGAACGACAGGTCGGCGTTCGTGCCCGAAGAGCCGAGGCGACCGAGCATCCCGACCTCGCGGACGTGCTGGGTGCGATCGATCGCGAAGAGGAGTCGGTCGTTGAGCTCGTACTTGAACTTCGCCGCGGCGCGCTCGCGGAAGACGTCGCCGAGCCACCCTTCGATCTTGTCGGCTTGCTGGGTGACGAAGTGCACATGGGTGCGCCAGTGGTCGGCGTCGGGCTGCGCGTCGATCGCAGCGGGTGCCGAAGCGACGAACGCGTCGAAGCTCGCTTGGTCGTTCCGGAACAGGAAGAAGTAGTGGACGTTCTTCGGCGAGGCGGTGAGCAGCTTCTGCAGCTGCGTCGCCTTGATCAGCGACTTCCCGTACGAGCTCGTCGAGCTGTAGGCCACGAACACGTAGTGCTCTTCGCCGTTGAACTGCGTCTTCAGGGACCAATCGCCGTCGGTCGTCGGGGCGACGAACGGGCCGGCGACGTCGCGCGGCTTGGTGCCGTAGGGGCCGGGAAGGAACGGCGACGGTGCGGTCTCGGGCGCCGCGTCCTCGGCGACCTCCTCGGCGGCATCGACGACGGGCGTTTCGGTGGCCGCCGGTTCGTCCTTGTTGCAGGACGCGAGGGACACGGCGAAGGGAAGGGCGAAGAAGAAGACGCGACGCATGCGCGAATCCTTACCTCGAAGCGCCGTGCCGTCCATCGCGACAGTGCTATAGGTTGCCGGCCAATGCGACGCCTCGTCCTCGCCTTCGCTTTGCTCGGGTGTTCCTCCTCTGCGCCGCCCGCCGAGAGCGCGGCCGACTCCGGCCTTTCGCCGGAAGACCACGTGTACGGCGGGGAAACGTCCGGTCTCGGTGTTCAGGTCGCCCGACGGCGCCGACCCGAAGAAGCCGTTGCCCTTGGTGATGGTGCTGCACGGCTACGGTGCGAGCGGATTCCTCCAGGCGGCGTACTTCGGCCTCGACAAGCTGGTGAACGACAAGCAGTTCCTCCTCGTCGCCCCCGACGGCACACCCGACAAGGGCGGCAAGCGCTTCTGGAACGCGGTCGATGCGTGCTGCGACTTCGACGGCAAGAAGATCGACGACGTGAAGTACCTCACCGGCCTCGTCGAGGAGATCGCCTCGGTGTGGACGGTCGATCGCAAGCGCATCTACCTCGTCGGCCACTCCAATGGCGGCGCGATGTCCTATCGGCTCGCGTGTGACGCCGCCCAAACGTTCGCCGCCGCATTCGTGCTCGCGCCGCTGTTCTACTCCGACCTGACCAAGTGCAACCCGAAGGCACCGATCTCGATCCGCCAACTGCACGGCACCGACGACGAGACCGTCGCGTACGACGGCGTGGGTGACGCTGCCGGCGCGCTCGTGAGCCACTACCCGTCCGCACCCAAGGTCGTCGAAGCGTGGGCGAAGTGGAACGGCTGCAGCGCCACCCCCGACGTCAGCGCACCCGCCGTCGATCTCGATCGCGGCGTCGCCGGCTCCGAGACCAAGATCACCAGCTACCCGTCGTGTCGCGACGGCACGGTGACCGAGCTCTGGACCCTGCAGGGCAGCAAGCACATCCCGATGAACCTTGCGCCCGACGTCGGCGCGCAGATTTGGAGCTATCTGTCGGCGCACCCGAAGCCCTGAGACCGGGGCTCTCAACCCGCGCGCGAAGCGATCGCGTCGGCGAAGCGCTCCAACGCAGCGGGGGCCTGCGCGAGGAACAGCGAGGGCTCCACCAGCTCGAGCTCCATCAGTACTGGTGCACCGTGCTCGTCGCGGGCCATGTCGATGCGCGCGTAGAGGAGCGGCTCGGGCACGTTCGAAAGCGCACGCTCGGCGAGGGCGCGCTCGTCGGGCTCGATGGGGAGCGCGGGCGAGACGCTCTCGTGCTCGCCGCCGAAGCGCGGGTTCTTGCGGATGGCGTGGGTGATCGTGCCGTCGATGCACACGAGCGAGCGCTCGCCCCAGCCCTCGACCGAGGTCACGTACGGCTGCACCAGCACGTCGCCTCGCGAGGCGACGGCGCGCAGGTGTTGCTCACCCTCGTCGAGGTTGTTCGCCTCGACCTTCATCGTGTCGAATGACCCCGCGGAGACCGCGGGCTTGACCACCACGCGTTCGGCGCCGAGAGCGCGCATGACCTCGACGAGCGGCCGCGCGTCGCCGCGCTCGACGAGCTCGGTGGGGACGACGGGCACGCCGGCGTTCGCGAGCTCGAGCAGGTAGCGCTTGTGGAGGTTCCACCGCACCACCCGCGCGGGGTTGAGGAGCGTGGTCGTGGCAGCGGTGCGGTCGACCCAGGCGAGAAAGCGCTCGAGGTTGCCCGGCAGCCAGTAGTTCCAGGTCGAGCGGATGACGCAGAGTCGCGGCGAAGCGAAGTCGGCGGTCGGATCGTCCCAGGCCGCGAGCGTGGGGCGCACGCCGCGCGCGACGAGTGCGTCGTGGAGGAGCGGAGCGTCGACGTCGACTTCGGGGAGCTTCAGGCAGGTGGCGATCGCAACGTTCATTCGCGCAGCGCTCCGAGGACCTCGCCCATCGCGTCGACCACCGAGCCGCCGAGCCGCCGCGCGCGATCGGGGCTGAAGCCGCGCTCCGGGTCGGGGTGGTTTTCGGCGTCCTTGAACGGCATCTCGATCGTGCACGAGAGGCAGTCGAAGCGTTCGCCGACCCAGTTGGCCGCGGTGCGCAGATCGCCGCCGCCGGGCTCGTCGCGGTCGTAGCCGTACTCGTCCTGGAAATCCTCGTTGTCCCGCAGCAGCGCTTGCTCGAAGTCGTTCTCGAGCGCGCGGAGTCGCTCGTCGTAGCTCGGGTTGCCCTCGCACCCGGCGAGGAAGCAGAACGGGTTGCGCTCGTCGCCGTGCACGTCGAGGAACAGATCAACGCCGGTGCGCTCCATCATCTCACGCACCGCGAGCACCTCGGGGCTCGTCCGGGCGTCGGGCTCGAGCCACGCGCGATTGAGGTTGATGCCCGCGGCGTTGGCGCGGAGGTTTCCGAGCACGCCGCCGTCGGGGTTCATCGTCGGAACGACGTGGATCACCGCGACGTCGCGGAGCGCGGTCGCGATCGGATCGTCGCTGGCGATCAGCCGACTGACGAGGCCTTCGGCGAACCACTCGGCCATCGTCTCGCCCGGGTGTTGGCGTGCGATGACCCACAGCACGCGCTTGCCCTCTTCCGGCTCGCCGATCGTGACGAGCTCCATCGGCCTCCCCTGCACCGAGCGGCCCATGGTCGACACCCGGGCCCAGGGTGAGCGACGCGCCTGGCGGAGCAGCTCGCGGTGTCGTTGGCGCGAGTAGGGAGCGAAGTACGAGAAGTGCACCGAGCCATGGGCGGGCTGGAGCTCCCAACGCAGCGTCTCGCCGTCGAACTCCGTTGGCGTGCGAAACCAGGTCTCCAGATCGTACGAGGTGCACACCGCGTAGTCCTCGAACGCGTCGCGGTAGGTGGTGTCCGAGACGTCGAGCGCGAAACGGCAACTCTCGCCGAGGGTTCCGTCGACCCGGAAGTGGAACCACTGGCGGAACTCCTCGGCGTTGGTGTCGTGCCGGATGGCCAGCGAGACCTCGTACTCGTCGATCTCGCGAACGACGATGTTCCCCCCGTCGAGGTCCCCCGTGATCTCCATCGAGAGTGCGGTACCGGAAGACGGCGCGCGCGTCATCGGGCATCATCCGCGGCCATGAGGCTTCTCACGACGCTCGCGCTCGCACTGCTGGTCGGCTCCGGCTGCGGAAAACCAAAAGCCGGCGACAAGTGCGAGGAAGTTGGACGGCGCGCCTGCGTCGACGCCAAGTCCGCGCTGTACTGTGCGGCCGGCACCTGGCAGCTCGACACGTGTAAAGGTCCGAAGGGTTGCGTCGAAGACAAGGGTATCGCCACCTGCGATCTGACCGAGAACGCCGAGGGTGATCCATGTCCGCCCGCGCTCGACGGGTTCGGTGCGTGTCGCAGCGACAAGACCAGCCGGGCGCTCTGCCAGAAGGGCAAGTACGTCGTCGAGCCATGCCGCGGTCCCGACGGCTGCACGATGCAGCAGGGCGGCATGAGCACCTGCGATCACTCGGTGACCAAGCTGGCCGATCGCTGCACGGTCGATTCGCGCGTGCAGATGTGCGCCGACAAGAGCTTCGTCCGCTGCAAGGACGGCGTCATCACGCTGGGGCAGAAGTGCCCCGGACCGAACGGGTGCAAGGACGAGGGCGGCGGTCGGGTGGCGTGCGATCCGAACGGAGAGTTCGCCGAGGGCGACCTGTGTCACTTCATCGCCGGCACCTGCACGGCCGACGGCAAGGCGCTGCTCGCCTGCAAGGACGGCAAGTTCGCCAAGGACAAGAGCTGCCCCGGGCCGGAGGGGTGCAAGTACAACGTCTGCGACTCGGGCATCGCCAAGGTCGGCGAGGGGTGCACCGGCAAGGCCGCGTGCAGCGATGACGGCAAGGCGCTCCTCGCGTGCAAGTCGCCCACGAAGAAGGGCGAAGTCAGCGATCTGCCGCTCCTGTGGGTCGTCGACAAGAAGTGCAAGACCTCGTGCACACCCAAGGACGGGCAGCTGATTTGTGACTAGCGATCACCGCGCCGCCTCCGGCGGCCTCGATCGGCCAGCGCGGTTCCTTCCGCTCGATGGGCTGCGCGCGATCGCGGCAGTGTGCGTCGCGCTCTATCACTTCCAACAACGGGTGCCGCTCCTCGACGCGCGCCTGCCGCGGTTCGTCTCGGTGGCGCTGCAGCACGGCAACCTCGGGGTGCACGTGTTCTTCGTGCTGAGCGGGTTCGCGGTCGCCCGCAGCCTCTCGGCGACGACGGTCGACGCGTCGGCGCTCGGCCGCTTCATGCTGCGCCGCGCGGTTCGCCTCGACCCGCCGTATGTGTTCGTCGTCCTGCTCGTGACGGGGCTCGCGCTGTGGAATCCGAGCGGTTGGCCGGTGCCGCCCACACCGCGGCTCGTGATGGCGCACGTGTTCTACCTGCAAGGCGTCCTCGGGATGTTCCACCTGCAGGGGGTGTTCTGGACCCTCTGCATCGAGATCCAGCTCTACCTCGGGTTCGCGCTGTTCTTCGGGCTCGCCCAACGCGCACGCCTCGTGCGCGGCGCGGAGCACGGGTTCGGTCTTGCGCTCGTCGCGTCGGCGCTGGTCGCCGCGTGGCTCACCTGGACGGTGCCTCACACCAGCACGCACCTCTTGCCGTATTGGCCGGTGTTCTGTCTCGGCGTGTTGGTCGAACGCGCGGAGCGCATCCCGTCGTCGAGTGCCTGGCTATTCGCGCTCTTGATCGCCCTCTTCGTCGCCGACGTTCGACATCCGCAGCTCGAAGGCAGCGCGGGGCTCCTCACCGCGCTCGTGCTCCACGTCGCGACCAAGGCGGAGGGACTCTCGCGTGGGCTCTCGTCTCGACCGCTCCTCGCCCTTGGCAGGGGCTCGTACAGCTTCTACCTGCTCCACGCGCTGGTGGGTGGCGCGGTGCTCGAAGCCACGGTGTTTCGCGCACCGTCTGCGTCCTCGGATCTGTTCCGCGTCATCCTTGCGTTCCTCGTGAGCGGAGCCGCCGCGTATGGGCTCTACCGCGCGATCGAGGTCCCCGCGCAGCGGTTCTCCCGTAGGATTGGCGCATGATCGAGCTCCCCGAGCTGTCGCGCGTCGAGCCGCGCGGAGATGGCCCCTTCGGCCTCCTGCTCTTCCTCCCTCCGTCGGGCGATCGAGGTCTCCCCCAGCGGCTCGCTGCGCACGGCAAGCTGCGTGCGGCCTATCGCATCGAGCTGCCGGTCGTCGGCGAGCCCCGCTACCCGGTGCAGTGGCTCTCGATTCTCGAGTTTCGCGATCGCGCGGCGTGGGACGCGGCGATGCGCACGGCGGGTTCGGTCGATGCAAGAGGGCTGGTGGTGACGCCGTGGAAGCCCGCGGTCCGCGCGCTGCTCCCGATCACGCTCAAGCTGCGCGCGCTCGCCGGCATCGACGAGTCCGTCGGTGCGCCGCCCGAGTCGCTCCCCAGCTCGCCGCACAACCCGACGCTCGAGCGCTTTCGCGAATTCGCATACCCACGTCCCGCCTTCGGCGGATCCGTGGAATTTGCTGCCGACGATCGCGGTCCGCCCGTGATGCTCAACCTGCTCAAGTACGCGCGAACGGCGACCGTGAACGGCGAGACCCTCTCGGGTAAGCGCGCCTACCTGCGCTACGGGCGCGTGGCGATCGCCCACGTCGCGTCGCTCGGCGGCACCATCGAGTGGATGGGGGACCCGCCGCGGGGAAGTGACTGGGATTCCGTGGCGTTGGTGCGCTATCCGTCGCGCCAGCACTTCGTTCGAATGGTCTCCCGCGCGCACTACCAGGCCGCGCTCCCGTATCGCGACGCCGCGCTCGAGTCGACCGCGCTATGGGCCATGTCACGAAGGTGATCGAGCCGCCTTGCGTTCGCGCGACGAGCGGCCTCATGCTCGCGCGGCCATGATCCTCCTGAACCCGAAGAGCTACGCTCCGAAGCACCTCGACGCCGACTCCGCGGACCTCATGCGCAAGACGATTGCGTTCTTCGAGGCCAAGGGGAAGGTCCGGCTGAAGAAGGACGATCGAGAGCGCGTCTGGTACGCGGACTTCCTCGAGTTCGTCGCCTCCGAGAAGATCTTCGCCAAGTTGCTCACGCCCGCGCCGTACGGCGGCGGCGACCCGGCGTATCGCTGGGACACCTTCCGCAACTGCGAGTTCAGCGAGATCTCTGCGTTCTACGCGCTGCACTATTGGTACACCTGGCAGGTCACCATCCTCGGCCTCGGCCCCATCTGGATGGGCACCAACGAGGGCGCCAAGAAGAAGACGGCCGAGTCCCTGAAGGCGGGCGGCATCTTCGCCTTCGGTCTCTCGGAGCGCGCCCATGGCGCCGACCTCTATTCGACCGAGATGAAGCTCGCGCCGAACGGCGACGGTACGTGGACCGCCAACGGCTCGAAGTACTACATCGGCAACGCCAACGAGGGCGCCAGCGTCTCGACGTTCGCCAAGACCACCGACACCGGCGCGTTCGTCTTCTTCTCGGCCTACCCGAAGGAGAAGGGCTACGAGCTCGTGCAGAACGTGGTGAACGTGCAGTCGTACGTCGCCGAGTATCGGTTGCACGACGTCCGGGTCACCGAAGGCGACATCCTCTCGATGGGCGACGACGCCTGGGACTCGGCGCTCAACACGGTCAACGTCGGCAAGTTCAACCTCGGCTGGGCGTCGATCGGCATCTGCACCCACGCGTTCTACGAGGCGCTCCACCACGCCTCGTACCGCGTGCTCTACGGAAAGCACGTCACCGAGTTCCCGCACGTCCGTCAGCTGCTCGTCGACGCGTACTGCCGGCTCGTGGCGATGAAGGCGTTCTCGCGTCGCGCGTCCGACTACATGCGCACGGCCTCGGCAGAGGACCGGCGCTACCTACTGTTCAATCCCATGGTGAAGATGAAGGTCACCACCCAGGGCGAGCAGGTCATCGACCTCTTGTGGGACGTGATCGCGGCCAAGGGATTCGAGAAAGACACCTACTTCGAGATCGCGACCCGCGACATCCGCGCGCTCCCCAAGCTGGAGGGCACGGTGCACGTGAACATGGCGCTCGTCGTCAAGTTCATGCGCAATTACTTCTTCAACCCGGGCACGTTCCCCGAGATCCCCAGCGTCACCGAGCCGAAGAACGACGACTTCCTCTTCCACCAGGGAGCGACCAAGGGCCTCGGCAAGATCCAGTTCCACGACTTCCGCATCGCCTACGGCAAGGTCGACCTCCCCAACGTCGGTGTCTTCAAGAAGCAGATCGCCGTGCTCGAGGAGTTCCTCATCGCGTCGGCCACTGACGCAGAGACCGCGGCGAAACAGGCCAAGGACATCGACTTCCTCCTCTCGCTCGGCGAGGTCTTCACGCTGGTCGCCTACGGTCAGCTGCTCCTCGAGTACCGCGAGCTGCACCCCGAGGACCTGCCCGACGACCTGCTGGAGCAGATCTTCGACTTCATGATCCGCGACTGCTCCAAGTTCGCGCTGCAGCTCTACTCGAAGCCCTCGAGCTCGCCGAAGCAGATGGAGCTGTGCCAGAAGATGATCATGAAGCCGCCCACGGACACGGCGCGCTTCGAGCGCATCTGGGCCGAGGTCCATGCGCTCCGCGACGCGTACGAGATGAGCCCCTAGCTCGTCAGGCGTCTGCCGGAACGGTCCTCGCAAGCGCGAGCGGTGTGTCGCTGTCGTCGGGTCTCGCGCTGCTCACCGCCGCCGCGGACGTGCCGACGACCGAGGGGGCGATCTCTGCTTCTGCCGCTGCCTACTACTATGTCGTCCCGTCGAGCGCCGACGCGCTGGTCGGGATCGGCTCCGTCGACCTGGGGAGCACCCACCTCGAGGCCCGTTACGGCTACGAGGATCTGCGCACCGGATCCGCCTTCGTCGGGTACGGCTTCGACGTCCCTCTCCGACCTCTCGAGCTGGCGGTCACGCCGATCCTCGGCGCCGTGTTCGGCCGCACGTACGGCGTCGCGCCCGGCGTCGAGATCGACGCCAGGTTGTGGAAGCTCGAGCTCTCCTCCGAGAGCGAATGGGTGCTCGACGGAGCCCACCCCAACGCGAGTTTCTTCTACACGTGGTCGGAGCTGGTCGTCCGTCCTGTCGAGTGGCTCCAGGGCGGCGCGGTGCTCCAACGGACGCGCTTGCTCCGCGAGGCTCCGACGCTCGAGCCAGGGGCGGTCGTGGGATGCACGCTCAGCGCGGTCACGGCGAAGACCTACGTATTCCAGCCCTTCACTGCAGACAGGTTCTACGCCTTCGCGCTGCAGGCGGTCTTCTGAGCGACCGTGCGGCGCAGGGGAACATGGGTTGCAGCCGCTCTGGCGAGATGGCGACGCGGGTGGTGGGCTTCGCGACCTCAGCCTCCTCCTCGCGCGGTACGAAGAGGGGATGACCTTCCGGACCGAGGACGTGTCGATCGAGGCGACCGCGCTCGTCGAGCTCGGGGCCCGCTCACTCACGCCCTCCCGCTGACGATCAGGTCGTGTTTCGTCCCCACGGGGAGCGGCGCCACGTTGGCCTATTCCAATTCGCCCATCCGGGTCTCGTTCGGCGGGACGGACGTGCGCATGTCGCGCATCGAACGTATGCTCGACGCGCCGCCATGCGTCTTCGACCTGCCTGCCTCGCCTTCCTCTTCTCCGCTTCTGCTGCGTGCTCCTCCGGCGATTTTTCGGTCGCCGAGGAGGTGGACAGTGGCGGGATCGACACGGGAAGCGACCTCGATTCCGGTTCGAACCTCGATTCCGGTTCGACGAGCGACGGATCGACGGACACCGGATGTGCGCCTCTCGGGGCGAATCCAGACACGATCTACGTCGACGCGCGCGCCTCGGGAGGGGCGATCGGGTCGGCCGCGTGCCCCGTGAGATCCATCCGCGAGGCGCTTTCGATCGTCGCGAGCCTGCCCTCGGCCAAGCGCACCGTGAAGGTCGCGGGCGGCACCGGGGGCGAACCGGTCGTCTACAACGAGACGTCGGCGCTGGTGGTGAAGGCACAGACTTCGATCGTCGGCGACGGCCCGGAGCGAGTCACCGTGACCGGCGGAGGGCCTGCAGGCCCCGCGCAGGCCGTGTTCGTGCTCGAGGGGAAGACCTCGCTGGAGGGGATCACCGTCATCGCTGGCGACAAGGTCGGCATCGCGATGATGCCCGCGGCGTTCACCGTTGCGACGGTGCGGTCCACGACCGTGACGAAGGCCAAGGGCACCACCAACGTCGCGGTGCTGGTGACGGGAGCAGGAGCCGCTGAGCTCGGACCGGCGTTCCGCGCCGAAAAGAATCAGACCGCGGGCGTGTGGGTGGAAGACATCTTCGCGTTGCACGTGATCGCGACCGGCAGCGTGCCGAACGCGTTCAACGAGAACGGCGCGGGCATCGTCGTCCAGAAGGGCACGCTCAACTTCGATGGAGGCGAGGTCAACAAGAACGTGGGGGTGGGGATCACGCTCAATGCGACGCCCAAGCACAACATCACGGGGCTGGTGGCACGCGACAACGGAGGCGCAGGGATCACGATCGAGAATGGCGCCGGGCTCAAGCTCCGCAACTCCACGCTCTTGACGAACCGCTTCGGCCTCGTCGTGAAGTTCGGGCTGGTGGCCGACCTCGATCTCGGGGCCGCCGACGGCGGCAAGAACGTCTTCGGCGGGTCGCTCGAGAGGAACTACCGCGCGGCGATCTGCTTTCAACAGGCGAAGAACGTCAAAATCCCGGCGACGGGGAACAAGTTCTCGTCGTGCCCCCCGCTGGCCACGGTGCTCACCGACGGGGTCTCGTGTGACGCGCCGCCTTCGGCCTACGCCGACGTGCTCTTCTATCCCTTCGGCACGGACCCGGGCCCGCCGCTCGACACGACGGGCTGCACCGTCGGGCCGTGACGAGTCTCACTCCGCGTCGGCTTGCAGGGTGCGTAGGTGGACGCGGCGCTTGCCGGACGACTTCTTCTCCTCGACCAGCGGAAGCTGCGCGCCCACGCTCTTGCGACGCGACTCGTGCACGTCGTAGGCGAAACGGTCGACCGACTCGGTGTCGATCGGATCGCCGTTGAACCCGAGCGAGACGTACGGGAGGGTCATCTCCTCGGCCGCCTTGGCGTACTGGGCCTCGGCGATCTTGCAGGGCATGCACTCGTGCGGGCCCACGATGACGGCGCCGTCGATGAGCCCTGAATGGAGCTCGTGCACCGGACCGCCGATGGTGAGCACCGCTTCGCCCACCAGCTCCTCGTGGACGTACGGGCGTCCCGCGTCGAGCGTCTGGCGGACGGTCGGTCGCGGGCCCCAGCCGAGCGGCTTCGCGCAGAGGTCGTACAGGACCTCGTAGGTGGAGCGCTGCACCAGGCCCGAGAGCCCGATTGACAACGGGTCGTCCTCGCGCCGCATCGCGCCGTCGATCACGCGCTTCTCGGCGAGGAACGCGGTGTACTCCAGCCACTCGACGAACGGTGCGAGGCGCACCCGGAGCCCGCGCGCCTCGAGCTTGTCGACGATGAAGTCGTTGGCGAACGGATCGAGCCGGACGTAGATCTCGCCGACCACTGCCACGGTCGGCACGTCCTTCGTCGGGTCCTTGGCGAGGGCGAGCTCCGCGGCGGCGGACGAGAGGACTTCGCGTGTGCCCCACAGGCCCCCGAACAGCTGGCGCACGATGGCCCCGGGCGTGTTCGGTCCCGGGCTCTCGAAGCGGCGCTCGAGCTCCTTGCTCCAGCGGGTGACGATCTCCTGCGCCTGGCCGGGCACGCGCTCGACCGGACGGACGTCGAGGAGCATCGCCTCGAGGAGGTCACGCGCCACGAACCCCAGCCAGATGCGCAGCGAGAAGTCGCTCGACACGTCCTTGAAGTAGTCGGCGTCGTCGGGCGACACGATCTTCACCCGATCGGCCCAACCCGTCTCCTCGAGCACGATCTTGTGCAGCGAGTGATAGACGCCGAAGCGACAGGGCCCCTTCGCGGTGGGCATGAAGAACACGTACTGCTGGTCGGGCGCGTCGACGGTGCGCCCGCGCTCCAGCCGCTCGAGGAGCGTGCCGAGCGTGAGCATCATCGGCACGCACTCCTTCCCCGAGGTGTAGCGTCGGCCAGTGCGTACGTCGTCGCGGGTCGAGAGCGGCAGCGACTCGGCCTGGAAGCCTTCGCCGCGTAGCGCTGCGGCCGCGAGCTCGGACCCGGGTCCCATCCGCGGCACGAGGAGGAGCGCCTGCGACCGCTTCACGTCGCCGAGCGTCACGTTCGCCGCGTCGAGCCTCGCGAAGTCGGTCTTGCTGCTCGAGTCCGAGGCGCGTGATTCGAGATCGGCGTCGACGCAGAAGAGGAACGCCTCCATCCGCGTGCGGGTGCCCGCGTCGCCCGAGTGGCCGTCGGTCTCGATGACGGCCGACGGCTTGCCCTGCATGATGTAGCTGTAGAACCGCAGGGTGAAGCTGTCGGGGCCGCAGGCGTAGTTGCTGCAGAACACCGAGTAGAGCCCGGGCGTGCGCCGTACCTGCTCGGCCGCGCGCAGATTGCGTTGGGTGTATCCCCAGAACTGAGCCTCGTAGATGGGCAGATCGTCTGCGACCGGGAGACAGTCCACCGGGATCGGCAGCGCGCCGAGGCTGCGGAGGATGCTCGGCACGTTGGAGTTCAGAACGTCGTTGTAGATCGTGTACGGCCGACCGAGCACGGCGACGGGGACGACGTTCTCACGCGCGCAGAAAGCCAAGGCGCGCGCGCCCGACTCGAGACACGCCCGCTCGAACTCCAGCTGTTCGTGGATCGCGACCTCGAGCGCGTCGGCGAACCGGTCCTCGCACCCGAGCTCGCGCGCGAGGCTGCGCATCGACGCGGCGAACCTCGGGCCGTCGTAGCCGAACTCGTCGAACTTGATCGTGGGGCGCAGCACCTTCTGCTTCGCGTCGACCAGGCTCGACACCAGATCGGGGCTCGCCTGCACGATCGGGCACAGCACCGAGTGCTCCTCGGCGCCGACGCGGGGGAGCTCCTGCAGCATCGGCACCAGCACGAAATCCGGCTTCCGATCGGCCATGTCGAACACCACGCCGTGGAACATCTGCATCGGCGCGCAGTACGGGACGCGTGCCCCTTCGATCCCCTTGCGGAGCGCCGGAGCGCCGGCGTGGCGCGCGACCACGCTGCGGAACCCCAGGCGTCCGACGAAGGTGACGAACAGCGGCAGGAGCCCCTTGAGGGTGAACTCGTCGGTCATCGCGACGACGGGCGCGCCCTCGGGTCGCGCGTGGCGTGCGATCACCGCGTCGACCAGCTCCTCGCGCTCGCGGAACACGTCGGGCGAGTGGTCGGGCAGCTTCGCGCGACCTGCGCCCTTGTCGTAGAGCGAGCAGTTGCCGCCCCAGAGGAACTTCTGCGTCTTGCCGGCGACGTCGGTGGTCAGCCGATCGATTCGGCACTTGTTTCCAGGCTCGCCGCAGCCCTTCTTCGAGCGGCAGACGATGGTCTCCTTCTTCTGCACCCGCGCGCCGAGGAAGCGCGCCGGGTCCACCGGCGTGAGCGCGTCGCGCAGGCGATCCCGGGCGAGAAGGGCGATGCCGAGCGCACCGATGGTTCCCGGGTTGGGCGGGACCACGACCTCGCGGCCGGTCTGCCGTGCCACCGCGGCGGCGAGCGCGTCGGCGCTGAACGGCATGCCCTGACAGAACACGCGGCGACCGACGGTGCGCGGCCCCTTCACGCGGTTGAGGTAGTTCTGGATGATCGAGTCGTAGAGGCCGGCGATGATCGTGTCGCGCGCGACGCCCTGGGTGATCGCCTCGTCGATGACCTCGGCCATGAACACCGAGCAGTGCTGACCGAGCGACACGCCCTCGTTCGCGTCGAGCGCGATCCGACCGAGCGACGCGACGTCGTTGCCGATTCCCTCGAACTTCGTGCCTTGCTCGGCGATGAACGAGCCGGTTCCGGCGCTGCAGGCCTCGTTCATCGCGGCGTCGACCACGCGCCCCTCTTCGAGGCGGATGTACTTGGCGTCCTGACCGCCGATCTCGAAGATGGTGTCGACGTCCGGGTCGATCGACGTCGCGCCGCGCGCGTGCGCCGCGATCTCGTTGAGGATGAACACCCGCTCGGCCCCGTAACAGGTGCGGAGGAGCGAGCCGGCCACCTCGCGGCCGGAGCCGGTCACGCCGAACCCGAGCACCGTCGCCTGGGCGGGGAGGCTCGCGCTGACCCATCGCTCGACCAGTCGCTGCGATGCCTGGACCGGCGCGCCTTCGGTGTTCAGGTAGGTCTCCCAGATCGCTTCGCCGTTGTCGACGTCGACGGCCACCGCCTTGGAGCCGGTCGAGCCGATGTCGAGCCCGACGATCACCCGCGCGCCGTTGGACAGCGGCTTGGCCTCGGGCTTGGGAAACCGACGGACCATCGCGAGGCCGTCCCGCAGCGGCGGAACGCGCTCGAGGTGTGCGCTCCCGCGACGGGTGAACAGGTTGTCGATCGAGCGCACGTCGGTCGGGTGCTCGAACGCGTGGGTCGCCGCGCCGACCGCTTCGAGCAGCTCGTCGTGCCGCCCCGCCGGGGTGAGGCGCAGCTCGCGTGCCGAGAGCCAACGTTCGATCGTGCGCCGAACGCGGAGCGACCGCGCGACGCCGCCGATGAGGATGACGTCGCGCGGTGACAGGCGCGGTCGGACGAGCGTCAGCACGTTGTCGCAGACCGCGTCGTACAGGCCGGCGACGATCCGTGCCTTGTCCTCGCCCTTGTTCGCGAGGTGGGTCATGTCCGTCTTGAGGATGACCGGGCAGCGTCCCGAGAGGTGCGCCGCGTCGCCGACGTTCTCCACGAGCAGCGCGGCCTCTTCGACCGTGAGGCCGAACCGCTGGACCAACTGGGAGAGGAAGTTCCCCGTGCCCTGCGAACAGCGCGAGTTCTGCTGGAAGAACTCCTCGCCTTGGGCGCCGACTTCCAGCACGGAGAAGCCGTGTGCGCCGATCGAGAGCACGGTGAACGCGGGGTGCTCGGCGTGGAGCAAGCGTACCCCGCGGCGCATGGCGGCTTTGGTCGGCACCGCGGGCGCGTGGAGCACGCCGGCGAGTCGACCGGTCACCGCGATGCCGCGCGCGTCGCGCAGATCGAGCTCACCGAGGAGCGTGCGGACGGCCCCTTCCGGGTCCTTCGGATGCGAGAGTCGCTTCTCGTAGACGACCGAGAGCGCGCCCGCGTGATGTCGGAGCGCGGCGACCTTGACCGATTCCGCGCCGACGTCGATGCCCAGGTAGTACGGACCCATGGGCCGCATTCGTATGGGGAACTGACACGCGTGTCAGTTCCTCACGCGTGGGGGGATACGCCCCCCATGCGCAAAATCATGGTCGTGCTCGCGGGCATTGGCCCGCGGATGACACTCGTGTCAGGGCGGCTGCGCTCGAGCAGGAATTCCCCCGGACTGAGGTCCGGGGCACCGACAGCAAGACGAAGCCCTCCGGGCTCGCAGAGGCGGCGAAGGTCGTTTGTGAAGAGCGCAACGACAGCAGGGCGGACGACCGCACTCGCAGGACGCGCAACGCGCGTTCGGTCTTCATCCTCGCGCGCCAAGCCCTTGCCTTGCTCGCGGAGCTGTCTGAGCGTGACCAGCGCGTCCTCGACCCGCAGCGGGTTTTCGCGCGCGGCTGCGAGGCGCGCCGATTTTCTCCGCGCTGGTCGCCTCGGGATCGTTCGGCCAGCACCGCGTGCAGGTGAAGGGTCGCCTGCCACGCGTGAACTCGGCCAGCCCGAAGGGCTTCGTCTCGCAGTCGGTGCCCCGGACTTCAGTCCGGGGGATTCTTAGAGATCTTCAGTTCACGCGCGGGTCGGCCACGCCGAAGTAGTGCTTCACGTAGGCGAGGAGCTGGGCGTCGGTCGGGTGATCGACCGTCTCGAGACCGACTACCTTCGCCCCGAGCGCCCGATCGTGCTCGTGCAGGTAGTTCACGAACTGCAGCTTCGCGGTGGAGGGCCCGACGACGAGGACCTGCTCGGCGCCAGCGAGCTCATGCGCCAGCGCTCCGAAGAACCGCGGGAGATCGTCCGGATGTTGGCGCGCCTCGGTCGACCCCTTCGGATGGCGATGCACGTGTCGATGGGGCGACGCCAACGTCTTCTCGTCAAAGCCCCCGAGGTCGACGTGGAAGACTCGTGCTTCCTGGTGATCGAGCCAGACGGCGGCGCGTAGTTGCGAGGTCATGCGGAGTTCATAACCACGGATTCGGAGTGCACATCCGCGATGCCGATCCCGGGATTTCGTTCTAGTCGCGTGTCGCAGAATAGTGATTTGCTGCAGAGGAGAGGTGAGCGCTCTCGCTCGTGTGACGCGAACGTGATGTGAAGTCGATTTGCGCATGGATTGCGCGCGAATTGGGGGCCGGTCGGCTTGCGTTTGCCGGTGGGCGGCCGCATGCTCGCCGTTCGTGATGCGACGTCGTCCCGACGGTCGCGCGCGCTTTATCGACTTCGGCCCTGATCCGCGGTCATTCGAGGGATCATGAACGAAGACGATCGTGGGCGCGGCTCTGTCCGCACCATTGCGATGCTCGGCAATCACCTGCCGAGGCAATGTGGAATCGCGACATTCACGACGGACCTCAGCAACGCCATCGTCTCGGAGATTCCCGAGGTCGATTGCTTCGTCCTCGCGATGAACGATCCGGGCGTGCGTCACGCCTATCCACCGCGGGTGCGCTTCGAGATCCCCGAGGGTGACGTGTCGGCGTATCGGCGCGCCGCGGATTTCCTCAACGTCAATTCGGTCGACGTCCTGTCGGTACAGCACGAGTACGGGATCTTCGGCGCCAAGGCCGGGGCGAACGTGCTCGAGCTCCTGCGGGAGCTGCGCATGCCTGTCGTGACGACGTTGCACACGATTCTGGCCGAACCGAACCCCGTGCAGCGCGGCGTGATGGATGGCCTCATCGGTCTCTCCGAGCGTCTCGTGGTCATGAGCAGCGACGGCGCTGCGCTCCTGCACGCGGTCCACGGCGTGGACGTCGACAAGATCGACGTCATTCCGCACGGAATTCCGCTCGCCCCCGAGCGCCGCAGCAAGGAGAAGCTCGGTGTCGATGGCCGCTACGTCGTCCTGACGTTCGGGTTGCTCTCGCCGGACAAAGGCATCGAATACGTGATCGATGCGATGCCCGCGATCCTCGAGCGGCATCCGAATGCAGTCTACGTCGTGCTCGGCGCGACGCATCCTCACGTCAAGCAGCGACACGGCGAGACCTACCGGCACATGCTCGAGACCCGCGCCCAGCGGCTCGGAGTCGACGCGAACGTCATCTTCCACAATCGCTTCGTCAGCCACGACGAGCTCGTCGAGTTCCTCGGCGCCGCCGACATCTACGTCACGCCGTACCTCAAGGAGGAGCAGAGCACCTCCGGGACGTTGGCATACGCCGTCGGTTGCGGGAAGGCCGTGGTGTCGACGCCTTATCGCTACGCCCGCGAGCTCCTCGCCGACGGCCGCGGAGTGCTCGTTCCCTGGCGCGATTCCGCGGCGATCGCGCGCGAGATCGTCGTGCTCCTCGACGACCCGATGAAGCGCGCCGAGCTACAACAGCGCGCAGCTCTGTTCGGCCGTGCGATGAGCTGGCCGATCGTCGCCCGACGCTACGTCGCGAGCTTCACCGCGGCCCGCGTGGCCCACGACGGCCGTCGCCGGGCCATGTTCCGCGCGAGCACGCTCGCGAGGCGCTCGCCCGAGCTGCCGGAGATCGATCTCTCGCACGTTCGCGCGATGACGGACGATACCGGCATCCTCCAACACGCGAGCTTCAGCATCCCTCGCTACACGGACGGCTACTGTACCGACGACAACGCGCGCGCGCTGCTCCTGATGACGCTGGTCGAGGAGGAGGGCAGCGAGACCCCCCTCGCCGTGAGGGCTCTCGCGTCGAGGTACCTCGCGTTCGTCAACCACGCGTTGGACGAAGAGACAGGCCGATTCCGGAACTTCCTCTCCTACGCGCGGACCTTCCGCGACGAGCCGGGCTCCGACGATTGCCACGGACGAGCGCTCTGGGCGCTCGGTGCCGTGGTGGGGCGCTCCGCGGAGCCTGGTCGTCAGGGCCTCGGCGCCGAGCTCTTCCACCGCGCGTTGCCGGCGGCAGCGACGCTCACCAGCCCGCGTGCGTGGGCATATGCGCTGCTCGGGATCGACGAGTACCTGCGTGCGTTCCGGGGCGACAGCGGCGTCGAGTCGATGGGCGCGAAGCTCGCTCAAAGGCTCCTCGAGCGATTTCACCATACGCAGACGCCCGAGTGGCAGTGGTTCGAGGACCGCCTGACCTACTGCAACGCGCGACTCTCGCAGGCGCTCCTGTTGTCGGGCACGTGGATGCGCGATGACGAGATGAAGCGGGTCGGAGAACGAACGCTCGAATGGCTGTGCGCTCATGAGTTCGCCGCAGACGGCAGCTTCGCGCCCGTGGGCTCGAACGGGTTTCATCTGCGTGGGGGGACCCGGGCGGCATTCGATCAACAGCCCGTCGAGGCGAGCGCGATGATCTCGGCGTGCTTGGACGCACATCGGGTCACCGGGACCTCGCGATGGACCGATCGGGCGAGGCGCGCGTTCGAGTGGTTCCTCGGACAGAACTCGCTGCGGACACCGGTCTTCGACGCAGCGACCGGAGGTTGTCGCGATGGACTCCACGTCGACCGGGTGAACCAGAACCAGGGCGCGGAGTCGACGCTATCGTTTCTCGTCGCGGTCGCGGAGATGCGCGCCGCCGATCGCCTCGCATCGAAGCTCGTGGTCGCGGCCGCACCGACCGCCCAACGACCGCGCTCGGACCAACTCGTTTCTGTGACCAGGGAGCTCGTGCAATGAAGGACAAACGTGATTACGAGGTCCTCTTCGCGCGACACGGGAACAACCCGATCCTCACGGCCAGGGACTGGCCCTATCCGGCGCACACCGTCTTCAATGCGGGGGCGACGATCCTTCGCGATGGCACGACCCTTCTCCTGTGCAGGGTCGAGGACCGCCGCGGGCACTCGCATCTGTGCGCCGCCCGCTCGAGGAACGGGATCGACCGCTGGGTCATCGACGAGCAGCCGACGCTGCGTCCCGAGCCGGAGCTCCATCACGAGGAGCTCTGGGGCATCGAAGATCCGCGGATCACGTGGGTCGAAGAGCTCGGCAAATACGTCGTTGCCTACACTGCATTCAGCAAGGACGGTCCGGGCGTCGCGCTCGCGTTGACCGAGGACTTCCGCACGTTCGAGCGCTTCGGCCTGGTCATGCAGCCTGACGACAAGGACGCGGCGTTGCTCCCCCGCCGCATCAACGGCCACTTCGCGCTCATCCACCGGCCCTTGACGGACGCGGCGGCGAACATCTGGATCTCGTATTCGCCGGACCTCCGCAACTGGGGCGGTCACAAACCGATCCTCCTCGCGCGCAAGGGCGCGTGGTGGGACGCCAACAAGGTCGGTCTCTCGCCGCCGCTCATCGAGACCGAGCGCGGCTGGCTGATGATCTATCACGGGGTTCGCCACACCGCGGCCGGTAGCCTCTACCGCCTCGGCCTCGCGCTGTTTGCCCGCGACGAGCCCGAGATCTGCCTCGCGCGCGGCGACGAATGGGTTTTCGGACCCGAGGCCGTGTACGAGCGCGAGGGCGACGTCGGCAACGTCGCGTTCCCCTGCGGCACGACATTGGGCGCGGACGGCGACACCATCAACATGTACTACGGCGCCGCCGACACCAGCATCGCCCTCGCGACTGGCAGCGTGCGCGCGTGTCTCGGCTGGTTGGACCGGCATGGGAGCGCGCCTCCGTCGATCGGCGGATCGACGCCTTCGCGCGAACCGCTCAGCCCCGCCGTGGTGCCCGGATGATGGATGTCATTCTCCTCGGACCGCGAGAACGGACAGGCTGGCCCGGGTGCGTCGCGTCTTGCCATTCGTTGCCGTGTCGCTCGGTGCCGTGTTCGCAGCCTGCGCGCCTGACGAGGTGCACGACGACTCCAGCGGCGACGCGACCGTAGTCGACAAGGACGCCTCTCGAGACACCGCGTCGGACTCCTCGAACGAGGCGGGTCTCGACACGACCGTCGCACTCGAGGCCGCGCCCGATGAAGGGCCGGATGGGATGCTCGACGTGTTCGAGGCCCCGCCGCTCGCGCCGGATGACTTCCGCGTACCCGGCACCCAGATGGGCGACGTCGCGCCGTACATGTACGGCACGGCTTCGTCATGCACCTGGTGCCACTCCGGCAGTGCGGTCCCGAACGGGCCGTACGAGACCTGGAAGGGGAGCCTGATGGCGTGGGCGGGGAAGGACCCGCTCTTCTGGGCGCAGCTCGCGACCGCGACGCAGGACGTGCCCGACGTCGGTTACTACTGCGTACGTTGCCACGTGCCGATGGCGATCCCGACCGGCCACGCCGCGAAGGGCCGCGAGTCGGTGCTCGACGACACCGATCGCGACGGCGTCACCTGTCACTTCTGCCACTCGATGGTCGACCCGGTCTACGTCGCCGGTGTGAGCCCCGCGGGCGACGAGAAGATCCTCGCGTCGCTGAAGGAGGTGCCGAAGACCTACGGCAACGCGCAGTTCGTCCTCGATCCGATGGGTACGCGGCGCGGGCCGTACGTGTTGTCGAATCCGTACCACGCGACCATCGCCTCGCCTTTCGTGAAGAAGAGCGAGATGTGCGGCACCTGCCACGACGTCGGCAACCCGGCGATCTCGAAGCTGCCCGACGGCACCTGGTTCTTGAACCCGATGGGCGCTCCGGCGCCCGATGCGAGCCCGCACGCGCAGTTCCCGCTCGAGCGCACGTTCAGCGAGTGGAGGCTCTCGTCGTTCGCGAAGGGCGGCGTCTCGATGAAGGGGCGATTCGGTGGCGAGGGTGCGGACGTGGTGTCGTCCTGCCAGGACTGCCACATGCCCGTCGCCAAAGGTCGCGGCTGCGTCTACGCCCTCGAGCACGACGACTTGCGTCGGCACGATTTCGCCGGAGCCTCGTCGTGGGTGCTGCGGGCGATCGCCGTCGACAATCCGACCTTCGCGACCACGCTCGAGAACGGCGCCAAGGCCGCCGACGCGATGGTGCAACGCGCGGCGACGCTCGCACTCTCCCGCAAGGGACCGATCCTCACCGTACGGGTCGCCAACCAGAGCGGTCACAAGCTCCCGACCGGGCACATCGAGGGGCGGCGCGTGTTCCTCGCGGTGCAGGCGCTCGATGGCGGAGGGACGGTCGTCAAGGAGTGGGGCCGATGGGATCCGCTCACCGGGGACCTCGACGAGGCGTCGACGACGGTGTTCGAGATGCAGGTCGGGCTCAGCGCCGCAGCGGCCTCGGTCACCGGGCTTCCCGCCGGCACGACCACCCACATGTCGCTCGCCAACGTCATCGTGAAGGACAACCGCATCCCGCCGCTCGGCTTCGCCAATGCCGCGTTCGAGGCTGCGGGGGCGCCGGTCGTCGGCGCGAAGTACGCGGATGGCCAGAACTGGGCGGACGTCGACTTCACGATGCCGTCGACCGCAAAGCGCGCAAAGGTCGTCCTGTACTACCAGACCGTCACGCGCCACTACATCGACGCGCTCCGCGACGGCAACGTCACCGACGACTGGGGCAAGCGCCTCCACGTGGCGTGGGAGAAGACGGGGAAGGGCGCGCCGGTCGCGATCACGAGCGCCGAGCTCGCGATGCCCTGAGAGAAGAATTCACCACGGAGGCACGGAGGCACGGAGATCGGAGTGTGTGCTGCCGCTCGCTTCGCGCTGAACGAGACTCACTCTCGCCGACCACGACGTCGTCGAGCGCGCGCGATCGCACACAGGGGCGCTCGGCGGGCATCGGCAGACCATCTCGACCTCCGTGTCTCTGTGCCTCCGTGGTGAACTCTCGGCCCAGCGAGGCGAGGTGGTGTTACACCTTGGCGACGAGGCGACGGCGGATGTCGCTGAAGAGCACTTCGATCTTTCCCTCGGTCACCGCGAGGACCAGGCCCTCGCCGAACTTCGGGTGCGTCACGCGGTCGCCGCGGGCGAACGACTCGGCTGGCGAGTACTTGCGCGCCGGACCGGTGGCCTTGGCGGCGACCTCGGCGACGCCCTCGACCTTCGGCTCGGCCCACGGACGGCCGCCTCGGGTGCGCTCGTTGGCGTCGTCGAGCACACGGCCGACGAACGCCTTCAGACCATTGCGTGCCTCGGCGGCGTTGCGCGGCCAGGTGGCGACGAGCGTGCGAACGCGGGCGCGCACGGCCTCGTCCTCGGGGCGCAGCTCGTCGAACAGCAGCGTGACGACCGCGGCGAGCGCGGGGCGATCGCCCTCTGGGAGCCCCGGCGCGATCGACTCGAGCGCGGAGGCGACCCACTCCGGACCGCGCGCGGCGTCGCGCACGCCGTTGGCCTCGATGTCCGACGCGAGCGCGCAGAGGCGCAGGCGCGCGTCGTCGGGGTAGCGCTCGGAGAGCATTCCCCACGCCTCGTCCGCCGCGAGATCACCCACGATGAGCCGGGTCTCGACGGCGTGGAACACTGCGCGATCGCCGAGGGCGTCGTCGAGCTCGAACCCGTCGTCGTCCACGTCGTCGAAGCGGTGCATGCGTGCCGGAGGATAGCGCGGTACGCTCGGATCCGTGCGCACAGCGTTGCTGATCGTTGGCATGGCGTTTGGGGTTTCGTGCTCGGCACACGACGAGCCGTCACCGACGGTCGCAGCGGAGCCGTCGCTCGACGAGTTCATGAAGACCTCGCTCGACACGAGCCAGCTGCCCGGCTGGTCGGCGGCGATCGTGAAGAACGGCAAGGTGGTCCTCGCCAAGGGATGGGGCATGGCCGACATCGCGACCAGTCGCGCGATGACCGAGCGCGACATCCTCATCGTCGGCTCGCTGTCCAAGACGTTGACCGGCACCACCATCATGACGCTGGTCGAGCAGGGCAAGCTCTCGCTCGACAAAGACATCAACGAGGTGCTCCCGTTCAAGGTGCGCAACCCCAAGTGGCCGGACGTGCCGATCACCCTGCGCATGCTCATGACCCACACCTCGAGCGTGCAGGAGACCTCGGCGCGTCTCGTGTCGCTCGCCAAACCGGGCGATCCGACCAGCTCGCTGCGCGAGTTCCTCGAGCCCTACCTGACTCCGGGGGGCGCGACGTACGTCGAGGGCGAGAGCTTCGGCACGCAGAAGCCGGGCGCGACGTTCGTCTACTCGAACTTCGGCGCCGCGCTCGCCGCGCTCGTCGCCGAGACGGTCGCCGGCGAGTCGTTCCATGCCTACGCCAAGCGCGTGGTGTTCGATCCGCTCGGCATGAAGTCGACGTCGTTCTTCATGAGCGACGTCGATCCGACCAAGCTGGCGACGCACTACACGTGGCTGTCGACCAAGGGGCAGCAGCCCAACCCGCAGACCAGCGTGCCGTACTACCCGGCGACGGCGCTCCGCACGACCTCGGCGGATCTCGGGCGCTTCCTCACGATGATCTCGCGCGGCGGCGAGCTCGACGGCGTGCGCATCTTGAAGGCCGAGACGGTCACCGAGATGACCCGGGTGCAGATTCCCGCGAGCCCCGCGGGCAACGACATGACGGGGCAGGGGTTGTTCTGGGAGCACCGACCCGTCAACGACCACCCGGGGTGGGGCCACGGAGGCAGCTACTACGGCGCGTCGGCGCGCATGCACGTGGACGCGAGTGGCACCGGCGTCATCGTGCTCGCCAACGGCGACCTGCATCTTCGCATCGCCATCCAACGCGACGAGCAAATGGCGGCTTGGAACGAGGTCGAGCGGCGTTTGTGGCGCGAGGCCGACAGACTCTGAAGATCTGTCGAAAAATCCCCCCGGACTGAAGTCCGGGGCACCGACAGCGGACCTCAAGTCCTTCGGACTCACCGACTCGCTGGGCTGGCCCGAGGTTGTCGCCGCAAACTGAATTTCGTGTCGCACGTGCGGAAAATCGTGCCGATCGGCGATCGCGGTTCGTCAACGAAGGAATGCGCTTCCTCGCTCGAAACCCTCCCCAGCCCGGAGGGCTTCGTCTTGCAGTCGGTGCCCCGGACTTCAGTCCGGGGGCAATTCTTCGACGGCTCTTGACCTACTTCGCTGGCACGCCGTCCAACGCGAGTAGGAGCTGTCGTGGCTCCTCGCGGTGGATCGCCTCGACGATCACTGCGTAGCTGCCGACCGTCATCTCGACGCGATCACGTCCCGCGATCTCGAGGGTGGCGTTGGCCTTGGTGGTGTCGCGCGCGCCCTCGAGCGTGACCAACGTGTCGCTCGGAATCGTGTAGCTGCCCGCGGCGCTGTCGGCTTCGCACTCGATGTCGGTTCGTTTTCGGAGCTCGGGATCGCCCTGGAACAGGTGGAACCACACGCGGCCTACGCCCGCCTTCCACTGCAGGGGCACGCCCGTCTTCCAGTCGAGGGCGATCGGGTTCTTCTTCGCGACGTAGTCCGCGGGGCCGGTGATCTCGACCCGGCTCGGGAACGTGAGCTTTGCGTCGAAGGCGGGGACCTCTCCGCCCGCCGCGGTGACGGTCAGCGCGTCACCCGGAGCCCAGCGCGGGCCACCGCTCGAGAACCCGGCGTACCCGCGCTTGGCATCCGACGTCATCGAGAGCGCGGGGCTCGTGCCGCCGCTGATCGAGATCGAGCCTGCGCCGGTCGTGCGAATCAGCTCCTGGCAATTGAGGCCTGCCGGTGGATCGGCACGCACGCACTCGGTCACGGTGCAGCCGGCGATGGTCTTCTTCGTGCAGCGTGGGGCCTGGCTCGAAACGGTCGTGTCGGTGAACGTGGCAGTCGCACGGCTCTGCACAATCGGTTCCGCGTCGACGGCGAGCGTGATCCGGCCGGCGAAGGTCTGCTGGCACACGTCGTTCGGCTTCGCGCTCGTCTCTTCGTTGGAGGTCGCACAGCCGACGACGAGCACGAGTGGAGCGAGCCAGGGACGCATGCGACATGATCTCACGGCGCACGAACCCACGCGAGCACGTCGACCATGCGACTTTCCATGTTCGCCGCGAAATGGTGTCCCACGGGCCCGAGCGTGAAGAACCGAGCATCGACGCCGGCAGCGGCGAGCATTTTCTGGTTTTGGACCATCGAGGGTTGGCTACCATCGAGGTCCCCGGCGGCGAGTGCGACGCGCTTCACGCCTGCAGTCTTCAGTCTTGCTGGATCGAGCTGCAGCTTCATCGACATGAGCACGAGCCCCGACCAACGTCCCGGTGCTGCGAGCGCGAGCTCCAACGCGAGCGCTGCGCCGCTCGAGAACCCCATCGCGACGCCACCGCTCGTCGCGAGCGTGCGCGGACGGACGAGGTCTTTCGCGACCTCGAGCGCCGCATCGATCGAGCGCCGCTTCTCGAGCAGCGTTCCACGCCAGGCACCGCCCGACTCGGCAGGAGCGTTTCCGCGCGGACAGACCAACACCGCTTCCGCAGCGGCTCGCTCGAAGAACGAGCACGAATCCTCGGGGCTCGCCCACATCCCGTGCAGGTACAACACCACCGGGGGCTCGGCGGTCTTCGAGGCGACCACGATGCCAAAGGCTCCCGATGCCCGGCGCTCGATTGGTTCGTCACGCGGCGCATCGACCTCTGCCGCGAATGCGTCGGTCGGACCGGCAACCAACAACGGTGTCGCCTCGGCTGCATCGCGCGTGAGGCTCGTCTGGTGAGGACGGCACCCCGCGATCAGCGACAGCGCGATCATGCCGCCTCGCGACATCGCCGAGACGAACGTCCCCGTTGCTGATGACTTCATGCATCACCCTGCAAAAAAGCTCGATTCGCAGTCAACGACCTTGCGCCTGATCATTGTCTGTCATGGTACATATCCCAATCGAAAGGGTCGGGTACCTGCATGCCTCGTTCGGCTTCAGCCCTCCGTCTTCTCTTCCTGACTGGAAGCTTCGGTGCGTTCTGCACGAGCGCTGCCGGTTGCTCCCACGAGATCGAGAGCCCGGACATCTCGTCGAAGGCGCCACCCGGCGCGGTCGAACCGGACCTCGCGTGCAACGCGAAGCCCGCATCGCGCTCGTTCAGCACCGTGATCATCCACGGCACCGGAATGACCCCGATGCCGTCGAAGACCTTGGAGGACAAGCGTGAGCTGATCCTGCCGAAGATCGAGATGACGATGGTCGCGCCGTTGCCGGCGTCCGCCCCGATGGTGGCCACGCCGGTCGTCATCCAGGACAACCCCGGCGACGAGAAGGCCCCGCGCCGCGTGAAGTGGACCAGCGAGTCGGAGATGTCGTTCGACATCTTCGAGGAAGACAAGCTGCCCACCGGCGTCATGACCCTCAAGGTCACCAACCCCGACGGCAGCAAGTCGACGACCATCGAGAAGTCGCTCGCCATCGTTCCGAAGCCCGTGCTCGCCGAGCTCCAGCCGGCTGCGATTTGTGACGATCAAGAGAATCAGATCGTCGCCATCGTCGGCACGAACTTCCTCACGTTCGACGGCAAGACGCCGAGCGTGATGGTCGGAACGAAGCCCTACACCGCGACGTTCGACCCCAAGGATTGTCAGGCCGTCGAAGGCAACTTCGTCGAGAAGGACATCAAGCTCTGCACGAAGGTCTCCATCGAGATCAAGAAGGGCGACTTCCCGGTCACCGAGAAGACCAAGGTCCCCGTCGTGGTGACCAACCCGGCGCCGGCCGACTGCGCGACCAGCGAGACGATCGAGCTCACGATCAACCCGCCGCCCACCGTCACCAGCGTCGCGCCGAAATCGGTCTGCGAAGGCGGCAGTCAGCTCACGATCAATGGAAAGAACTTCCAGTCGGGCGCCACCGTCACGATGAAGTGCGCGGCGAGCGCGGTCGACGCCTCGGCGGTCACCGTGAACGCCGACGGCACGCAGATCTCCGCGACCTTCGGCGGCGGCGCCACGCCGGGCGAAGAGTGCGAGATCATCGTCAAGAACCCGGACAAGTGCGAGGACCGCCCGCTCCCGCACCAGAAGGTCACCGTGGTGACCGGTCCGATCGTGTTCTACGCAGATCCGCCCATCGTCTACAACGGCGTGAACATGGCGGTCACGGTGTTCGCGACCTCCATCACCCGTCCGCTCCCCGCGACGAACGCGGTGACCATCCGCCCGAGCGGCGGCGGCACCGAGACGAGCCTCGTCCCGCGCGACGTGCCCGGCTACGTCAACCGCGTCCAGATCACCATCCCGAAGGACCAGGCTCCGGGCGAATACGACCTCACGCTCCGTGACTCGAGCGCGTGCTTCGCCACGTTGCCCAAGGCCATCAAGGTCGTCGGCGACAAGACGGTCACGATGAAGAACGTCGTCCTGCCGTTCGGCTGGACCGGCGAGGACACCGCAGTCACCATATTCCGCGACACCGCGGCTGCGGCACCCGGCGACAAGCCGTTCGCCAACGGCGCGCGCCTGTTCCTCAACCCGGTCGGCGCCGGCGCGACGGACCTCGCGGTCCCCCTCCTCGGCGTGTCGCTGCTCGACGGCAACCGCCTCAACGCCAACGTGCCCAAGGGCACCGCGGTGAAGAAGTACGACGTCATCGCGGTCAACCCCGACGGCAGCGTCGGCGTGCTCCCTGCGGGCTACGAAGAGATCGCGGCGGCACCGCCGGTGATCAACGCGGCGGCGCCGTCCTCGGTCGTCACCGCCGTCGCGACTCCGGTGACCCTCACCGGCAAGAACTTCGACGCGGCCGCGACGTTCACGGTCACCTGCAAGGACGCAGCTGGCGCGACCGTCGGGACCTCGTCGGCGACCAAGTCCGGCACGTCCACGGCGACGAGCTTCACCGTCAACGTCACCACGTCGGCGCCGGCGGGCGCGGCATGCGTCGTCCGCATGACCAACCCCGACGGCTCCTACTTCGACTTCTCCGCGCTCGGCGTCACCGGGTCGTCGTTCAACCTGAGCGCGCCCAAGGTGAGCACGCCGATGAGCGTCGCGCGTCGGGCACCCGCAGCCGCGGCGGCCAACGCCACCTCGGCGCAGCGGTTCATCTACGCGTTCGGAGGGGACAACGGCACGGCGGCTGGCGCGCTCGACTCGGTCGAGTACGCGCCTATCGATCTCTACGGCACGGTTTCTCCTTGGACCGTGTCGCCGATCGCCATGGCGACCAAGCGTACGCTGGCCGGCACGGCGACCGTCGGTCGCTACGTCTACCTCGTCGGCGGTAACAGCGGCGCGGGCCCGGTCGACACGGCCGAGCGCGCGCTGATCCTCTCGCCGCTCGAGACGCCCGAGATCACCGACGTCGATCTCGCGCTCAGCAGCACCGAGGGCCTCGAGCCGGGTCTCTACCAGTATCGCGTGAGCGCCACGTTTGCAGCGACCGACACCGACAACCCGGGTGGCGAGTCGCTGGCGAGCGAGGTGTTCTCCATCAAGGTGCCGACCTTCGCGTCCAAGAAGGTCTCGGTCACGCTGGTGTTCAAGGCTCCGGTCGACGCGCTCGGCGCGGCGGTTCCCGGCGTCACCGGCTACAAGATCTACCGCACCGCGAAGGATGGCGCGGCCGGCAGCGAAACCTTGCTCGGGACTGCGACCGGGCTCACCTTCAAGGACGATGGCAAGGCGACGCTCGGCACCGAGAAGCCGCTGCCCGTCGGCGCGACCGGCAAGTTCGCCGCGCTGCCCGTGATGAGCAGCAAGCGCCAGGCTCCTGGCGTCGCGGCGGCCTTCGATCCGGCCGATCCCACCTCGATGTACGTCTATGCCCTGATGGGCCGTAGCGCGGCGACCACCACGGTCGGCACCTACGAGTTCCTCAAGGTCACCGTCGCAGCGAGCGGTCGTCAGACCTTCGCGACGAGCTGGACCGCCGGTACGGGCGCCGCCAACGGCGTGCCGCGCGACGAGTTCGGCACCTGGGTCGCCACCAACGCGAGCAGCACCCTCGTCGCGGCGAACGACACCTGGATCTACGTCGGCAGCGGCAAGATCGGAGCGGGAACGCTCAACGGTCAGGTCGACGCCGCGAAGGTCAGCGCGGGTGGTCAGCTCACCGCGTGGAACTCCACGCTCAAGAGCTTCGGCTCCGACCACGCCGGCTACGGCGTGTGCGCAGCGAACAGTCGCCTCTACGTGTTCGGTGGTCAGGGCGGCGCGCCCACCAAGGGCGCCAAGGCCGGCATCATGATCTCGCCGGTCCCGACCCTCGACTCGAACTCGTGGAACAACGAGGGCCTGTCGATGATCCACGGGCGCTACCTGATGGGAAGCGCGGTGCAATCCGCGTTCATCTTCCTCATCGGCGGTCAGACCGACGTGCCTGAAGCCGCAAGCAAGACCACCGAGACGGTGATCTGGTGATCGCAGGAGGCAAGACCATGAGCATCAAGAAACACCTCCTCCGTTCCTCGATCGTCGCCGCTGCCGTGCTCGCCGTGTCGTCCGCTTCGGCGGCCGATACCGGCACTGCGAGCAGCGAGACCCGTCACGGCGCCGGCAACAAGGGCGTCTTCATCACCGGCAAGGTCGGCGGCATCGTGCCCTTCGGCGGCCTCGGGCCGAACGGCATCGGCGGCATCGACCTCGGCTACGCCACCGAAATGGGCCTCGCGTTCGGCGTCGCGGGCGACTACGCGGCGCCCAAGGCGTCGGGCACCGAGACCGACTCGCGCATCACGGGCGGCTCGTACCAGTGGCACCTCACCCAGCAGATCCTGCAGGTGATGCCGTTCGTGATGTACCGGATCAAGGGCGCCGGGGCCGTCGTTCCATACGTCGGCGTCGGACCCCGCATCTACATGCTGCGGTCTTACGTGCGCGGCGACGGACCGACGTTCGCCGAGACGCGCGAGCAGTCGACCAAGGTCGGCGTCGGCGTCCCGCTCGGCATCGAGCTCAAGCTCGGTCCCGGTGCGGGCATCGCCGAGCTGCTCCTACAGTACGGTGGCTTGAGCCACACCGCGACCGGCGAGAGCAACACCGGCGCCGCGAGCTTGTCGCTCGGGTACCGCGTGATGTTCTGACGCGCCGTTCAGACGGAAGTCCGCAGGGCCGATCCGAAAGGGTCGGCCCGCGGGCTTTTTGCGACGTATGATCCCCCGATGAACGACGCTTCGTTGGCGTTCCCGTTTCGCGTCGTGGCTGCGGGTCTCACCGACATCGGGCGAATCCGACAGCACAACGAGGACACGGTCCTCCTCCGCAACGACTTGAACCTGTTCATGGTCGCCGACGGTGCGGGCGGCCACGAGGCGGGGAACGTCGCGAGCGCGCTCGCCGTCACCACCGTCGCCCACTACTTCGAAGAGACCGCGCAGCGCCACGAGGAGTCGCCGCTGTTCGATTCGTTCGGGCTCCCCATGTCCGTGCGGCGGCTCTCCTCGGCGCTGCACCGCGCGAACAAAGAGGTGCTCGAGGTGGCGGTCGCGTCGAACCGCCACAAGGGCATGGGCACCACCATCGTGGTCGCGTGGCTCGAGCCGCGCACGTGCCTGCTGCACGTGGGGCACGTGGGGGACAGTCGCTGCTATCGGTTGCGCGGTCGCCACCTCGAGGCGCTCACGCAGGACCATTCGTTGATCAACGAGGTCCTCGAGATGCGCCCGGATCTCGACGACACGGTGCTCTCCAAGCTGCCACGACACGTGGTCACGCGCGCGCTCGGCATGGGGGAGTCCATCCGCACCACGTTGCGTTCGTACGAGCTTGCTCCGGGCGACAAGTACCTGCTCTGCTCGGACGGGTTGCACGGCCTGGTGCCCGACCACCAGATCGCCGAGGCGCTCGCGATCGAGCGCACGCCGGAGGAGCAGGCGCGCCTCTTGATCGAGATGGCGAAGGAGGCCGGCTCCCGCGACAACATCGCGGCGCTGGTGATCGAGTGCGAGCCGCTCCCCGAGATCCTCCTCCAACCGCGGAAGTCCAGCTACGGCGACCACAGCTCGCCCGATCTACTGGGCGAGGCCGCCGACGACGCGCCCGAGATCGTCCTGCTCGATCAGACCGACGACGATGCTCCCGCGATGGTTCCCGCGCAGACCGGGACTCCGTCGATTCGCAACGCGCTGGTCGGCTTCATCGGCCCGATGCGCCCGCACAAGAAGGGCTGACGTGCGTCGGCTCGCTGGTACGGCTGCTCTGGTCGCGAGCGTCGTCTCCTGCGCTCCCGCGGTCGAGGAGCGGCACGCGGTCGTTCCCAAACAACCCGCCCCCGCCGCGTCGTCCTCGGCCGCAGCCACGCCACCGGGCAACCCCATCGTGCACCGCCTGTCGGCGGCGCGCTGGAACACGTGTCTCGTGCGCAACGATGGCGCCGTGGTCTGCTGGGGACCCGGGGCGATCGCGGCCGTCCCTCAGGGCCTCGGAGGACTGACCACTCCTCTTCGACCGGTGACGATCGCGGGCACCTCCGATGCGACGGAGGTCGCGACGCTCACCCACGCCGGGTGCGCGTTGGGCAAGACCGGCAGCGTCGCGTGCTGGGGCTCGGGGACGCTCCCCGACGGCACCGCGCTCGACCGCACCAAGGCGGCGACGGTGCCCGGGATCACCGCGACGAAGATTTCCGTGTTCGGTCGCGAGGTCTGCGGCCTGAGCGGCAACGAGCTCGCCTGTTTCGCGTTCGACGGCAAGCCGAGCACGCGGAAGAAGCTCCCGGTGCCGGGCGCGGACGTCATCGATCTGAGCGGCAACGATGGTCACGGTTGTCTCGTGACCCGCAGCGGCGCGGTCCACTGCCGGGGGTCGAACTCGCTCGGCGCCGTCGGCGGAAACGGCGGCGACGGATTCGTCCAGGTCCCCAAGATCGCCGACGCGATCAGCGTTGCGGCCGCGGACAACTTCACGTGTGTCGCCCACGCGAGCGGTCATCGCAGCTGCTGGGGCAACGGACACGATCTCCCGGGCGGGTGGGGCGACGGAAAGTACCCGGTCGTCACCGACACGACGCGGACCGACTATGTGCGCGTCTCCGCCGACCGCACCGCGTGTTGGATCCTCCGTGACCAGCAGGTGCGGTGCGACGGGCGCGGCGAGCACGGCCAGCTCGGCACCGGCGCGGCGAGCGCGTACTCGCGCGCGAACGTGAAGGGGCTCACCGACGCGATCGACGTCGCGGCCGGTTTCGAGCACGCTTGCGCGCTCCGCGCCAACGGCGAGGTGGTCTGCTGGGGCGCGAACGACTACGCGCAGCTCGGCGACGGCACGCTCACCGATCGCACCGTCCCGACCGCCGTGCTCGGTCTCGGCGGCAAGGAGCCGCCTCCGCCGCAGAAGCCGGGGAGCGGTCCTCCGCTCGCTCTCGCGACGACCGCCGCACAGGTTCCGGCCTGGCGCGAGGTCGACGGCGCGTATCCGATGCGGCTCGACGGGTACGGGTTCTCACGCTTCGGCAAGAGCCCGAGCTCGTTCGGCACCAAGGCCGCCCTGTTCCAGAGCGAGGGCCTCGCGCTGCATGCCGAGCACGGGCTCGTCGGACCGATCGCGTTTCCTGCCGAGGCGAAGGTCGTCGCGCTCGACGGAGACGACGCGGTATGGGTCGGCACCAAAGGCGCGCTGTCCCGCGCCGCGGACGTCCTCGACGCGAAGAAGGGCAAATTCCAGAAGGTCCTCGCGCTCCCGTTCGCGGTCGACTTTGCCGTGACCGCGGGCATGGTCGTCGCCGCAGACGCGCGTACGTTGCACGTCACGAAGAACGGCGGCCAGTCGTTCACCAAGGTCACGCCCAAGGTGGACGTCACCATCGAGCAGGTCTTCGCGCGCGCCGATGGCCTCCTCGCGATCGAGGGCAACGACAAGGCCGGCGAGAGCGTGCTCTTGCTCGCCAAGGATGGGACGACCTTCGTCCCGTCGAAGTTCCGACCCACGAGACTGATGCAATCGGGCGCCTATCTCTTCGGCCACGGCTGCCCCGGCGCGATCCTCTCGAGCGACGGCATCACCTGGAACCGTTGGGAGCACGACTACGGCACCCCGGTCGATGGCTCTCCGTGGGGCGCCGCATTGCAGCCGTCGTCCTACCCACGTGCGTTCGACGTCTCCAAGTACCCGACCCTCGCGAGCCCCGCGGCACCCGAGCCCGCGAAGGAAGGAATCACGGGCACGCCGGGCAAGTGCGGCGGCGGGGGGAGCGGGATCGGGTTCGGCGGCGGAGGGCGAGGCCGACGGCGCGGCGGCGCATGCATCGGTGCGTCGTGCATCCGTGCGTCGATCGGCGACGAGCCGCGGGCGACGTCGACGCAGGTCGCCTTCTACGGCGACGGGGTCTGCGAGCGTGACGCCAAAGGCGCCTGCAAGCCGAAGTGGAAGCGCGAGCCGCACGTTTGGCTGAACAGCTCGAAGGGGCCGATCGAGCTCCCTACCGGCTGTTCCGCGATTCGCCTGCTGAGCGCAGGGGGTATCGGCGTCCTCTTCTGCGAGAAGGACACGCAGACCTCCAACGTCTACACCATCGCCAAAGACGGGGTCTTCCAGGCTGAAGGCACGGTGCCCGCGTTCGCCATCGACGCAGTGACCATCGCGACCGACGGCACGCTGGTGGTGCACCCGGTCTGCGGCGAGAAGGGCCAGGGCGAGTCGGGTCTCTGTCCAGGCGCTCTCGTGCGCTCCCCTTCCGCGCTTGGCGCTGCAAACGCGTGGCGCCAGACGCAGAAGGGGTTCGCCTACCGCGTGCTGCCCGGCGGCGCGGTGCTGGTGATCGGCGGTGACACGAGCACGGTCACCTTCTCGATCGACCGTGCGGGAAAGTCCCAATCGTGGGGCCCGAGCGTGGTGCTCGTCGCAGATCTCGTGGACGTCGAGGTGCTGAAGGATCGCGTCGTGCTCGTGCAGCAGATGACGACCCGCAAGGAGAAGCGCGCCTATCTCGCAGCCGACGGGCTCGTTCCTCAGGAGTAGTCGTGGGTCGCGGTGGCGGTGGTCGAGCCTGCGCCTTCGGCCGAGGGGAACGACATTCCCTGGAACACCGAGGTGACGCAGGAGCGCACCGATGCGTCGGTCAGGGTTCCGCCCGTGATCTTGGCCGACGTCACCGTGCCCGCGTCGGCGATGGTGAACGCCACGGTGAGGGTCCCGCTGCCACTGCCACCGTGACACGCGCGCAACGACGAGACGCGCCCACGCACGGTCTTGCGCACGACGTCCACCGGCAGGCCGCCGCTCGCGGTGATCGAGGACTCGACGACCTTCGAAGCGGGCTTCGCGGGCTCGGCGACGCCACCGATGCCGCCGATGCCGACTCCGCCGCTTCCGGTGCCAGGGCCACCCGAGCCCGGGCCGTACCCACCCACGCCCAACCCGCTTCCCGCCGCGACGTCGAGCATGCCGATCGAATCGAGCTTGCTGTCGAACGCGGAGGGGAACATCGGCTTCGAGCCGAGCGCCGAGAGGGCACCGAGCGTGCTGAGCTTGACCAGCGGTGACTCGTCGCAGAGCGGCTTGCCCACCGAGGTGTTCTTCAGCGCCGGATCCTCCCAGGGCTTGCAGCTGCTCCACGATTCGAACGCGGCGACACCGTTGTCACGAAACGTGCTGCCGGTGACGTGCACGGCCTTGTCGGTGATCGGCAGACGGATGACGCCGCCCGACGAGCCCGCCGTGGAGCCGGCGAACTCGAACGTGCAACCCGTGATGTCGGTGGCGATGTCACCCGTGAGGAAGATCCCCGCCCAATCGCCCGCGACGGGCTTGGCTTCGGCCGACGTGAAGGTGACGTCCTTGGCGACCAGCGTCACCGTCCCGGCTCTCCCGTTGAACGAGAGCCGCGCGCGTTTGGCGAAGCGAAGAACCGTGCCCTTCTCGATCTCGAACGTGAGCGGTGGTTTGGTGCTGTCGATGCCGACGGACGACTCGATGACCCAGGGTTGCGTCCGCTTCGCGAGCTTGACCGACTCGTTCAGCGAGCCGTGGAGAAACACGGCGCCGGTCTGATCGGCGCCGAGCGAGGCGAGGTGGCGCAGCGGCAAGCTCACCGATGCGTCACCAGTGTGGATGGCCTCGAGTCGGGTCACGTCGGACGGGCCTGCGACGTGGAGCGCGTGCCCCTTCGGGTTCTTGATGCGGACCTCGAAGAGCGAGACCGTGTCGCCGGGGAACGGATGCACCTCCAGAGCAGCCTGCTCGCCGCCACCCCCTTCGACGACCACGTGCTCCAGCACCGACGCCCCCCACGGCGGTGCTGCGGCGTCGGCGCCCGCATCGGCCGTGGCATGCAGGGGCGAGCGTTCGAACGGACGCCTGCTGAAGACGATGCCGCGGAAGTCGCCAGCGACGCGGGTCGCGCTGGTGAAGACGATCGGCTCCTCGGCGGTGCCGCGGGCGCGCAACACGCCGCCCTCCATCACCAACCCGGCCCCTTTGGCGAAGGTCAGCTTCGCACCGGCGCCGATCTCGAGCGACGAGCCGGCGGGAACCTTCACCAGCTTCTCAATCGCGAGGTCACACCGGGCGGGGACCTTCGCGTCGACGATCGGATCGGCGAGCGTGCACGTGACGCGGGCCGGGCCCGACTTCTGATCGTCCGGCTTCACCTCGAGTTGGCTCTTACGACAGCCCAAAACAAGCAAAAATACGAGGAGGCGCGCACGCATTGGCCTCCATCGTACGCCATCGCCCGCTCGCGGCGGGAATGTGCTCAAACTCAAGCTCGCGCAGCTGCGGCAGACCGGGGCGCCGGTAGCCGAGGACGATCACACGCTGGTCCTCGGGTTCGGCACGCGCACCCTCAGACGCGACGGTGTGGACCTCACCCTGACGCCGACGGCGGGAGATTCGGCGGTGGGCGGGCTGGTTCGTACGTCCTGCTGGGCCCAACCCGAGTCCCGAGATCACGGCCCAACCTGCTGGGGGTTTGGAAGATCAGAAGGTCAGAAGATCAGGAGCGAGACGAGATTGGGTGCTGCTGCCGCGTCAGGTCCGAGGCCTTCGTGAGCGACGGATCGTTCGCGCGATGATCGGCAGACTGCAGGACTTCTGATCTCCTGATCTTCTGTTCGAGCCAGGCGGCGGCAGCAAAGATCGGCTGGAAGTTACTTGCGATGACCTCGGCGCCGGCCCGCGTGCGCGGTGCTCGAACAGCCAAACGTGCGCGGCCTGGAGCTCGGGCTCGCTCCAACTCTCGAGCAGCGCGAGGCGTTCCGGGGGCAGCTCAAGAAGAACGAAAGCCGAGGATCACTCCCCGGCTCTCGCACTGATGATTGACGACTACTTCTTCGCGGGGGAGTCGTCGCCGGGGACGGTGCTGCCACCGCCGCCGAGGGGGCCGTAGCCCAGGCGGAAGCCGATCTCGCGGACCGAGTCGAGCAGGCCGACGTAGCGGGTGAGCTCCGAGGCGCGATTGATGTCTTCGACCACCGGTTGACCGGCGGAGTCGACCTCGAGCATCGGGCGACCGAACGCGTCGAGCTGCGTTGCGCCGCTCGTGTCCTTCTTGGTCTTGTACGCGAGCGCGGCGAGCGCGTTGGCGTGCTGGACCATGCGCGAGGCGATGCCCTTGTCGACCGTCTTGCCGTCGATCGTCTCGGGACCGTACTTGCGGGCGACGTAGGTGTAGCCGCTCGCCGGATCGGTGAACTTCGCGGCGTAGCCGTCGGCGATGCCGATGGCGTCGACCGAGCCCTCGACCCACAGACGCAGCTTGTTCATCAGCGTCATGTCGGTGTTCAGGCGCGAGAACAGCCCGGCGAACATCGCGGCCGCGAGCTGCTGCTTGTAGCCGATGTTGGGGAAGAGGATCGCCGAGCCCGCAGGGCGCGTGGGCGCGTCGGCCGCGAAGTCGAGGAGCTTCGGCGAGGGGTTCCGGCTGCCCGAGAGGGCGACGTACGGACCGACTGATTCCCAGTCCTCGGAGAGGAGGCCGCCGAGCAGGCGATCGACCGCGTTCGGCAGGTCGTTGCGGAAGTTGATCTTCACGCTGCGGCCGTCGAGGAAGTTCTCGCGGGAGATCGTCGAGAGGGTGGGGCGACCGTCGACCAGCGCCGAGATCGCGCTGGCCTTCTCGACCGAGAAGCCTGCGTGGTTCAGCCAGTGGAGGTAATCCCACGAGCCGCCGAGATCGTTGTTGTAGTCCTCGGCGACGTAACGGCCGTCGACGATGTCGATGGTGAACCCACCGCCCGTCGTGCCGCCCGTGTCGTAGATGGACTTGATGGAATCGACCGGCTTGCGCGAAGCCGACGCGGCGTAGCCGCCCGGCTCCGGCATGAGGACCGCGCGAGCGAGCATGTTGAACATGTCGGTCTCGGCGAGGGCGAGCGGACGAAGGTCGTCGTCGTTGTTCAGGGCTGCCCCGCCGCCGCGGCCGATGCTGGTGGACGCGAGCCAGTGGTAGCTGCGCATGCGGTCGAAGTAGCGGTCGGACGTCTGCGAGGGGACGCGCTTGTAGTAGTACTCGCGGTTCTGCCTGCGGAAGTAGCTCCACGGGTAGCTCATGTCGAAGCGCTTGATCGTGTTCTGCACGACCTCGTACGCATCGGCGCCCGCGTCGCTGTCGTTGGTGTGGAAGTACGCGTTGTGCGTGGTGCCCCACCGGTAGAACCAACGGAGACGGTCCTTGCTCTCGGTCAGCTTGTCGGCGCCGGTGTGCCAGAACGCACCGGTGAGGCCAGGCTGGAGCTCGTCGCTCTTGAAGTCGCTCCACGACCACACGTCCTTCGGCGGGGGCGAGCACACCTTGCCGTGGACGATGCGCCAGCCGGCGGTCGACTTCTCTTCTTCGGTCGCCGGACGACAGTCGCGGGACGGATCGAACACGCGCATCGAGCGCGCGGTCTCGGTGTAGTGCTTGAACTGGCTCGAGCCGCCGAGGATGAGATCGCGCTCGATGAGCTGCGTGTACATCCGGTACTTGAACTGCTGCTGCTTGCTCAGCGGTATCTCGCGCTCGTCGAAGGTGTCGAGCACGCGCCCGTAGAGCGCCTTCATGGTGTGGTAGTCGTACGTGCCGAGGCCGACGGTCTCGCCGAAGCGCTCGATCTGGTACTCCATCGTCGACGTGTTGCCGAAGTAGTCGATGCCGGGGCGCGGTTCGTCCCCGAGGCCCGCCTCGTCGGTCGTCATCGGGTCGAGGTAGCGCGGACCCATGCACGAGTCCTTGTCGCCGCCGGTGCGCGGGGCACCGGCGCACGACTTGGTGGCGGCGCCCTCGGCGGTGCGCAGCTGCCAGTACTGCGGGTTGAAGTTCGGCGCGTCCCACGACGACGCGAACTGGTGGAGCATGCCGAGCGAGTGCCCGATCTCGTGGAGAGCGATGCCCTTCACGGCCTCCTTCCACAGCTCGTCGTAGATCTTCTCGCCGCGCTCCTTGGCCGAGAGCCCGGCGTACTTCCTCTTGAACCAGCCGGCCACACCGGGGATGTAGACGCTGCCGCCGACGGGCGCTTCGTTCTCGAGGAAGCACACGCCCTTGAGGCGAAGCCCCTCTTCGATGACCGAGTGCGCCGCGCGCATACGGCCCGGATCGAGCCCGCGCAGCGGAGACGCTGCGTCGAGCGCCGCGTCACCGAGCGCGGACGGCTGCGCGCCGATCGCGTCGATCGTCCAATGGGAGTCGACGAGCTGGGCCTCCATCGTGGTGCCCTGCACCCGCTTGGCGAGCGTGTCGAACTCGAGGAGCGCGGTCGAGACCTGCGTCGGATCGTTGGTCGACTTCGCCGCGGCCGTCAGCGTCTGCTTCAGCTGCTCCTCGGCCGACGCCGGCGCGGGCGGAGCGGTGCCGAGGGTGAGCTGCAGGTTCTTCAGGTCGATCGACTGCACGCGCGAGGCGATCTCCTGCTCGGTGAGGCCCGGCGTGCGACCGTCCTGCAGGAGCTTCGCATAGGTGGTCGCGGGGACGTTCTCGATGATGTCGTTCATCTGGAGGTCGCCGAGGGCGAGCTGGATGATGTCGCGCTGCATCGCCGCCGCGAACGTCGCCGAGCGGCCCATGATCTGCGCGGCGCCGCCGATGATCTGGCCCGTGAGCGGATCGGCCTCCCAGTTGGCGATTCCGCCCCACGGCGCGCGCGAGTCGTACGGCCAGTAGAAGACGAAGTTCTTCCGGATGTCGCCGACGCGGGCCTTGTCGCCCGTCTCGCCGCAGACCTCGTGGATGTCGTAGCTGCGCACCGGGTTGTGGCAGAACGTGAGCGCGACGGCGTTGCCCTTGACCGGCGCCTTGGGCTTGTCGACGAGCCAGCCGCCGTAGCTCACCATCACCTTGCTCTTCGGGTCGCTGGTGCTCTCGAAGAACTGCGCGTGGCACGCGTCGCGATCGCCGCCGCCGGTGCGTCGGCACTCGACCTCCTTGGAGAAGGCGAGCGCGCCGCTCATCAGCTGGTTCCAGGAGAAGATCAGGTCCTCGAGGGTGCCTCGTCCGGTGGGGTTGCCTGCGGCGTCGACCGGATCGAGGAGCGCGTCGGGCGCCTCCTTGTTGATCCAGTAGCCGATCGGCGCGATCTCGCGATCACGATACGGAATCGTGCACTTCTGCATGACGACGTCGCACTGCGAGCCCGCCTGGCCGACGTAGCCGGTGGTGGCGTTCTCGCACTGGTCGGCCGTGCCGTTCTTGTCCTTGTCGGCGTTGTCTGTGCACGCGACGAAGGTGCCGTCGGCCTTCTTCTGGTGGCTCTGCTTCCAATTGTTGTGGATGCTGGCGAATCGCTTGTAGAGGGCGTCGGTATACCCGTACTGCGGGTCCCACTTCTGCCGGCCGGCGTTGACGATGCCGATGCTGAACGAGTCACCGATGCCGCCCGGGTTGCCGACGACGTCGAGCGTCATGTTGGTGTTCACCAACGGCTCGAAATCCTCGTTCGGATCGATCTTGGCGAAGCTCGCGCGGACCGTCGCCTCTTGCGCGTCGCACTCGTAGGTGCCGCTGCCGGTGTAAATGCCGTACACGAGGCACGCCGGCACCTTGCCCGACACATCGCTGAACGGCGACGCGGTGGTCGCGGGCGACACGTAGTACTTGTTGGTGACGTCGAGGTAGCCGTGCGGGTCGTCGAAGTGCACCGAGTCGTCCGAGGCGGGGTCGGTGACGGCGTAGGCCACCGGCGTGATGTCGAGGTTGCCGAACACGTGTCCGGTGAACATCTCGTTCCACATCGGGTTGTTCTTGACGAGGTTCTGCGACCAGTCGACCCGCATGTAATCGCGGGCGTACCAGGGCCGATCGACCGTGTTTTCCTCGACGATGTTCAGCTCTTCGCCGGTGGTCGTGTTGTAGGCGCGGCGCACGTCGAAGTGGCTCTCGATGCGGAAGACCGCGACGACCGTGCCGTTGTTCACCCGGGCGAAGCTCTTGCCGCCCTTGTCGTCCGCACCCTCGGCGATGCCATAGGCCTTGCGGGCGAGGAGCAGGTTCTCGGTGACCTCCCACTTGATGCGATCGACGTGGCCCCAGGAGCCGACGCCGACCAGCGACTGACTCGCCGACGCATCGACGACGTAGCTCCGGAATCGGAACTCCGGGTCGTCGCCCGGGTCGTCGATCTTCTCGCCGAGGAAGAAATGCTTGTTCAGCGCATTCGGCTGCACGCGGCTGATCGGTTCGCGCTCTTCAGCGCACCCCGAACCGAACACCGTGCCGCCTGCGAGCGCGACGAGCGCAAGTCTGTGGAGCCACCGGGACATGAAGAACCTCCTCGGTCGAGCTCGCCTCGCAAGCGCCGGACCAAGAGGCCTTCGCCCTGAATTTCCCGGTGTGCAGCGGTGGGGCGCGAGCGCGACCCGGCGGGTCGTCAACAAGTTGACCGCACCTGCGCCTGCGCACGTTCGTCGCTTTACGGACCGTGAGTCTGCCCAAGTGGCGTGTAGATGGAATCGAGATCAGTCGTAGCCGATTCGGAGGAGCATCTTCGCCATGGAGCGGAACTGGGCCGCGGTCGGGATCGCGAACCCGAGCCCGTCGGCGATGCGGGTGATGGTGTTGAACGCCACGGCGACGTGCACCGCATCCCACAGCGCCTCGTCGCTCACGCCTGCGTCGCGCACACGCCTCGCGTCCTCCGGCCCGAGGGCGTCGGGGGTGAGGGTCATCTTCTCGAGGAAGGCGAGCGTCGCGCGCAGGCGCTCGTCGATGCTCGCGGTGCGGTAGTCCGCCAGCACGGCGCGGGTGGCCTCGTCTCCGAGCTCGAGCGACGCGACCGCGCCGTGGGAGCGCGTTCAGAACACGCACTGGTTGAGGCTCGAGACGAACGCGGCGAACAGCTCGCGTTCTCCGACCGACCAGTGGGAGGGGCCGCGCAGCAGTTGGTGCGTGTAGCGGCTGAACGGGCCGCCAAACAGCTCGGGCCGATACGACAAGGTCTTCACGACATCGGGCGGCGCCATGCGCGAGACCACGCGAATCGCGAGGAGCTTGAGCTTTTGCGGGAGACGATGACCGTGGTCGACTCGGGGTAGGCGCATGTCAGTCCTCCCCGATCGCTCGTCGCGCTGCCGCGTACCGGACGTTCGCCGCACCGACCGCGGCGCTCACCACGACCTCGAAGATCGTGTCGTCGTCGTGACCGGCCTTGCGCAAGGCTGCGACGTCCTCGTCGGTGACGGTGCTCGCTCGCTCGCGCACCTTCTCGGCGAACGTCGCCAGGTCGTCGGGGAGGGGCCCGCCCTCCGCCGCGGCTCGGCGCAAGCGACTGTGGAGGTGGCCGTTGGGCCCGAAGACGGTCGCCCGCAACAACTCGAACAAGGTCCGATGACGATCCGCCACGGCCGACATCTATCACGACGGAATGATCGCGGGCGTCGGTTCGTGGATCGAGCGATGGGCCCGGAACGCTCCTCGACGCGTCGCCCTCGTGTCGGGTGAGGTGTCGCGGACCTACGGAGAGCTCGCAGCGCGCGTGCGGCGCCTTTCGAATGGGCTCCGTGGGCTCGGCGTACGTCGCGGGGATCGCGTCGCGTGGCTGGGCGCGAACCACCCAGCGTTCCTCGAGACGCTCTTCGCGACCGGAACGCTCGGTGCGGTGCTGGTGCCGGTGAACCACCGGCGCGAAGCGGCGTCGATCGCGCACATCCTGGCGGACTCGGGGGCGACCGTGCTGCTCACATCAACGTCGCTGGACCCAACCTCGGTGCCTCCCAACGTCGCCGTTCGAATCGTGGTGCGGGGAGGCGAGGACGACTACGAGGCGCTCATCGATCACGCGAGCGACGAGCTCATCGAGGAGCGCGTGTCGCTCGAGGACCTCTGCATGTTGCCGTACACCTCGGGGACGACGGGTCGTCCCAAGGGCGTGATGCTCACCCACGGCAACGTCACGTGGAACGTCGTCAACGTGCTGTCGTGCGCCGACATTCGGGGCGATGACGTGACGGTCGCGATCGCTCCCTTCTTTCGGGTCGGGGGGACCGGCGTGAACGTGCTTCCCGTCCTCTTCAAGGGGGGCACGGTCGTCGTCCCCTCGAGCTCCGATCCGGACCACCTCTTGGACCTCATCGAACGAAACGGCGTCAGCGTGGGCTTCGCCAATCCCGACCTGCTCGACGCGATGGTCCATTCGGTGCGCTTTTCCTCCGCAGATCTCTCGCGCGTCCGGTTCTTCATGACCGGCGGTGCTCCCGTCCCCGAGCGCATGATCCAAGCGTTCCTCGATCGTGGGGTCACGCTGCTTCAGGGGTACGGCCTGTCGGAGGCGGCCCCTCTCGCGCTGCTGCTCGATCCCGCGGCTGCGCTCCGCAAGGTCGGCTCCGCGGGCAAGCCGCCCCTGCTCGTCGACGCCCGCATCGTTCGGGCCGACGGTACGCGCGCTGCCGCCGGCGAGACCGGCGAGCTCCTGCTTCCGGGGCCCCAACGTGATGGCGGGCTATTGGAAGAGTGTCGAGGCCGCCCTCGATCCCGAGGGGTTCCTCCGGACGGGCGACGTCGCGCGCATGGACGAAGAGGGCGACGTCTGGATCGTCGATCGCGCCGGAGACGAGTTCGTCTCGATGGGGCAGGTCGTGTACCCCGGCGACGTCGAGCGGGTGTTGCTCGCGCACCCCGCCGTCGCCGACGTGGGTGTGATCGGCCTCGCGGAAGGCGGCGCGGCCTTCGTGGTGCTCGCCCGCGGTGCGACGACGAGCGAAACCGAGTTGATCGAGCACTGTCGCACGCACTTGACCGCGCCCATGGTTCCTACCGCGATCTCCTTCATCGCGACCCTTCCGAAGAGCTCCGTCGGGAAGTTGCTGCGGCGCCAGCTGCGAGAGGCGGCACGCGGGGCTTGATCTGAGGCAACGTTCGTTCGGCTGCCTGCGACAGCCCATGACGCGTCCTGGGGGCGATCAGGGTGGCGCTCATGACAAATGACGCCACTTGTCTGTATTGACCGTAATGGGTGTTGTTTTTTTGCTTGCGAGTGCTCTTGTGCGCGCGAGCTTCGCGTCTCGCGCGGCTCTGGAGCTCCTCATGTCTTCGCGTTTCTCTCGTCACGCCGGCGTCGCCGCGTTCGTCGCTGGCTGTGTTTCTGCATCATGTGGGCCGGACTCGCACGATGCCGGGGCTGATGCCGGCCTCGGCAAGTCCACGCAGGCGATCGCCGCGGCGACGAAGACCTTTGCGCCAGATCGATTTCGCGACGGCGCCCGCTGCTCGGACTGTGAGGTTCTTCATTCCGCGCGGCTCACCTTGCCTGAGACCAAGGTCGTCGCGTCGTCGGCGAAGCTCCGATCGCCCGACGGTCGCTTCCTCACCGTCACGATCGACGAGACCGGGGCGGTCCTCGACGAGGCCAAGCTGATCGCGGCGGAGCGGTCCGCGGTCGCTGCGAAGTACGGCAAGCTGCGCCCGGAGCTGTACGAGTGGTTGGCCAAGGCCTCGCCGGACGACCTGGTCTGGGTCTGGGTCCGCACGAACGCCCAGGGCGATTTCGGTCGCCGTGAGGACCATGCGTCGGCCAAGGGCGTGGCCGCGCGCGACAAGGCGAAGAAGGCGGTCGATGGCGCCAGGGGCGTCCTCCGTGGATGGCTCGCGAAGAACGCGCCCGAAGCCACGCCCGGCGACGACAGCGGCCCGATTGTGCGCGTCCGCTTGACGGCGAAGCAGGTGCGGGAGCTCGCGCTCGTCGGCGGGGTCGAGCTGCTCGGGACCGATCAGTATCCGGGCGAGCGTGCTGGCTCGCCCTGGTCGAGCTACTCCCAGTGGGGCGCGACGCTGCGTTTGCCCGAAGCGCACGCGCTCGGGACCGGTAGTGCCGCCACCGTGTGCGTGAAGGAGAACGCGCGACCCGACCTCACCTCGCAGCTCACGATCGAGCAGATCGCGAACCCGGCGGGCGCTACGTCCGAGCATGCCCGCGCGAGCGTGGGGCTCGTGCGGAACACCGGTTCCAGCCCGTACACGAGCGTTGCGCCCCTTGCGCGGCTCTTCATGGCGAACTGGTCGACGAACACCGAAGTCTCCGTCGACGCGTTCTGTCAGGGCAACTACGCGAACACGCTCAGCTACAGCCACTTCGTGCTCGGAGCCACGGCCGGTCCGCTCGGCGGCACCGACATGCAGCACGACTGGCTGGCGAAGGCGTCCCCCTTCATCCTCGTCGTCGCTGCGGCTGGAGACGTGGTCGGGTGGCCGGGCGACGCGTACGTGCGCAACCGCGGGTTCAACGGGCTGGTGGTCGGTGGGGTCCACGACCTCAACACCGCCGACCGCACCGATGACGTCTACGACGACTCGAGCGCGTGGCAGAACCCCACGACGACCCACGGAGACTACGAGCTCCCGAACGTGGCCGCACCGACCAACGGCGCCGACTCGGTGGGAACGAGCCTCAGCGGAACGAGCGCGGCGACGGCGATGGTCTCTGGCATCGCCGCGCTGGTGGACGCGCGGGGGCCCGACCTGACCACGTGGCCGGAAGGCAAACGCGCGGTGATTCTCGCGACCGCCACGGGCCGCGCGGATCAGGGGATTCTGACCTCGCTCCCTGCGGGGGATCAGAAGATCGGTGCCGGTGTCGTGGACGCGTTCCAGGCCTCGGATCTCGCGGCCAGCTCCAACGCGGTGAGTCCAATTGGCAACGTTGCGGCCGCGAAGGGCCGGATGGCAACGACGCTCGACCTCTCCTCGAGCTTCGGTGCGGACAACTACGCGACCGCCAAGTGGCGGGTTCCCATCGCCCAGAACGGGCGGCTGCGGGTGGCGATGGCCTGGGACGCTTCGGCCAGCTGCTCCTGGCCCGGCGGGACTTGCACCAGCGATGTACCGGACGCCGACCTGGACCTCCACGTGTTCCGCATGGCGAACGACGGCTCCTATTCGCCTTACGACGGGTCCTATGTGTGCGCATCGTCGACGTACGACAGCACGTGGGAGCTCTGTGATCTGCCGGTCGTCGCCGGGGAGAACTACCTCATCGCGATCAAGAAGTACGGAACGAATGCTTCGTACACGTACCTCGGACTCGCCTGGTACCAGTATCAGTCGCCGAGCGGCGCAGCGTGCAACTCGGGCACCGAGTGCGCCAGCGGCGCCTGCAGCGGCGGTCGCTGCACGTGCACGAGCGACGCCCAGTGCCCCGATCGATTCTGCAACGCGTCTGGTCAGTGCACCACGAGGCAGTCGTTCGGCGCTGCATGCACGCGGGCGGCGGAGTGCAACACCGGCTCGTGCGCGGATGGCGTGTGCTGCAGCGAGCCGTGCACGGGCGTCTGCCGCGCGTGCTCCGCAGCCAAGAAGGGCACCGGCATCGACGGCGTCTGCGAGCCCATCGTGGACGGAGCCAACCCCGAGCACGAGTGCACGGTGCAATCGTGCGCGAGCGGCACCGTGTCGTACGAGTGGGTCTGCAACGGAGCGGGCGCGTGCCGATCGAACGGCAGCAGCTCCTGCGGTGCGTTCGCCTGCAGCACAACCGCTCCGAGCAGTTGTGCCACCACGTGCTCGTCGGACTCGGGATGCGCGGCCTCCTACTGGTGTTCGGGCACCACGTGTGTGGCAAAGCTGCCCAATGGCACCGCGTGTTCCGCCGCCGTCGGCGGGCGAGACTGCCTGAGCGGGTTCTGCGTCGACGGCGTCTGTTGCAACAGCGGCTGCGGGCAGCAGTGTCAGGCGTGTGACGTCGCGGGTAGCGCCGGAACCTGCACGGCGGTCGTGGGCGCGCCCCACGGTGGCCGCACGGCTTGCGCGGGCTCGGGGGCCTGCGGATCGACGTGCAACGGCGTTGCCGTGAGCAGCTGCACGTACCCTGCGCTCGCGACCAGCTGCTCCGATGGGAATGCGTGCAACGGTGTCGAGACGTGCGACGGTGTCGGGGCCTGCACGGCCGGGACGCCGATCGCCATCGACGATGGGGACGCGTGCACGACGGACGCGTGCGCTCCGGCGACGGGGGCCGTGTCGCATACGCCGATCACCACCGGATCGTGTGGCGAGAAGCTCGTTCCGACGTGGCCGGTGGGGGCCACGCTGACGGTGACCCAGCTGAGCCCGACGAGCGCACGCCTCTCGTGGACTGCGGCGAGCCACCCCGTCGGGGTTGCGGGATACCGCATCCTCATCGACGGCATCGTTCAGGCGTCTACCACCGCAACGACCTGGGATACGACGGCGCTCGCCACTCCGCTGACGACCGGCGCGGCCTACGCGTTCCGCATCGAGACGTACGCCGCCCAGTCCGTGGATACGACGACGGGACCGTCGCGAACCTTCGTCCCCGCGCCCGAGCTGAGTGCACCGACGACGGCCGCGGCGACGACGACGGTCGCGACCAGCGTCTACGACGCCACCTCGTTCATCTACGGCCCGAGCGGCACCCAGAAGGACGTCACCGAGACCATCGATCCCAACCGCGCCGCCGCGCTCCGCGGCTTCGTGAGGGACGCCTCGGGGAGTCCGATCGCCGGTGCCCGGATCACCATCCTCAACCATGGCGGCTTTGGGTACACGTTCTCGCGGGTCGACGGCGCGTACGACATGGTCGTGAATGGCGGCGGCCGGTTGACCGTGCAGATCGCTTACGTCGATCACGTCATGGTCCAGCGCACCGTCGACGTGGATCCGCGACAGTATGTCCGCGTGCCCGACGTGACGCTCACGCGCAAGGACGTGGCCTCGCCGGTCACGCTCGGAACGACGTCCTGGGCGGTCGCGGAGAGCAGCACGGTGAAGGAGTCGACCGAGCCGGACTCGGCGAAGCGCCACGGCGTGATGCTCTTCCAGAAGAACACGCTGGCGAGGAAGGTGGCGGCGAACGGCACGACGACGGATCTGCCGGCGCTGCTCAATGTCCGCGCCACCGAGGTGACGACGACGGGGCTCTCGGGCATGCCGGGCGAGCTTCCGCCAACCACGGCGTACACCTACGCCGTTGCCTTCGAGGTCGAGGGCGCCGCCGACGCCGCACGCGTCGAATTCGTCGACACTGGCACGGCGCACGCGCCCAAGCCGGTGGTCTTCTACGTGAAGGCCGTCGCCGAGTTCCCCAAGGGTTCGAAGGCGCCGCTCGGCTACTACGACACCCAGAAGGCGACCTGGGTCGCCTACGACAGCGGGCTCGTGGTTCGCGTTGCCGGCGCGAACGTCGGCGGCAAGGCTGCCCTGGACGTCACCGGCGACACGGGCGCCGAATCCGAGAGCGACTTGAATTCGAGCTACGGGATCTCCGTCGACGAGCTTGCCGCTCTGGCGGGGAAGTTCGCCGACGGAGACGTGCTGTGGCGCGTGTCCGTTCCACACTTCAGCACGTGGGACATCAACTGGGCGACGATGCCGCCGTTGATGGCGTCCTTCCCGACGCCGAAGCCGCGTCCCCGCACCGAGCCGGACCCGTGCCCGAAGTGCGGCTCGATCGTTCTCGCCGAGAACCAGGTGCTCGGTGAGCGCATTCCTATCGCGGGCACCCCTTTGACGCTCGAGTATTGGAGCGATCGCGTCCCGGGCTACAAACGCGCCTACAGCGCGACGATCGAGGTCAGCGGTGCGGCGGAACCGGCGACGCCTCCACGGCGAATCGTCGTCGAGTGGCAGGTCGCGGGTCGCGTATCCCACGAGATCCTCGCCTGGGGCCTGAACAAGTCGGCGAGCTTCGCGTGGGACGGCCGCGACCTGTTCGGCCGCCTCGTGCAGGGCAGGCAGCCATTGACGGTACGCGTCGGCTACGTCTATGGCGCTGAGTACGGGACCACGAGCCGCTTCGGCTACAACGGCGGTGGCTCGATCACCGGGGTTCGCAGCGGAGGAAAGTCGGGCGCGACGGTCGCTGCGTCCGCGATCACCGAGTCACCGGTCACGGAGTACACCGACGAGTTGACGCTCTGGTCGACGGTCAAAATGGGGATCGGCGAGCTGCCGCTCAAGGGGTTCGGTCTCGGGGGCTGGGATTTCGGCCAGCACCACGCCTACGACACGACCTCGCGAACCCTGCTGACCGGCTCTGGCGAGCGCCGGCAGCTGGACGGCGTCAACGACCTGACGCTCCAGCCGGTCGTCTATGTCAAGCCTGGAACGTGGTGCTTCGACGGGCACTGTCGGCTCAGCGGAGTCCTGGCGTCGGAGTTCCAAGGAGGGAACTTTCTCGCGCTCGGGTCGACGAGCGATGGAACCGTGTACTTCGTGGAGGATTTCGGCGGCTCGAACATTTGGAAGGTCACCGGGTCTCCGGCCAAGGTCTACCCCGTCGTATCGGCCTACCCGGTGCCCCTGAATTCGATGGCGATCGATGGACAGGACCGTATCTACGTCGGCGGCGGCAACCGCATCTTCCGGCTCGACGGTACGGTCCTGATGCGCGTCGCTGGGAGCGCCACGGGCTCGGCCGGCAAGTCGGCCGAGGATCAACCCGCCGTCGACTCGCTGCTGAACGTTCCAAGCGCGCTGGCGTTCGCGCCCGACGGGACGCTGTTCTTCTCCGATGCCGGCAACAGCCGGATCGGACGAATCACGGCCGACGGTCTCATGTCGACGTTCGTGGGAGGCGGAACGGGCTGGCCAAACTGGAACAGGAACGGTCTCGATGGCCAGCTCGCGACCACGTTCGCCGTGCCGGCGACCTCGCTCGCCGTGGACCGCGACGGCACCGTTGTGTTCGGCGTCTCTGGCACGGGCGGAGGCTCGGGGATCTGGCGGGTCGATCGCCGGCAGCGGACGTATCGGGTCGCGGGGACCATGGCAGCCGCCGAGACTGGTGACGGCGGTCCGGCGCTCGACGCGGCGACCAACCCCGTTCAACTCGAGTATGGCGCGGATGGCGCGTTGATCGTGAGGGAGTACTCCGGTCGACTTCGCGCCATCGGGAAGGATGGCGTCGTTCGCCCGATTGCGCTGAACGGTGGGAGGTCTATGGATACGGCGGGCGCCGCCTGGGACGGAGTCGTGGGCGACGGCATGCCAATGGTACGCAGCGACTCCACCTTGGCGCTGGACCCGCAGGGCAGAATCTTGCTCGCGAGGTCGGGCTTGATCTGGAGGATCGCCTCGCCGGTCGCCGACACCTCGGCAACGGAGATCGCCGTCCCCAGCTCCGATGGGCGCGAGCTCTTCGTGTTCGACGTGACGGGCAGGCATCTGAAGACCACGGACGCCCTGACCGGCAAGGCGATCTGGACGTTCGGATACGACGGCGCGAACCAGCTCACGTCGGTCACCGATCTCGACGGGAACGTCATCAGCATCGTGCGAACCTCGTCGGGCGTCGACCTCGTCGACGTTGCGAGAGGCCGAACGACGAAGCTCACGTTCGACGGCTCGTCGCGCCTGCAGACGGTCGCCGATCCGGAAGACTACGCGCATTCTCGGCTGACCCGCTCGTTCACCTACGAGGCAGGCGATCTGCTGCGCACGCTCGTGGAGGCGAATGGCACCCACACCTTCACGTGGGATCTCTCGCAGGGGCTCTTGCTCAAGGACGAGAACGCCGCTGGCGGTTCGCTCACACTGACGCCGTCGAGCATCCCGGATGGTTGGCGGATCAGCATCGCGGATGGACTCAGTCTCTCGACGCAGTACGACGTCTGGGATCCGTTCACGGGTGCCGACGCCGGCAAGCACATGCGGAAGACGCTTCTTCCAGACGGCACCTGGCGGCTGCGCGCGGTCGGTCCTACGGGAGGCGTGACGGAGACCACCGGCGGCGGCTCGACGACGCTGGCGACCAAGACCACGTCGCTCGGCTCGGAGCCGCTCTTTGGATTGCAGGCGCCTCTTCGCACGACGAGCTACGAGACGGGAGGGCTCAAGCTGACGCCTTCCGTCACCCGAACGTACTTGCCATCGGGGTGCACGCAGAGCACCTGGACGGAGCAGAGGGACACGACCACGCTCGCAGGCTCGGGAGCAGGTAGCGAGACCACCACGGACTCGACGATCACCCGCACGACGACGCGGACCCTCGCGAGCGGCAGCGTCACCGGCGCATCGGTGGTGACATCCACGGGGCTGGCTCGTCAGACGACGATCGAGCTCGACGGAAACGGCCGAATCACCAAGCTCAAGATCCCCGGCGTCGGCGACACGACATACTTCTGGACGAGCGGTAGGCTGACCTCGATGGTCCGCTCTGCGATCTCGTCGGCAGCTCCCGCGCGCACGACCCAGTGGACCTACAACGTTCCGGGTGATGGAACGCTCGCGAGCATCGTGCCGGCCGAAGGTAGCGCTCACACGTTCGACGACTACGACCTCGTCGGCCGTGTGAAGCAGCAGACGTTGCCCGGGGGGGACGTCGTGTCGATGACCTACGACCCTTCGGGGAACCTCGCGACGCTCAACCCGCCGGGTCGGCCGGCGCACCAGTTCACGCACACGAAGGCGAACCTCCTCGAGACCTACACGGCGCCGTTGCCGGAGACCGGTTCGAGCGAGGCTCGAATGACCACTTACGAGCCGGATCTGAC